>Ga0315899_10004209_pt1 | contig 15574 bp, 14 predicted proteins | sample LakEriMetagenome_2_FD_203518 | JGI IMG/M metagenome (GOLD analysis project Ga0315899, IMG submission 203518) | Freshwater fungal communities from buoy surface, Lake Erie, Ohio, United States - Buoy 4 MA112 | ecosystem: Environmental > Aquatic > Freshwater > Lake | place: USA: Lake Erie, Ohio... | reverse complement strand
TGGGACTGTTGCGACGGCGCTGGATCTGGAAGGATCTGGCCCAACTGGCCTACTCGGCGGCCGGGGTTCCCCGCAGCGTACAACTCCGGTTTTTGAGGGCGTACCTGGGACGTCGATTGAACCCGTCCGACCGACGCTGGTTGGCGTGGATCACCTGGAAGGCCGATCGAATCGACCAGCACACGCGCAAGCACCGACTCTAGAGGGACCGCGACATGTCGGCCCGGCACGCACGAAGACAATTTCTGGCCCGACTGGGTTCCCAAAGCCTCGTCGGCGGCCTGCTGGGGGGAACTCTCTCCTCCCCGATTCTGCGGGCGGACGAATCCAGCCAGCCGGCCCTGGAGGAACTGACATTCCAGGATGCCCGCCAGCGACCCCGCACCATCACTGGGCAAGTGCTGACAACCGCCCAGGATGGCGGGCTGCTGGTGGAGGGGCAGGATGGACGTCTCTGGACGATCGAACCGCAGGATCTCAAATCCAGACAGTCGCTGTCGGCGGCATTCACCCCCTGGACCATGCGGGAGCTGACCTCCGCTCTGGAGCGCGATTTGCCGCCCGGCTTCGAGTTCACCTCGACGAAGCACTACCTGGTCGCCACCCAGGCGGGAAAGGGATACGCCCAGTGGTGCGCCGGCCTGTTTGAACGGCTGTTTCAGGCCTTCCAGAATTTCTGGAAGCAACGCGACCTCGAACCGGCCGCACCAGCGTTCCCACTGGTGGCGATTGTCTTGAAAAATGAACGGCAGTTCGCCCGGTTCGCCGCGGCGGATGAGGGCCCCGAGGTCGCTGAGGCGAAGGGTTACTACTCGATTATCAGCAATCGGATCGTGATTTACGATCTGACCAGCGGGGATCGTGCTCCGGCCACCACGGCCGCAGAGATCGCCCGCAGTGTCTCGGCTCATCCATTCAACATCGCCACAGTGGTGCATGAGGCAACGCACCAGATCGCCTTCAATGCAGGCTTGCACCTGCGCATGACCGATAACCCGCTCTGGCTGACAGAAGGGATGGCGATGTTTTTTGAAACGCCCGATCTGACCAGCCGGTCGGGCTGGCGCACGGTGGGATTGGTGAATGAGGTCCGGCTGAAACGATTCCTGGAATTCGCCGCGAAACGGCGGCGTCCCGATTCATTGGAAACGCTCGTGTCGAGTGATGCCCGGCTTACGAATACGGAGACGGCGGTCGACGCCTATGCCGAAGCGTGGGCGCTGACCTACTTTCTGCTCCGCACCCGGCAGCCGGCCTATTGTGGGCTGCTCCGCAAGCTTCGGGAACAACCGCGGCTGCACTGGTTGACACCCACCGAGCGGCTCGCGGATTTCCGGGAACATGTCGCCGACGATCTGAAGCGTCTCGACCAGGACTTCCTGCGGTATATCCGCAAAATCAAGAGCTAGGTCTGGAATCTGAACGCGAACCGGCCGACGACTGGTGTGTCTCAACCAGCACGGCGCAGCGGCAACGCATTCGTCCGCAACACCATCGGCCCCACTCGACCCGAGAGATCTCCATCCCAGGCATGCGCTTCGACCGATTGAGAGATCAACTCCGCGACCTGCAAAGCCGCGAGCCCCTGCCGACCATCCACGCGGGGCGACTGGCGGGTCCTGACGGCGTGCAGAAAATCTTGCAGTTCAGCAGTGAGCTGATCCTGTGGCACAACCGCCAACTCGGCCTGTTGGATGTACTGACCGAAAATCGCCCCCTTCAGCTGCTCGATATTCGCCTCAGGCTGCCGACTCCGTTCCAGGGGACTGGCACCGTACAGGAGCGTGGGAGTGGGACTCCAGCAGGTGGCCTGGCGGGTGCCGAAGTCAATCTGCGTACAACCGGCCGAACTCCAGGCTTGTAATGACCGAACTGTCGTCGGAGAGACCCGGTTGGCGACCAGATCAGCGACGCATCCCCCAGGAAACACCAGACGAGCCTGAACCAGATCCGGCTGATCTCCCAAGAGACAGGCCCCCAGGGCTTCGACTCGTGAGGGAAACTCACCCGTCACCGCCAGCAACAGATCGATGTCATGGATCATCATGTCGAGCACGACGCTGATGTCGGTCGACCGAAACGAATAGGGACTGATCCGCTCGGCGCGGATGTATTTGGCATCGGCGAGCCGGGAGGCGGCCGCCTCGAAGGCGGGGTTGAATCTCTCGATATGCCCGACCTGCAGGATCCGATCTCGCACGGCGGCCAGTTCAACGAGGTGTGTGGCCTCGGTCGAGTTCAGGGCAATGGGTTTCTCGACAAACACGTCGACCCCCGCCTGGAGCAGTTCGGTCGCCACACGCTCATGTGCGAAGGTGGGAACGGCGGCGACAGCAAAGTCGACCTCGGACAAGACCTCACGGAAATCGGCGACCCAGCGTGTTCCACAAGCGGCCGCGACCGCTTCGCCAGCGGTTTGGTTGGAGTCGGCCACAGCACGCAGCGACACTCCATCCATCGACGACAGGATGCGCGCATGGTGCCTGCCCAGGGCCCCCACTCCCACCACAACCCCTGTCAGATTGGTCACGCCGCTCTCCGGGTACGATTGGTTTGCGAATCTGCCTCAGGGGCCTTGTGTCGACGGGCTTCTCCCTGTCGACCCTGGCGCCCGTCCTTCTGACGGTCAAGGAAGTCGAACAGTCGGACCACCTCAATGGGCAGACTTCCGCCGGACTCTTCCAGCAGCTCGTTCCGGACGGTGTCGAGCGTCTTGAATTCTCGGAAGATCAAACGATGAACCCGGCGAACACGGCTGATGGTCTCGGGGGCGATGCCCCGGCGCTGCATCCCGACCAGGTTGACAGTGAGAATGCGGGGATCGTCCGATCCGACAGCAAGCATGTAGGGGGGGACGTCGTTGGGAACCCGACAGCCGCCACTGACGAAACAGAGAGTCCCCAGCGTCGCGAAGTGATGCACCACGGCGTTGCCCGAGATGATCGCATAATCATGGACATGCACATGCCCTCCCAACAGCACGCCATTCACCAGCACGACATTGTCATGCACGTGGCAATTATGGGCGACATGGCTGTTGGCCATCAGCAGGTTGCGATTGCCAATGCGGGTGATCCCATCTTCCTTCTCGGCACCTCGGTGCACAGTGACCCCTTCACGGAAGACATTGGCTTCACCGATCTCCACCCGCGTGGGAGCTCCGGAGAAGGCATAGTCTTGCGGTTCGGCCCCGATGACACAATTGGGGAAAAATCGGTTGCCCGCGCCAATCGCGGTATGGCCCACGATGGCGACATGACTGTCGAGCCGGCATCCTGGACCAATCGACACGTCGGGGCCAATCACACAGAAGGGACCGATGAAGACATCATCGGCAATCTGTGCCCGAGGGTCGACCTCGGCACGCGGAGAGATTGTTCGGGCCATTCGCAAGATTCCCTTCTGCTCGGCCTGGTTGCGGTGTTGACTAGGCGGCCTTGTGACGAGACCGCAGGATGCCTGCATCGTGCGTCGACATCAGCCGCTGCACGAATTCGGCGTTCAGATTGTGCCCGGAGCGATGGGCTTCCACCCGCCCCTCAAGGCAATGTCCCGAGAGTGCGAAATCGCCGATGCAGTCCAGCAGCTTATGCCGGGCACACTCATTCGCGGTTCGCAATTCATTATCGACAACTCCCTGCGGGCTGAACACCAGCAGATCCTTCGCCGTCGCCCGGCACCCGTAACCTTGGGCACGCAATGCGACCGCCTCCTGTTCAAGGACGAAGGTACGTGCGAAGACAATCTCATTCAGAAAGGTCGCCGGAGTGAGCTCCACTTCGTGTACCTGGGGAACGATCGGCGAGGCGGCGCCGTAGTCGAGTGAGTAGCGAATTGTGAGCCCCCCGCGACCGGTCGGCAATCCGCGAATCGATTGGTTGGCATCTCCCACCGCAACGGGGTGCGAGACGGAAAGGGTCTTCACAGGACAGTCCAGCTCGACCAGCCCCGCATGCAGCAGGGCATCGGCGAAGACTTGGCTGGAACCGTCACCACCCGGAGGTTCCGGAGCATCCAATTGGATGACGCAATTGTCGACCTCGAGGGCCGACAGCGCCGCCATGACATGCTCGACCATCTCCACCACCGCCCGCCCACGCTGAATTGCAGTGCGGCGCTGCCGCGGCACGATGAACTCATGCCGGGCGGGGATCAACGGTGAACCGGGAAGGTCCGCCCGATGAAAGTGGATCCCCGTGTTGACGCAGGCGGGGAGGAATCTCAGCCGGATGTCGGCACCGGTCAGAAATCCGATGCCATCGACCGTCACGGTCCGGGCGATGGTGTGCTGGGCTCTGTTCGACATGTCCAATGCGGGGAGCTAGAACTGGAAGGACGGGAGAAACCGCTTACTCAGCCGCCGGACGCACAGCGGCCTTCTTGGCACCCGCCGCCGGACGGGTGCCGGCTGCCGGAGTCACAGCTCCCGCCGACTTTTCGTAGCGACGATTCAACACCTCCAACACCGCCTCGGTGATGTCGTCCCGCTTGCGACTCCAGACCACAGGCTGGCTCAGCGCCATCTGAACCATGCGGGGATCGGTGGAATCGGCCTCGTAACGGGAGTGTCGGATCACCAGGCTGTAACCATAGTGATCGGAAACCTTGGTCACCGCCTCCTGCATTTCGTCGAACACGGTCTTGCTGAACTGGTGCTTGCGACGCAGCAGTTCCCGCTCCTTCGAGAGCTGGAAGATTTCGATGTTGGTCTTCATCTTGGCGATCTCGGACTCCTTCTTGGAGTAGTCCGGACTGCCGGCCTTGAGTTCATTCAGAACCTTGAGGCTCTCGTTGAACTTTTCCTTCTGGGACTTGAGCTCAGCCTGGATCTGCTCCTGTTCGGACTTGACCTCAGCCTCAAAGTCCTTGAATTTGCCATAGCTCTGCAAGATCCGCCCCACATCGATCACGGCGACCCGCCCTGCCCCCTTGTCTCCCTTCTCGGAAGCAGCGGCAGGAGCCTGGGCGAACGTGGCCGCGGGCAAAAGACACAGCGTGGCACACAGGCCCAGAAAAGTGATGGTCGAGAGCTTCACGGAAACTGCACTCCTTTGCAGGGTCGACGGGCCAATTCCGACCGGAATGGTCTGGGAGGTGAATTGGGGGATGATCGAGAGGGGGGGGACTGCCCGGGAAGTGCCGCGAACCGCAGACTGCCCGAATGGCTGGGAAATGTCTCACACGATGAAAAACCCGTCAAGACGATTGCCACGAATGATTGGCTCACTTGTAAGGTTTACAAACAACTCCTCCGAGTGGCCGCGTCGCTTTCGCAGTCGCCTGTGTGGGAATAACGGCGGTTCGGGGAATGCACCCGGAAGTCTACTGCAGCCTGGAAATCTCCTCTCATCCCGCTGGAATTTCGGCAGATCAGGCGAAATCCGTGGGGTTTGGTCGCGGCCTACGGGGTTCCCCAGGCCGGCCGACATCGCTCGAGGAACCGGCTCGATGCTACTCCCCGCCCCCCCTGCCTTTCCGCCTGGCCTTCGCCGGCAGAATCAGATTCGACTATTGATCGCGACAGCCGAGGCCAAACTTCCTCATCTTCTTGTACAGGGTGGTCCGGTCAATTCCCAGTTCCCGCGCGGCCGCCTGACGTTTCCACGCATGTTTTGTCAACGCCTGCTCAATCAGCTGTCGCTCGGGGACGAGCAATTCACGCCTGAGGCCGGCGAGAGGGGGATTTGCAGTTTCATCGGCGCCCTGTCGCAGCTCGGGAGGCAGGTTGGATTCAAGCAGGATCGGTCCCCGTGACAGGACCACTGCACGTTCCAGAACGTTGACCAATTCGCGGACGTTCCCGGGCCAATCGTGCTGCTGCAACCGCAGCGAGGCCTCGCTCGACAACGCCGGGGTGGGCCGGCCGATCTCATGGCAGATCCGGTGCAGGTGAAACCCGACCAGCGCGGGAATGTCGGACAGCCGTTCGCGCAGCGCGGGTTGGCGTAACGTGATGACGTTGATTCGGTAGTACAGGTCTTCCCGGAAGCTTCCCCGCCGCACCATTTCGGCCAGATTTCCGTTTGTCGCGAGGATTACCCTGACATCCACGCGGCACGTCTTCGACGAACCAAGCGGATCGAAACTGCGATCCTGAAGGACCCGCAGCAGGCGCAGCTGGAGATTGGGCGAGGCGGTCCCGATTTCATCGAGGAAGATCGTGCCGCCGTCGGCGAGCAGAAACTTTCCCGCACGATTCTGGTGGGCTCCTGTGAAACTGCCGGCGACATGGCCAAAGAGTTCGCTCTCCAACAGCGACTCTGACAAGCAGCCGCAGTCGACCTCAACAAACGGGGCGTGTCGACGGGGACTCTGCTCGTGAATCGCACGTGCGCTGAGGGTCTTTCCGGTCCCGCTCTCGCCGAGAATCAGCACCGTCGACCGCGCCAGCGCCACGGTCTCAATCTCGGAGCGGAGTTGCCTGATCGCCGGTGATTCACCAATCAGCGGCGTCTGTCCCCCAGAACCGCGAAGCTGCGACTCCAGGATCTCTTGGCGTCGGCGGCTGCGAGTCTGTTCAATCGACTGCGACAGGCGCCTGACCAGTTCGCAATCATCAAAGGGTTTGGAGAAATAGTCCGTGACCCCGGTTTGAATCGCCTTGACCGCTCGGGAAATCGAGGGATCACCCGTCAGCACAAAAAACGGAATGTCCGAATGCAAGCGACGTGCGTGGGCCAAGATCTCAAGCCCTTCTCCATCGGGAAGATTTTGATCGGAGAGGATGGCGTCGTAGGTGTTCCGTTCCAATCGGGCCCGGGCACCGCGGCACGTCTGCACCGAATCGAGGGCGAACCCGGCCGACTGCAGCAGCTCAGCCAGAACTTCACTCTGCGTCACATCATCCTCGACCAGCAGCAGTTCTCGATTGGGCATCGTCAGGTTGTCCGGCAAAAGGAGGCCTTCCAGTGCCCCCGACGGTTCCTGACTGCGGAACACGGGGGATCGCGACTCTCCACAGAGTCTGCCTCACCGGAAGTAACCCGCAAACCCGCTGCCGACAGGAAGACCAGACCGCCCCCAACTGTGACTCCCTCTTGCATGCAATCGGTACGGCGGGCCCTCTCGGCACGACCGGATTCTTCGGGTTAACCCGGCGTCTGAAGACTCGTCCCAAAGTGCGTCCCCGGCCGCAAGACCGCCCGCGAGACCGTAACCCAAAACGATTGATCAGCTATCGCCAGATCCCGAGGTTTTCGTCGGAAATTCAATCTGGGCAATCTGAGTGCGACTCCATTCGATTCGATAACTCGTAAATCCCGGAATGAACCGTCTGGGATAAGTTCGGGGGCGGCCGACGGTTTGGTTGACGAACAGCGGGCATCCCTGCGACGATCCTCTTTCAACAACTCTGGATGGGAGCTCAGTCGATGAAGATTCTGGATCGTTTCTCACTGCGTGGACGGATTGCGCTGGTGACTGCCGGGGCGGGCCCGCAGTTTGGCAGCAGCCTCTCCGAAGGGCTGGCTGAGGCGGGGGCAACCGTGATCACGGCGTCGCGATCGCTGGAGACCAATCTGGAGTTCGCGCGGAAAATGCGGGACTCAGGCTGGGATGCGCACGGACTGCAGGTTGACATCTGCGATGCCGGGTCGATCCAAAAGCTGCGCGAGGAGATCCTGCGGCAGTTTGGGCGACTGGATATTCTGGTGAACAGTGCGCTGGCGCGGGATGGACACGCCGGGGGACTGGCAGATCAGACGGCTGAACAGTGCCTGCGCAGCGCCGCGGGAGACTTCGCCGGTCTCTTCGAAATGTGCAATGCGTTTCTGCCGGACATGGTGGAACGCCGCAAGGGATGCGTGATCAACATCTCCAGCATTTACGGCGTTGTTTCGAACGACCCGGGGCTCTACGCGGGAACCACAATGAAACAGCCCCCCACCTACAATTTCGTGAAAGCGGGGATGGTCAACTTCACCCGTTATCTGGCCTGCTACTATGGAAAAATGGGCATCCGAGCCAATTGCATCAGCCCGGGGGGGTACTTCAACAATCAACCGCAACCCTTCCTGGAGCGCTATTGCGAGCGGGTTCCCGTCGGGCGAATGCTCCAGAATGACGACATCAAGGGTGCGGTGGTGTTCCTTGCTTCCGATGCGTCGGAATATGTCAATGGACACAATCTGATGGTCGACGGAGGCTGGACCTGCCTCTGATTTTGTCGGCCGACCGGATTGCCCGAAGGGCGAGGCCACCACGGCCGCTTGGCAACGCGGCGAAAAGTTGACTCAGAGAGTCAACTATGTGAGCTGCACGGAGGCAGGCCCTTCAGACCGATTCCATGGCGTGTGGCGGAAGCATACCCAGCTGTTCGAGCTTCCGGCGGCACTCATCCCGTTCCCGGCTGCGAGGCAGCCCCGCCCAGGAGGGATCCTGACTGTCGAGAAAGTCGGTTTCAGTCCAGTGGATCGCCTCGGTGGCTCGGGGACGGGCGACCAGGCGTTGAATCACCCCCACGTCGAGGGCGGTGAGCTGCAGCGCCCGCACCCGGTAGTCGCCAAACGCTTCCCAGACCATGGGAAAGAGCTGGGAGACGATCTGTTCGCCGATGGTCCGGGCATACGCCCGTATCTCGGCTTGCGCATGCTCGTCGGAACGCAGTGCGAGAAAATGCAGCAAATTGTGGAGGTCGATCTTCCAGTAGGCCTCGGTAAAGGTGGACAAAGGCAGGTCCTTCCGGGCCTGCTCGCGAGCCACCCCCGCCTCCAGTCTCTGCATGTACAACTGCCGGGCCTGAAGCTGAAAGTGGTGCTCTTCGGCAGTCAGCCGTTCGCCCAGATCGGGCGGCAGCTCGACACCACTCCCCTGGCGATTCTGCACAGCCTGGGTCCGCCATTCGTGCGGAGCCGTCTCCTGCATCGAATCAATCGCCACCGAATACCGCGTGCTGTACTCATTCACCGACGCGGTGCGGTGCCGGATCCACTGCCGCCAACAGTCCATCGGTACGCGGATGAGGAACTTAAGTTCCGCCATCTCGAAAGGAGTTGTATGGCGGTGACGTAACAAATAACGAATCAGCGTCCGGTCGTCGGAGCGTTGGCGGGTCCCCTCGCCATAACTCACCCGGGCTGCCTGAACCACCGCTGAGTCGTCTCCCATGCAGTCGACCAGGCAGACAAACCCGTCATTTAGCACCGGAAACTTGCGCCACTTCAGCTGCTCAATGGCCTGTGCATTGCTGGAGAATGTCATGATCTACCCGGAGATGGATTCCCGACCCGAAGCAGGGCACCAAGGGGGGGCAGTCGGTGGTTTCGATTCTGAGCCCGCCAGCCGAAGGCGCGCACAGCCTTTGGACGAGCCCCACTGCCATTAGTCGGCCCCCTCAGCACAGCGTATGACGCACAGTCCGACACTACGCACAGCCCAAGCCAGATGGCATCAGAGAGACTTCAACCATCCCCCCTGCTCACACCTGGCAATTCAATACCACTAGCTGTTCGCCGGGGTAGTGACCGTGTCGAAGCCAGGGACGGCGATCGAGGTCACCTGGATCCTGGTATAGCGTTGGGTGTGTCCGTTGTGGCGAATGTAACCCTTGCGACGACGGAACTTGCCGACTTCGAGCTTCGGTCCTCGGAAATCCTGTTCCACAACCTTCGCCTCGACTACCGCACCGGAAATCACCGGCTGACCGATCTTGCCCGCAGCCGAATCTCCCGCCGCGAGAATCCGGTCAAAACGTACCGAATCTCCCCCCTGCACATCGGAGCGGAGGTCAATCTCGAGCTTGGCACCGACTTGTACCCGGTACTGACGGCCGCCGTCTTCAATGATCGCAAACATTCACTTCTCCCAAACCATCCCTGAAGGCCGCCCAAGGACGACCGCAGACCAAACGAGCGAAGCAGCACTCATCTCAAGCTGCCTCGTTGCCCCCACAGCGATCCCACACTGGGAATCCTTTTCAAGGGCCACAACCGACGAACAAACGATGATATTCGATCAGCGAGGGGATTTCGAGGGCTCCGCAGACGTGATCTTATATTCAGACCCCATGGCATCGTAGCACTTGAGCATCAGGTGTTCAGGGCTGACATCGGTACGGGACGCCACATGGATCGAACAATCATTCTCTTCCTCGAAGCGGATGAGGTCTCGTCGCTTACGATTGTTGAGGAACGCGGCGACCCGTTCATGCACTTCGACAGTGATCCGGCGAACCTGCTCGCGATGGGCTGAACTCATCAGCAACCGCACAACCTCAATCGACATGCTCTCGGCCGTCTTGACCAGACCGGTGCCGTGGCAGCAGGGACAATCTTCAAACACGCTCCGCCGCAGCGAGGGCCGAATCCGCTGGCGAGTCATCTCGATCAGCCCAAACGGGCTAATCCGGAGAACTTTGGTGCGAGCTCGGTCCCGACGCATCGCCTCCCGCAGTGCACGCTCGACACCGCGGCGGTGCTTTTCCTCACGCATGTCGATGAAGTCATTGACAATCACCCCACCGAGGTCGCGCAGGCGAATCTGCCGGCAGATCTCCTGGGCCGCCTTGAGATTAACCTGATAGGCCGAAAGTTCCGCGTCGTCGTCGGAACGGGAACTACCGCTGTTGACGTCGATCGCCACCAAGGCTTCCGTCTGATCGATGACCAAAGAACCCCCTCCCTCAAGGGGAACGCGTCGCTGCTGGATGCGGGCAATCTCATCTTCGACCCGATAGTGATGGAAGAGGGGTTCCTTGCCCGAATACAGGCGGATGCGATCGACATGCTTGGGAAGCACCAGGCGGATGAAGTCCCGCGCCCGTTCGTAGGCCTCCTGGGAGTCAATCCAGACCGTTTCGATCTCCTTGTTGTAAATGTCGCGGATGGTGCGAATGACCACGTCGCTCTCTTCGTAGATTCCGGCCGGAGACTTCGTCTGGCGGATCTTGGCGACAATGTCTTTCCACAACAACAAGAGGTAGTCGAGATCCCGCTGCAGATCCTTCTGCGACCGCTCAATTCCCGCAGTCCGGATGATGAATCCCAAACCTCTGGGAGGCCGCAACGACTCCAGGGCCTGCCGCAGCTGCCGGCGGATGCCCTCATCAGAAATCTTGCGGCTCACCCCCACCCGCCCGAGCCCGGGCATGAGCACCAGGTAACGGCCGGGAATGCTGATGTAGGTCGACAGAGTCGGCCCCTTGGTCCCGATCCCCTCTTTGATCACCTGAACGAGAACTTCACTGCCGCGGCGGAAAATCTCTTGAATCGGAGGTTTGTTCCGGACGGACCGCTCATTCGAGCGACCCCGTCCCCCGCGACGGTCATCGTCACTGTCATCGCCGTTGCCGTACCGTTCATTTGGGCCGACGAGATGCTTGTAATACTGGAATTCGACGTCACTGACATGCAGAAAACCATTGCGTCCAACACCGAAATCCACAAACGCCGCCTGGATACTCGGCTCAATGTTGACAATCCGGCCTTTGTAGATGTTTCCAACGTAGTTCTCGAGACTGTTTCTCTCGATGTAGAGTTCCTCCAGAACTCCATTTTCAAGAATCGCGATCCGGCTTTCTTCCGGCTGGAGCGCGTTGACCAACATTTCCTTCTTCATGCGTCGCCCTTCATCGGCAAAGTCAGGCGCCGTCGTCTGTCGTCATTTCCATTCCATCGCTGGCGGGCTCCGCTCGGGAGGCCGCAGGGCTCATGAACGCACCCGGCCCGTAGTCCAAGTTCGTGGGATCTCACAGGGGAACCGTGTCGATTCAGCCTGGCGGGTTTCCAACAGGGATTTGGCGGTGTTCGGGAATGAAACAACGTGAAGACGAGTGCTCCAGTGAGGGAAACCACGCTGCCGTTACGGGTTTGCCCAGCGGTGTGAGGTGGATTGGGTGAGGTGGGTTGTGTGTTGTGGGGTAGTCGGCCCAGGGTCTCACCCGGACCAATCACCTCAGGTTCGAAATTCTAAAAACTAGTGCACCAGCTCAGGAGAGAACCTGGACAGTTCACCACGCAGGTAACTCTCCAAGTCGCGAGACACATCAAAAATTTCCGCCCGCGAAGCAATCTCCCGAGCTTGGGCGATCGTCATGCTGCGCACGGCTTGCTTGACTTCCAGTATCGAATTCGGTGAGACGCTGAGCTCCCTCAGCCCCATTCCCACCAACAATGCTGTGAACAAACAGTCAGAACTCATCTGTCCACACACCGAGACTGAAACCCGGTGTCGCTCCGCGGCGGCGACCACCTGACGGATCAACCGACAAACAGACGGATCCGCCGAAGAGTAGAGATGAGAGACGGCCGGGTTGGCCCGATCGACTCCCAATGTATACTGGATCAGATCGTTGGTTCCAATGGAGAAAAAGTCGACTTCCCGGGCGAATTCGTCGGCCAGAATCGCCGCGGAGGGGACCTCCACCATCATTCCCACCGGGATTCGTGGATTGTGCTCGATCCCCTCCTCCTGCAGATCCTCACTGACATCGGCTAAAATCCACTTGGCCTGCCGCAGTTCCAGCAGCGTCGACACCAGGGGGAACATGATCCGGATATCCCCCTGGGAGGCGGCCCGGAGAATGGCCCGCAACTGTGTCTTGAACATGGGCAGGTTCTGCAGTGTCAACCGCAGGCTGCGTAATCCCAGGGTCGGATTGGGGGAGGCCTCGATCACCTGCTGCATTGAATCGGGGAACTTTTCCGCCCCCAGATCCAATGTCCGAATCACCACGGGTCGGCCCGGGAACGCTCGGGCCACCCGGCAATAGGCCTCGTAATGCTGTTGCTCGGTGGGCTCACAACCTCCATCCAGATACAGAAACTCGGTGCGGTACAGACCGATTCCAGCCGCTCCGCACTGCACGCAGTGATCGACCTCGCTGGGAAACTCGATGTTTCCAAACAACTTGATCTCCACACCGTCCAGGGTCTCCGCCTTCAGCGGCCCCAGCGATTTCAACCGGATCGCCACAGATTTTTGCCGGGCATCGGCATCCCGGTACCGCGCCACGGTCTCTTCATCGGGGTCAATGATGACCAGCCCGTCATTCCCATCGATGATGACAGTTTCCCCCCCCGCCACATTGGCCAGGAATGGTCCCACACCAACCACCGCCGGCAATCCCAGGGCACCGGCGAGAATTGCGGTGTGACTGCTCTTTCCCCCAATTTCGGTCGAAAACCCCAGGACGAACCTCCGGTCCAGGTTGGCGGTCTCGCTCGGGGTGAGATTGTGGGCCAGCAGCAATGCGGGCTGATTCAACTGCATCGGCTCTTCGCGCGGCTCCCCCAAGAGATGTCGGAGGAGGCGTTTCTCCAGATCAAACAGATCGTTGGCCCGCTCGGCGAAGTATCGGTCTCCCAGATTCTGCAGGGTCCGCGCGTGTTGCCGCAACACACGACTGCAGGCGAACTCGGGGGAGAAGTTGCGTTCGCGGATCAGCCGCTCGATCTCGGTGGAGAGCTTGGGGTCCCTCGCCAATTCCCGGTGCGCGGCGAAAATTGCTCCATAATGGGGCCCCAGCCGGGCCGCCGCCAGCTGTTCATGCAGCAGAATTTCCTGGACCGACTCCTCCAATGCCGCCCGAAACCGCTGCACCTCGCTGTCGACCGCATCCACCTGGACCATTCGCTTGGGCACACGGAAGCCCTCAGAGCCCAGAACCAACGCCGGGCCCATGGCTACGCCGGGAGAGACGGCTATTCCACGCCGGATTTCCATGACTAGCCGGAAGCCTGACTGTTGGACGGCAAAACAAGGCCAAAATTGCTTTCAAACAGCGCGACGACCGCCTTCAAGGCCTGCTCGGCATCCTCACCTTCGGCTTCGAGCCGCAGTCGGCAGCCACGCTCGGCAGCCAAAGTCATCAGGTCCAACATGCTCTTGCCATCGATTTTCCGATCCCCTTTTTGGATGATCAGCGACGCCCGAAAGCCTTGGGCAGTTTTGACAATCTGCGCAGCGGGTGAAAGGTGAAGCCCATGTTCAAGCATCACCACGACTTCACACGCGTGACTCGACTGTGGATTCATGGCACTTTACGGTCCAGCCATTCCGGAAACCCGGAGCAGTCAGAGCTGATTGCTGTCGGCCTCTTCCAGGAGATCAAGCACCGACTCGGCAGATTTCGCCTGCCTCAGGAAACTGCAGAAATTGTCGTTTCGCAAATGTCGGGAAATGTTTTCCAGCGCCCGCAGATGATCGCCGGGCCGCTCGTGTGGAGAGACCAGCAGGAAGAGAATATGGACCGCCTCTCCATCGAGGCTGGCAAACTCAACCCCTCCCTTCGAAATCGCGATGGTCGCCACCAGCCGGTCAGCCGAGGGATGCTTCGTATGAGGGACTGCCACACCGCGGCCGATCCCGGTGGACCCCAGTTCCTCGCGTTTCAGGATGGCCGCGATGATGCCCTCCCGTTCCGACTCTTGAATCCCTCCGCTGCGGGCCAAGCTCTCGACCATGGCCCGAATCGCCTCGTCCTTGGTCTGTGCCTGCAGGTCGGTCAGGATGGAATCGCGGACAACGAACTCTGACAACTTCATGACTTCCAAAGCTCCCCAGTCTCCGATGATTATTCGCCAACAAGTTCGTTCAGAGGCCGATCCCGACGATGGTCCTGAATCTTTTCCTTGTACTTCTTGATCTGCTGTTCCATCTTGTGAAGCGCCAAGTCAAACGAAGGAATCGCGGATTCTCCCTCGTCAAACGCCACAAAATTGTGCTTGTGCTCGGCATCCACCAGGATTTCGACCCGCACCCGGTGATCGTCAAACGAAAACGTCACCTGGATCGCCGTGACCCGTTCAAAATAGGTCAGTAGTTTCTCGGATTTCCGATTGACATACTCCTGCTCCTCCTTGTCCAGGTGTCCATGCTTGCACGAAATCGCAATCTGCACGTCGTGAAACTCCTCGCTCCAGATCGTCTCGATGCCGAATCCCGACCTCCAACGAAGTCTGGGATGTGTCGGCTGCAACACCAGTGCGGCCCACTCCACACAAAGGTTCAGCGGGTCTGCCCGGTCGATTCCACTGACGAAGTCTATCCCATGGCCGGTCATTTTGCCAACCGGTTCTGCTCTCCCGGGATCCCCTGTCAACCCACCGCCCCCTCCTGAGCCACTGCCCACACCACAGATCGGGTCACACTTGTCCCCTTCCGGCCCCCCTGTTGGTCCATCACCGACCACTTCACATCCCCCCCTCGGTGGCTCAGTGACACGAAGTTGAGAGAAACGAGGTTGCGGGCACCCGTTCCGTGCTCACTGCGGATTACAACAATTGCCGCGCTTTGATCTCCAAATACTGGCTGACCAGTTCGCCTGTCAATTGGCTCGGCAGGATATCCAGCACCTGAACCCCCAGGGCGTTCATCTCAGCGATTGTCCTGGCCTGCTGCAGCAGGAACACGTTGGCCGCTCCGACTCGCAAAGCTTCCAGATCACCTTGCGGATGACGTCGCCCCCGCTCATGTAGCTGCACATTCCGCAGACAGGCCACCAGCACCAGGTGGGGGGGAGACAAAGCCGTCAATGGCTTGACGGCCGCCTCGAGTTGCAGTTCATCCATCGAATGGGTCAGCAAGACAATCAATGCCCGTTTACGGACCCGCAGGCGAATCTCGTCCGCGACTCGCT
>Ga0315899_10004208_pt1 | contig 15581 bp, 16 predicted proteins | sample LakEriMetagenome_2_FD_203518 | JGI IMG/M metagenome (GOLD analysis project Ga0315899, IMG submission 203518) | Freshwater fungal communities from buoy surface, Lake Erie, Ohio, United States - Buoy 4 MA112 | ecosystem: Environmental > Aquatic > Freshwater > Lake | place: USA: Lake Erie, Ohio... | reverse complement strand
ATTTTTGGATTCGCGCCAAACTTTAGCCCATTTGCCTTTAGTGAGCCTAGAGCCAGAGTTAGTCAACCGTTGGCACCAAGGGCAGCGGTTATTTATGCCGGAATTAACCACCGGCACAGTGCGAGTCGAAGATGACCAACAGACCTTTTTAGGGATCGCCATTGTCACCGATGAACCCTATGGCACAGTTTTGCGCCCCAAAGTGGTAATGGGTATTGATTAAGGTTTTAGGACAAAAGCAGAGAATGCCATTGATTAGTCCAGTTTAGAAACGCCGACCAAATGGGGGAATGAATTGCCCAGAGTAAACAGACAAATAACCCCCAAAAAAGCACATTGATAAAGTCGGATTTTTGTTGATTTAATAAAGTCGCAGTCATGATCAAAGTCAGCGCCACCATGACCAGCAGCAGTAATCCCCCCATCTGCCCAATATTATTTGGCCAGGCGATCGCCTCTTGCCAATAAGCCCACGCCAGGCCTAAAAAAAGCGAACCTGCACTGATCAAAAAAAACTGTCGCCACCAAGAGGGATAAGTTGCCGACAAAATTGTTTGGTGTGCTTCCGTCAAACCTACCGCTGCGGCCAAGGACAAAGGCGCAAATAAGGGAATGATCAAGGACGCACTTGACCAGGGCGAAAGAATCACCAGTAAGCTATAAACGCCCCCTTGGCAGAGTAAAAATCGTCCCCAACTCCAATGTTGAGATTGTTTCGCTTGCTGAAAGCCCGTTAAGGCAAAGATTAACCCCGGAAAGCTGAAAACTATCCAGAGCCAGCCCAGATTTTTATAGTCGTCGGAGATCGCTAACAGGTCGTTTTGCCACCCGCTTTGCCAGTCATAATTGCCCCACCAGGCGATCGCCGGTAACAGTCCTAAACCTAAACCAATCCAAAAGAAAGGCGTTCGCAGTAACCGAGGCGTGTCCCAACGCAGAAAAATCAACCCCGATACACCTAAAATCACCGCCGTCCCCAGATCCGTTAACGCCAACGCCGTCAAACTCAGACCCAACGCCAAGGCTCCCCGTAAATCCCGCCGACAAAATAATAAACTCGTCAAATAAATCAGAGTCAAGGGCAACAATAGACCATTACTCGTTGCCAACCGTGCCCAATACACCACCCCCAACCCTGTGCCATAGGCCACCACGGCTAATAAGGCGGTAATGCTTTTACCGTAAAGGGTTTTACCAAGGCCATACAACAACGGCAAGCTCAACAAATTGATCAAGGCAATGAAAAGGCGATCGCCCCAAAGAGACTCGCCCCAGAGGCTTTGTCCCAAGGCAATCAGGGTAACCGTTAAGGGGGATTTTCCCAACTCCCAAGCGTCATCCCAGGGATTAAACCCCACTGAAAATAGGCGCTCTAGAAATTGCTGAGCCAGATCAACCGAGGTTTCTTCAACGGGGGTTAACGGGATTTTGCCTAATTGCCAAAACAATAAAACGGCGATCGCCAAACAAACCAATAGCAGCCGTAACCATTCCCCAGACTGCTCCCGAAGCCGACGCTGTCCAATAAATCGCTCAAACTTTGGTGGAGTATTGCCCATAACCCATTTAACGGTGTCTCTTTCTAGTAAGGCAGAAAATTATGGTTTTCGACAGTAGGGTTCAATCAAGGAAATCAATTCTTTTTCCCCAAAGGGTTTCGTCAAATAATCGCTAGCCCCCGCCATCCGCGCCAAGAGTCGGTCTAAATAGGCATCCTTGCTCGTGAGCATAATGATCGGTGTCATCCGCAAGGTTTGAGAATGTTTCAACACCCGACAAATTTCATAGCCATCCAACGTCGGCATCGTAATATCACACAGAATCAAATCCGGTCGCAATGTAAACAATTCCGTCATCGCTTGGAGAGGGTCTTGCAACAGCGTCACCTGATAGCCGTGACGAGTTAAAAATAATTCCACTTGCTTACCCACCGTCAGATCATCGTCTAGGCAAACAATGTGGGGACAGTAAGCATCGGTGAGGGTTTCCCAGCCATAGCCTGCCGTTCGGGAATAACTAGGGATAGGGGAAGAAATTTGCAAGCCCCCGTGCTCAATATAGGGGTATAAGCCGTGGGCGACGGTGGCCACATCTTTTTGTAAATAACGGGCAATTTGGCGCAGGGAAATATCAGTATTAGTCCATTCCTGAAAACGTTGGGCTAATTTTTCAGGAACTTTGCTGGCTAAGCTGGATTCCTTAGCGATCGCCACCCGTTGATCCGGCGACTGAACGTATAAATATAATTGTTTCCAGGACTGGAATTGTTGCGCCACCTGACTCAGTAACGGACGAATGGCAAGGGTCGTCAAGGGGGGTTCCAAGGTTGTCCCCAACTTAAATACAAAGCTACCATTTCGCAGGCTTAATAAATCAAATAAAACTTCCTCAATCATGCCGCGAATAATGCGGTGAGCTTGGGGTGGTGTTAAGACATTCTTAGAAAGCAATTGCCATAAACAGGCATATTCAGGGATATTATTAAGTGCTAAACTCTCCAGCTTGATTTCCGCCAAGGGAATTTCCAACCGATAATGTTGAACGTAGGACTGTAGTCGCTGTAACTGGGCACAGTTTTGATCGGTGGCATAAACTAGCTTACCGTTGACAAAAAATAAGAACCAGCAGCTTGCCGAACGTAGGCGTACCGCGTCACAGATCTCCCGGCGATCGCCCCCGTCGTCCATCATCGAATGGGCAGCATCCGAACGAGGAAATGCCTCAACAAATAATTCTCCCGTTCTTTGCCCCAACTCAATTAGTTGCAGGATACTCCGGAGATCAATTTCGTTCAGGGTTCCCTGCATAACATTTCCAAAGGTGAAATCTTTTATAGTTTACTTGACGACATATCTTCTTGACCGTTACAACGATGTTAAGGATTCACCGCAATAAAAGTCGGCTAAGTCACTGTCTAAAGACGGGCTTGCGAGTAGAATAAAACGAGAACTTCTTCAATAGCCCCATCATCAACGCCCAGGAACTCAACTTGTGCTCTATCTGGCTGAAGCTAAAAAACAAACTAAGAACTTTTTAGGCGGCTATAAAACCGAGCTAAAACTGTTGGCCTGTCAACACAGTGACCAAACCTGGAGTGCGCTGCCCAGTGAAGAAGCCTTTCAGACAGAGGACATGGGAGAAGCCAAGGACGGTACTCTCTGGATTCTTAATCTGAGCAATAATCGCTCTTTGCAAGGAGCCCCGGAAGTGGCCGCGCCGGAGCTGGTGCGTCAACTACAAAAATTATCCCGCCTATCGGAAAAGCTGAAGGATCAGCAGAGTGAAATTGAACGCTGGCGTGAGTCCCTAACTTTCCAGTTCCAAGAACTGAATAAGCGGGAAATGGACATCGAGGCCAAGGAATCAGACATAGAGGAACGGGAATCCATCCTCAGCCAAGTTGAACAGCAAAAATATGAAGTCGATCAAGCGTGGCAACGCCTAGAGCAGGAACGGGAACAACTCAGTCATCTTCAACAACAGTTCGGTGTACTGCTTGAAAATAGCCCCGAAAACAATGAGGTTTTACAGGGACTTTTGCAACGGTTGGGGGCTTATCCAGACGCGATCCCGTCTTTGGTCGAGGTAATCGCTGAGGCCCGCAAAACCAGTGCTCAGCAACAAGCGACCTTTAACCAACACTGGCTAGTAGTAACTGAAGCTCAACAAAATCTGGCGAAACGACAAGAGGCGATCGCCCAAAAGGAAGAATTACTGATGCTCCATCGTCAGGATTTAGACAATATTTATAGCGAACTGAGCAAAGCCAAGGTGCAATTAAGTTTGGAGCAACAGGGGATTAGCCACCGTCAACAACAACTAGCCCAACTGAACGCAGAAATCAGTGCCGCTGAGGCCCTCCAAACTAACCTTTATCGCCTTGCTACGGGGGCAATGACGGTAGATAAGGAAGATAAAATCGACCTGCAACACTTGGAACAATTACCTTTGGGGGAACTGGAGGAAATTGTCAAGGAATTACAAGCGGATATGCAAAAATTAGCCCGTTTTGTGAATGATCAAGAAGAAGAATTAACGCTGCAATGTGAAGCGGTGGATGAACTTCAGACTAAGTTATCCGAGGCTGATGAGTATAGTCGTTTAACCCTAGAAGAAGAACTAAATGAAGAGCAAGAACGTAAACGGATGTTGGATGAAACCTTAATTGGTCAACGGCGTAATTTGAAAGAACGCCAAGAAATTTTACTCCAGCATTTGAAAATTTTGCGTCGTCGTCAAGGGGTAATAGAAATTGATGACAGCATTCCTAATATTGATCTCGATCCGGTGATTCAGCAACTGGAAGTCCGCAAACATAAATTGCAACAGGAACGCAATCACCTGGAGCAAGACGTGCAAAATACCCGCCAAGGTTTACAACAAATCGAGGTGATGATTCAACAATTGGATCAGCAACATCAAGTCAAACGGGATAGTTTTAAGAAAGAAGAAGAGGCGTTACAGTCCCTACGCCAGGACATTATCACTCTGGATTTAAAAAGTCATCTCTTAAAATCAATGTTGCAGCCCCTTCAGGATCAACTAGATTTGATCAAGCCCCGTTTAGAGGAAATTCAAGCCCTATTGTTTGGGGATTAGTGTTTGTTGTAATTTAGCCTTTCAAGGGAACAAAAAAACGGCATCCTCTAAGCCTGAAGCGACTATATTACGCTGTCGCAACGCATTTTTATTTTTTGTAAAGTTGGCAGCAACCAGGGGAAAAATCTTGGCGATCACCTTGACGAGGGGTCTAGGGTCTATATTGACAATGGTGGCTGGGAGCAGGTGATCGGGCTTTGCAGCAAAGATCAGAAAAATGTTGGTGACGGAACAAACCGCAGTGGCTTCTTTGTTGGCGGTGTGTTCAGTCAACCTGTCCCATTTTAGCTAATATCTCAAGAAACAGTTGATATGGATTATTTTTGTTTGAGCAAATTATCGATTTTTTGTTACACTGTTGTCAACAATTTTAGAAATGCTTGTATGAAGACAATTACTGTCACGGAAGCCAAGGAGCAAATTGAGGCGTTAGTGAATGATGCTAACGATAACCATCAACCGATTTTGTTGTCTGGCACGGCAGGAAATGCGATCCTGATTGCGGAAGAGGATTGGAATTCTATTCAGGAAACACTTTACTTGTATTCTATTCCGGGGATGGTTCCATCCATTATTGAAGGGGGAAATACGGCGATCGAGGATTGTGTTGGTGAAGAGGCGATTAGAGATATTTTAAATGGATAATTGGCAATTGATATTTACGAAGCAAGCCGAAAATGATGCCAAAAAACTTGTTCGTGCAGGTTTGGCGAAACAGACTGATAAGCTATTAAATATTTTAAAATTAAATCCGTATCAATCCTATCCTGTCTATGAAAAACTTAGTGGTGATTTGGCTCTTTACTATTCCAGGCGAATCAATATCCAGCATCGTTTAGTTTATCAAGTTTTTCCAGAAGAAAGAGTCGTTAAAGTAATACGAATGTGGACTCACTATGAATAACTCTTCTTTTTGTCCCATTTTTTGTGAAGATGAGCTTAATCAAGGGATAGTTGCTTATAAAATCTTTAAAATTATGATACAATTACTCGGAAAGCAAAAAAATTAACTTAGAAACAGAATGGAACTAACTCGTGTCAAGTGGGTGGATGGCGTAGAGAAACTTCCCTATCAAGGTGGAGTTTATTATATTTCTGCCGATAAAACTAAAAATGAAATTGTTTATGTTGGTCAATCTGAAAATTTAAAAAAACGCTTAAAAGGAAGACATCCAGCATGGGATAAAGCAAGAGTGGAGTTTATTTCGCCTTGGATTGGTTATGAATTAATACCAGATGAAAAGGAGCGTAAAACTCGCGAACACCTACGAATTGGAGAATTAAACCCTAGATATAATGATGGTGGCTTACGAGAATCTGAATGGCAATTACTATCTGCTGAATATATTGATAGCATTAGTAGCGTAAGGGATAATCGAAAAGAAGAAATATCTCTCGTAACTCAGTGGCTCACCTTAACATGGGATAATTTGGACAAAGCTCAAGGATTAGCTTTATTAGAAAGAAATTCTAAAAGTTGGAAAGACAGCTATCCTAAGTTATGGAAATCCCGGCAAGATTTACTAAAATTTCATACTGAAATCAGTGAATTAAATTCATATAAAAATTCATCAGAATTTATAATATTAGGTTCTTGTCGAGGTACCAATTTATTGTATATGGAACGTTTAGAAATTTGCAGTAGATTTAGTCAGATGATTCCAGATGAGTTACTAAAAATACAAAATACAAATATAAAATTTTGGACAAAGGATCAATCAAAACAATTAGAAACATCAGTCAAGGCATTAAAGAAAATTCAAGATTATTTGAATCCCGACTTCTTCGCCGCATGGCCAATTTTTCTAGAGCATTCTAATTTTTTAGTTTCCGAAGAGGTGTATGATCATAATAGAGATACAGTAATAGATTTTCTAGATCATTGTATAGCTTGGAGTTTAGTTTTGGATGTTCCTTATTTACAATTATTACCCCGTGAAAGAAAAATATGGTTTAACAGAGTATTTTTGGAATATGTATATAGAAATAAACATCAAGTGGAAGACTGGGCGCAACACAATATTAGCTCAGAAGGCTTTGTTATGGGGTTTCACCAGTGGTGTATTCAGGAAAATTTAATTCCTGAGATTTTATGTCAAGACCAAGAAAAAAGACCAACTAGTGCTCGTGTAAGAATTCGTGAATGAAAAGCTTATTTAATGCGCTCATATAATGAATACAGCCTATAAACAACCAATCGATCGCCTCAAGCGTCACATGGCGGAATATCAACCCCAACTAAAACGTGCCATTGAAGCAATTAACATTCTTGAAACAGCTAACCCAGATTCTGATGAATTTTGCAACGCCCTAGCCGAACTTCACGTTTGCACCACCATTTTAGAGCCCTACTCAGAAGGAATGTTAGAGGCGATCGAACAATTTACAGAGGATGATTCTATCTTAGGCAATGGGTAAATTGGGAAAAACGATCGCCTTGAAATAATCAAAATTCAGGTGATCTCCGTCAGAAAGAGAGATAGAACCTTAAGCTTTTTTGCCTGCTATAAATCTGTTATTCCCCCACAAAATAGCGGTCTGTCCAACTGCCATGTAAAGGATAGGGAATGTGGTGGCGCAGGGTTAACGTCGCAATCGCCGGACGGGTTAAAGCTTGGGCGTCGAGAATGACTAATTGACTGTTGTGTAGGGCGGCATTGTACACCAAGCAAAGTAACCAGCCTTCATCTTCCCCATGGGCATCAGGTCGGGGCACAAAAATAGGTTCGCTGCTAAAGCTTTTGGGTGCAAAGGAATAGACCGTTTCGGTTCCCGTTTGGTGATCATATTTGGCGATCGCCTGGAGAGGGGCATTACCCGTTGCATTATGGGTTGCACCGAGATAGACGTAACGATAGGGTTGACCGACATGATCGGGATGGGTGACGGGAAATTCACAGGAACGACTGACTGTTAACGTTTTTTCTACGGTGGCGGCGATCGGATCGATGGTAAAGCGCCACAATTGTCCAGGGTCAAGGTTCGTAAAATCCACTGTGCGAAAATCCATATCGGGTTGCACTTGGGGCAAGGAATCATAACAAATGGAATCAAGCACAATTTTGTCGTCCTGCTCAAAGGCGTTGGCATGGTGAAAAATGAAGCCAGCTTGAACAGGAATTGATGTGACTCCTTGATCGGGATTTTGGCGGGGAATTAAGACAATTTGCGCAGTTTTTTCGGGATGAAATTGTACACATTCCCCGGCTCCCCGTAGACCAAAAAGATAGGGAAGGGGATTAAAACTGACGTTATTTTGCAGAAAAATGGCGTAATGGGGCGTGATGGCAAAATCGTGAATGAAAGCGAATCCCGGTATGCTATGGCTGTGGCGGCGTAATAATTGGCCATCGGGGCCAAATTCCAACAGGGTTAAGGTGCTGCTCAGTCCTGTTTTCAAGGAAAAGGTGACATAACAAGGTTTGCCGTCATCCATGGCACAGGCGGGATCAATGCGGGGATGGGCCGAGAGGGGTTGATTGGGTTCTAAAACGCCGTCTAAATTGTCTAGTCCGATGGTGTCTAAAGTTTTCGGATCAAGGCGATGGGGATTCGCTGCTTCCCACAGGGCCAATAGGCGATCGCCCCAATAGGTAATGTTAGTGTTAGCAATATTTTTTAAACGCAGATCAAAGATATTTTTTAACCAGCCCCCTGGAGGTTGGGTGCCAAATACGCCCCGATAGAGCATTTTTCCGGCGGACTGTTCTTCGACGTAACCCTGGGTTTTGACAAAACGGCTGCGAAAATGTACCCGACCATTGCCGGTAAAACTAAAGGCGGTGACTAGCCCATCGCCATCAAAAGGATGCCGAATCGGTGTACCGCCAATATCGAGTAAGCCTGGCCCATTACGAAACAGCGTCCCCTGTAACCCTGGGGGAATAGTCCCTTCGATATCATCAATCCAGTAGTCCCATTCCTGGGGTTGGGATTCATAACCCCGGAGCCAGTCGGTGGGGTCATAGGAGCGATCGGCGATCGGGGAAGTCAGCATGGGGAAGGGTTGTTACATTTCTTTACGTTTTCCATTTTAGACTGATTTTTCGTTCTCCTTTACTGGCCCAGAATTGCCCCGGAGCCACTGCCTTGAAACATTAACCAAGACATGATCAAATTAGAGGCAAAAATCGCTAATAAGCAAGTGACTACTGAGGCTGTGGTGGATTCTCCGACGCCCTTGGCGCCGCCCCGTGTTGTTAAACCCCAATTACAGCCAATAATGGCAATTAATGCCCCAAAAACGATGCCTTTAATAGGGCCGCAAAGAATATCCCAAGGTGCGACAAAGGTTTTTACCGATTCAAAAAAGACCTGATTAGCAATGCCGTAAAAATTGATTGCCACCATTGCCCCTCCAAACATCCCCGTTACCAAGGCCAAGATGCTCAACACAGGCACCATGATGCAACAGGCAATCAGGCGGGGAATCACCAAATATTCAACAGGATTGGTATTGAGCATATAAAGGGCATCAATTTGTTCTGTAACTCGCATGGTGCCAATTTCGGCGGCAAAGGCTGATCCCACTCGACCGGCCACCACCACCGCTGTCATAATCGGACATAATTCCCGCGCTAAGGAGAGCATCAAAATTCCCCCCACCGCACTGCTCGCCCCCAAAGCGAGAAATTCCCGCGCCACTTGAATGGTAAAAATCATGCCAATAATGGCCGCTGTAATCAAGGCGATCGGTAACGAAGCTGGCCCGACAAACATCATCTGTTCGGTGGTGTTGCGATAATCAATGGGGCGAGTAAATAACTGGTAGATGGCATTACCCAACAGTAAAATTGCCAAGCCAGCCCGTTGCAGCCAAGAATTCAGAGCATTCAAAAGAAAGGGTTGGCGCATAGGAATAGGAAGAGGGTTTAAGGAAAAAGGAGTGTTAATCGGCGCACCGCGTTGCGAATTTCTTGGCGATCGCCGGAAAGTACGTACCGTTTTTAAGGGGCGATTTCAACAATGACGGGGGTGTGGTCGCTAGGCTTTTCCCAAGTCCGGGGTTCTCGATCAATCCAACAATTTTGAGCCTGTTGGTAAAGTTGGGGCGTTAGATAAAGGTGATCGATGCGCCACCCGCGATTACGACTGAATCCCCTAGTGCGATAATCCCACCAACTGTAATGGCCGGTTTCTGCGGTGAATTTACGAAAAGCGTCCTGTAAACCGATTGATAAAATGTCCTGTAAAGCTGCTCGTTCAATGGGAGTTGCCATGATGTGATTTTCCCGACCCACGGGATCATGAATGTCACGGTCTTCTAGGGCAATATTAAAATCTCCACAGACACAAAATTCAGGGATATTGCTAGTTTTGATGTGACTTAAATAGGTTTTAAGTAATGCCAACCACCGCAATTTATATAAATATTTTTCACTGTCGGGGCTAGAGCCGTTGGGCACATAAAGGTTAACAATTCGCACACCATTGTAAACGCCACTGATCACTCGTTTTTGATCATCTAAATCTTCGGTTTTTTCTGAACCAATAATATCGGCAAAGCCATAGCTAATGTCTTCTAATAGTTGACGGCTAAAAATTGCAACACCATTATAGGATTTTTGCCCAGAAATATAGCCATGATAACCCGCATTAATAAAAGGCTCTAAAGGAAAATCTTGATCGATGACTTTGGTTTCTTGTAAACAGAGGACATCGACGGGATTTTTAGCTAACCAATCGAGGACGTGTTGTTGACGACTACGGATGGAATTAACGTTCCAGGTGGCGATTTGCATAGCATTTTGATTCAGTTAGCCAAGGTTTGTGGGAAATATTTAAGTGATTCCAGTTTTGAAAATTGATTAGCAATAGATTAATTAAGATAGAGCAATTGTTTTTTCTAAAAAATGCCCAACTAAATAAAGAGAACCACAAAGCACAGTTAAAGTTTCTGAGTTGGTTTTTGATAATGTCTGCAAAGCTTCAAAACAATCATTATAGGTTTGAATGGTTCCTAAATCAGGACAAATTTGCTGAGCGAGGGTTGCTAATGTCCCTAAATCAGCACTGCTATGATCCGGCACTGGCACTAATAGGAGGCGATCTCCGGAGTGTAATAAATGTTGAAAAATTTGATCATGTTCCTTGGTGCTGAGCATTCCCATTACCCAGGTGACAGACGGGTTTGCGGGGGATCTTAAACTATTAACAAATGTTGCCAAGGCCTCGGCAGCGGCCGGATTGTGGGCTCCGTCTAATAGAATTTTCTGATCTTGATAGGTCACCCATTGCAAGCGACCAGGCCAACGGGCTTTGGCCATGCCAGACTGAATAACTTCCGGCGTAATTTTTGACCAACCTTGGTGTTGTAATTCCTGTAAAGCGGCGATCGCCAAAGCGGAGTTTTGCAACTGAAATTCTCCTAATAATGCCAAAGGGTATTTTAATTGCCTAAATTCTGCTAACCCATAACCATTAACATCGATTTGATCGAGTTTTGACGCCGGAGCAATCCACTGATCAGGACATTTTAATTCTTCAATACGGCCTTGAAAAACAGGTTTCGCTGCGGGGGGAATATTACCTAAAAAAACAGGGCGATCAGGCTTTAAAATTCCGGCTTTTTCCTTGGCAATGTCGGCAACGGTGGGGCCTAAAACTTGCCAATGTTCTCGACTTAAGGATGTGATAATACTTAATAAACAGGGTTCTTTGACGTTAGTAGCGTCTAATCGTCCCCCTAATCCCACTTCCATCACCGCAATATCCACCGGCAATTCTGCAAAGCATAACCAAACAGCAGCGGTAAAAACTTCAAATAGAGTCGGACTGTCTTCCTGTTGCGGGGGAGCGAGATCAATAACCTGTTGTAAGGCTGTTTCAAAAATGCCTGAATCTAAAGGTTGATCATTTAAACAAACCCGCTCATTCCAATCAATTAAATGGGGAGAAGTATAACGCCCAACGGTGTAACCGGCTTCGGTCAAAACCGCCGATAAATAGGCGCACACCGATCCCTTACCATTAGTTCCCCCCACATGCACGTAGGGCACTTTGCGTTGGGGATTATCTAACTTTTCTAATAATTCGTGAATGCGGGAAAGTCCCAGATTAACCCCAAAGCGTTGGTAGGGTTCCAATAATGCGGCGATCGCCATAATTTACTTAATGTTTACAAGGTACTGGAATCGAGACTTTGGGCCGCTTCCGGGGTCAGGGGTAAATGTAACCCACATTCTTGTTTCATGCCGTGGAAACGGGTATCCCGCTCATCTTGATCCCCCGCCATTAGAGGCCGACTCGAATGCCAATCTCCCACAGAAACATAACCCTGATCAAAGAAGGGATGATAAGGCAAATCATAGGCAGTTAAATATTCGTAAATCGTTTTTGCATTCCAATCTAAAATAGGCAGAATTTTGTATTGATTACCCTGCAATTCCACCGGCTTCAAATTTTGACGGTGGCGGGTTTGATCCTTACGTAATCCCGTTAACCAGGCGATCGCCCCTAAGTCCTTCAGCGCCCGTTGCATCGGTTCCACTTTGCGAATTTGATCGTAACGATTCAGGGCATCAAGATCTTTTTGCTGCCAAAGTTTGCCGTACAAAGCTTCCATCCGTGCTGAACTCAGGGGAGATTGATAAACCTTTAAATTCAATTGCAGTCGTTTGGTCAAATCCTCCGCAAATTGATAAGTTTCCGCCGGTAAATAACCCGTATCAATCCAAATAATCGGAATAGTGGGAATAATCCGGGTGACTAAATGCAGCATTACCGCCGCTTGAATGCCAAAGCTGGTACTCATCACCAAGCCTTGATCGAATGTATGGGCAGCCCAAGTTATAATTTCCTCGGCGCTAGTATTTTCTAATTCGGCTTGAATACTGAGCAAATCAAGGCTGGGGAGAGGTTTTGGCATCTCTAGGGAAAGGGAATCTTGGGGGAACCAGTGAGAAACAGAGGGTTGAGAGGAGGATGTTTCACTGGCAGGATCACACTGCAAAGGCAATTGAGTCATAGACTTTAGACAAAAAATAGCTATGGGGGGACAATTCACGAGTCATTAGTCAAGTTCCCCTGCTCACAATTCTACCCAGATTTGACACCGTGTTTCGTTGATAACCAAAGGGATAATACAAAAATCTTGAACTAATTCCCCCTACCACCGTTAAGCAAAAACCGTCCCAGCCGCCAAACTCGAATTTTTCTGGGTCAGTAGCTATGCTTAACAGAACTTCATCGTTAGTATGGAGGAAGAAATTTTTCCGTAACAACAAGTCGGCATAGCTAGGAAGCGAGTCAGCGGAAGATTTTTTGCCTATTCCTTATTTTTTTCCCTCTCAATGGCTAATTGGTTAGAACATAGCGTTCAAGTAGAAGTAGATGCCCCTATCGAATTGGTTTGGCAGCTTTGGTCTGACCTAGAGCAAATGCCCCGTTGGATGAAATGGATCGACTCAGTGAAAGTGCTCGAAGACAATCCTGAATTGTCCCGCTGGAAATTGGCCAGTGGGAGCTTGGAATTTACTTGGTTATCCCGCATTGTTAAATTACTGCCTTTGCAAATTATTCAATGGGAGTCGGTGGATGGCTTACCCAATCGGGGCGCGGTGCGATTTTATTCTCGCCAAGCAAAAAGTATCGTGCGTTTGACTGTTGCCTATTCTGTACCCGGCTGGTTAGGGCTAATTATGGACAATCTCTTTTTAGGCCGGGTTGTAGAATCCACCATTCAAGCCGATTTAGAACGCTTTCGGCAATATGTCGATCAGCTAGAATAAAAATAAGTACAAAATTGCCTCTGCCTCATTTGGAAATGGCCCTAATACTCTATTTTTTGCGACACGGACAAACGGCTTACAGTGAAACCGGCGGCTATTGCGGGACTCCAGCCAATGATCCCGGCCTAACGCAGGATGGCATCGCCATGGCTAAGGAATTTGCAGAGGTCTATGCCCATACCCCCTGGCAAGCTGTTTACGTTAGTCCCTTACAACGGGCCATCCAGACGGCCCAACCCCTCTGTGATCGCCTAGGGATAACCATGGAAATTCGGTCTGGTCTGAAGGAAGTTGCCTATGGAGAATGGGAAGGACTCCATCCCCGCGAAGTCAATCAACGGGATCATGATCGTTATATACAGTGGCTGACCGATCCTGCCTGGAATTCACCACCAGGGGGCGAAAGGGGTATGGATATCGCCCGACGGGCTACCCACGTCCTTGAAGAAATTGAAGACCGTTTTGAAGATGGCAATGTGCTGATCGTGTCCCACAAGGCCACCATCCGAATTTTGCTCTGTAGTCTTTTGGGTATTGACATTGGCCGTTACCGCGACCGCTTTGCCATGCCGGTGGCGGGTCTCAGTGTGGTGGAACTTTCTTCCCGTGGGCCGTTATTTCACTCCATTGCGGAACGATCACACCTCAGCCCCTATTTACGCAGTTTACCCAGCACCTAAAGTCGGGTAATGGAAACCGGGACTCGCCCTTTCTTCGGGTTGGCGATCGCCTGAAATGCGGATCGGCTTAAATCAATGGAGCAATTACAGCGATCACTCACCGTCACCACCACCGACCTTCCGGTATGACGATTGGTCACTTTGACGCGACTCCCCAAGGGCAAACTGGGATGGGCTGCAACATATTTGCCATGGTGATAGGTTTGACCATTTGCCATTTTTCGCCCCACCATGCCATTGCTATAAAAGGTGGCGGATTGAGCGTTGACCGGCAACGGCATCAACAACGGAATAAGTAGACTCGCAAACAGAAAACGCAAATTAAGGACTCCCTGATACTGAAAAAACATTAAAGAGGTTTCCAGTATAGCGAATCCATCAAAAATGACTAGGTATAAATACCACCAATCTTGGCTTAACGACGGGGAAAACGACGCTTTTGTAAAAAGTCGGGAATATCTAACTCTGGCGCTTTCGGTTGACTGGTCACCAGGATATCGTCTTCCGTACCTTCTGGGGTGTCAGTCGGGGATGAGGCAGTTGAATTGGCGATCGGTAACGCGGTGGTCACACTGCCAACGGTTTCTTTATCACCACTAAACCCCGTCGCAATCACTGTGATGCGAATTTCCCCTTGGAGTCTCTCGTCAATCACTGCCCCGAAAATGATGTTGGCATTGGTATCCACCACTTCATAAATAATTTCTGCCGCCACATTGACTTCATGGAGGGTTAAATCATAGCCCCCGGTCACATTAAAGACCACGCCCTTAGCCCCTTCAATGGAGGATTCCAACAAGGGGGAAGAAATGGCCGCCGTGGCCGCCTCCTTGGCGCGGGATTTCCCAGACCCAATGCCAATCCCCATCAAAGCAGAGCCAGCATCGGCCATCACCGCCCGGACATCGGCAAAATCCACATTGACCAAACCCGGAACAATAATAATATCGGATATCCCCTGTACCCCTTGACGTAGGATGTCATCGGCAACCCGGAATGCTTCTTGTAGCGGGGTTTCTGCCGGAATTACGGACAGCAATTGATTATTCGGGATGACAATTAACGTATCAACGCGGGAACGTAAGGCATTAATCCCTTCTTCGGCTTGGGTGGCTCGGCGGCGTCCTTCAAAGGTAAACGGACGGGTGACAATGCCCACCGTCAAACACCCCATTTCCTTGGCAACTTCTGCCACAACAGGAGCAGCCCCAGTGCCAGTGCCGCCGCCCATCCCCGCCGTAATAAAGACTAAATCGGTTCCTTCCAATGACCGGGCGATTTCATCTCGGGATTCTTCCGCCGCTTTTTGACCAATGGCCGGGTTCCCGCCGGCTCCTAGGCCTCGGGTGAGTTTTTGCCCGATTTGAATGCGATCGGGAGCAGAGGCTTGGGCTAGGGCTTGGGAATCGGTGTTAATCGCCCAAAAATCAATGCCAGTAACACCATTGTCAATCATGCGGTTAACGGCATTGCAGCCACCGCCACCGACGCCAATGACCTTAATTTTCGCAATATTGCTGGGCACAATCTGATCATTCCGGGGATTGGGCTTGGAAAATACGGGAGGTTCTAC
>Ga0315899_10004206_pt1 | contig 15584 bp, 12 predicted proteins | sample LakEriMetagenome_2_FD_203518 | JGI IMG/M metagenome (GOLD analysis project Ga0315899, IMG submission 203518) | Freshwater fungal communities from buoy surface, Lake Erie, Ohio, United States - Buoy 4 MA112 | ecosystem: Environmental > Aquatic > Freshwater > Lake | place: USA: Lake Erie, Ohio... | reverse complement strand
CAAGATCTCTTCTGAGACTCTTGCGTTAGGTAGGTGCAAGCTAAGCAGTCGACCGAAACCGGTCAGTGGAAGCCTCAAATTCATGGCTGCAGCGGCATTCCAACGGTCAATTTCACCCAAATTGCTTGGTGTGGTATAGTCCACACACGGCCAATCTGTTGGCGTTTGGGTTGTCGGTCTATCGAGGAGTTACCGGGATGAACAAAACGATTCACGCCGTATTTGAGAACGGTGTATTTCGGCCGATTGAGACCGTTGACCTGCCAGAGAAATCAGAAGTTGAGTTTGAGCTTAGATTGGTGGCAAAGAAAGATGCGTGGCCTGAAGGCTATTTCCAACAAACCGCCGGAGCATTCGCCAACGAGCCTTTTGAGCGTCCATCGCAAGGAACTATGCCTCGCCGGGAGGACTGGTGATGCAGTATCTACTCGATACCAACGCTTGGATCATGTATCTGAAAGATCCCGACAGCGAGGTACGCAAACGGCTCCTGACAGTATCGCCGCAAGACATAGTCACTTGCTCGATTGTTGTTTCCGAGCTTCTACATGGTGCTGAGAAATATGGTAATCGCCAAAAGCGTGTCACCATGGTGCAAACCTTGCTTGCACCATTTTAATGCCTTCCGTTTGATGAAATCGATGCCACCTATTACGCAACCCTCCGCCATGAACTGGAGATTCGCGGAGAAGTCATTGGCCCTTACGATCTTCAGATCGCCGCGATTTGCCTCAGACACCAACTTACGCTAGTCACAAGCAACGTCACCGAGTTTACAAGGGTTAGAGGATTGGCGGTTCAAGATTGGTTATAGCACTTGGCGGGCTATTTGGTTACTCAGCAAACCTAGTAAGTCTGTTCGACCAAAATCATGGCAAGAGCATTCGTCTCTATAGCGAGTTTGCACTTTATGACAATGGAAAGTAATTCGGACTCGCTTATCGCTAAGGCAAATAAGGCATTCGAGGCTGCTTGTCGAAAAGTCATCGATCGAGCTCGGCAATCGAATACCAAAATCGTTATTTGGCGTGATGGACCGATTGTAGAACTATCGCCAGAAGAAGCGACGACAGAATTGGAAGCGAACCTGGCCAAGCGGGTTTGCAATATCCCCAGCTGATCGAACCTCGCGTCCCAATACCTAGCCATGCCGTCAGACCGTGTTACATTCCGGTAGCCCAGGTCGCTGCATCGTTGTAGACTCGTGAGACAGTTTCAGCTAGGGTTTGTTGCAGAGTCGCTTCATCGATCTCACCCAACTTGAGCTTCGTCTTCAACTCGTCCGTTTTACTTCTGACTTCCTCGTTAAGTTGCCTCACTTTGCTACTGACTGTATTCTTGGTCGCCAACACCACAACTGAGTACCCGTTAGATGGCGTCCACTTGTGAAAATAGCCAATGCCGTCAGGATGCCGTTCCCAACGGGTGCTGTCGTCAATTACATGGCTGAAGATTGGACCTACGTGCAACGGGAACGAAATACGATGTAAGGAGGGACCATCATAATTATCGTTGAGGGTTGCGGTCGTCTTGACCAACATGGTGAATTCATAGCTCAACAGACTTTTCGCAGCACTTTCAAGCGAGCTTGCGTCCGGTAATTCGTTATACGAGATTCCCGTAAGAAGATTAGTTAGTTCGAGCCAGTTTCTATTAGCGTGGAGGGCCGCGATCTCAGTATACTTCCGGCCTCTCAATTCCACCGTCGCTTTATGGCTCTGCTTCAACGTCTTTGAGAGTTGAACACTCTTCGTCGGGTCGAGGACAATTCCTCCAAAGAGATCGTCTGCCAATCGCTTGCGATCGATCTGCGCCGAGGCGGCCTGAGCGGCGGAATCCAGACGTCGGCGTTGCTCTTTTTCTTGACGAGCCATTTCCTTTTCTTTAGCCTTACTTTCGGCCACTGCCTTTCGTTGTTCCAGTTCTAGTGCTTGTTTATCTGCATCAAGTTTTTGGCGAGCGTCGCGTTCTGCTGCGTCAAGTTCACGCTTTCTTTCTGTCTCGGCCATCTCCGCCTTGATTTTGTCGCGATCGGCTTTGGTCTTCGACTCAAGTGCCGCGAGGGCAGCCTTGTGGTCGTCACTCTGCTTTACGTTCGAAGCAAATGCCGAGAGGGCGGCATTCTGGTCGACGCTCCGATTGGTACTGGTAAAAAATCCATAGCCCAAATAGCAGATCAACATGACAGCCAAGAGTGCGGCGACAAGACCAGCCTTCCTCAGGAGTTTCGGAGAATGCTGTGAGAGCGCGTCAATTTCTTTCTTCATGCTCTCGACTTTCGATTGAGCCTGACGAGCATGTGTCAGCTCTTCCAGCAATTCTTTAGTGGCAGTCGAATCTCCGCTGGTACGCAATCGTTCTCCTAGGTCACGAAGGTATTTCTTGCGTTCAGACAAGAGTGATTCAACGGCAACTTTTTTCTGTGCCTCATAAGCTATACGCTTCGCCTTGTCGCTCATCGACTCGTTGGGGGGGACTGGTTCCGCCTTCCGCTTCACCGCAACTTCTTGTTCAATTTGACTAATTCGGTCATAAATATCGGCAAAATGTTTTCCGATGAGACTGCTGTGAGCTTTGAATCCCGTTGCCTCGTCAGCCCGGTTCACGTCCCAAGAGAGCGTCTTTAACTGTGCATGTTTCGCCGCCAATACAGCAGCCTGCTTCATTGTCGCCATTATGCGATATCCCGTCCTAACGGGTTGCTCTGGTTGCGACGTGGTAGTTGTATCCGACGTCGCCATTTTGGAAGGCGCGGCCTGTGGGTTGGCAGCACCTTCGCTGGCAAGTGGCACACTTGGTTCGCTGTCGGTTCCGAACAATCCCTTAATACGGTTCGCCTGAGTCCAGTCCTTCATATCGTCCCGTCGAACCGCATCGCTAGGCCGCAACTTTCCGCTCCGAGCAAGGTGCTTTAGTTCAGATGTTTCAACAGGACCGTTCTCTCGGTCAGCGTCTTTGTAAAACCATTTCGGCATGGTAGTTCCTTAGGTGCATGATACCTACATCGATCAATATTGAGGGTGCGGGCGTGCAAACCCTCCACCTCTTTATCGCAAGCCCGTAACGCGCGGTTTTAGCAGAAAGGCTTGGTCTGCAGCTACCAACCTGAATTACTGGATCTCTACTACCCGAAATCCCTGGTTTCCGACTACGGTTTCGGGCGGCCAATACCCACGATGGGATGAACGAAAAAATCGGTCACGATCCATGTAGGAGCCTCCTCGTACCACCCGTTTTTCGCCAGTCTCTGGACCGGCAGGAAACTGTGCAGCATCCGCTTGGTAAGCGGTCTCCGAGTACCAATCCAAACACCATTCACGAACATTCCCGACCATGTCGTAGATTCCCCAAGCGTTGGCTTGGCGCGTTCCAACGGGTCGCGGAGAAACATTTTTTCCCGCTGTATCCAACGACCAAACGTATTCGTTGATTTTGGCAATCGGAAAGGAATGCACCTCCGTGGTTCCGGCCCTACAGCAGTACTCCCATTCCGCCTCAGTGGGTAAGCGATACGTCTTATGATCCCTCTCGCTGAGCCATTGGCAGAAAGCGACCGCATCGTTATAGCTAACCATCGTCACTGGAAGGTTTTCGGAAAGCGGGTAGCCAGGATTCGACCAGATAAAGGAGGGATCCAGTTTCCCAAAACTTGATGCGCGACTAACAAGCCAACCACCTTCTCCTGAACGCTCTGCCTCGGTCTTGTATCTCTTCGTTTCTACAAACTCACGAAACTGCCCCACGGTTATCTCGCAAGCGCTGATGCGGAATGGACCTGAGAAAACAACGTTACGGGTTGGTAATTCCTCTGCGCGGACTGCTTCATCCCCTGAGACACCACCCATCACAAACTCTCCGGCAGGAATATCAACCATCTTGAGTTTGAAGGGGGTCAGTGGTTGCAACGCTCGACCACCATTGGTTGTTGATGCATAATTACTCCCAGGTGAAACCCCATTGGTTCGATAAAAGTACGTTGCAAGTGCTGATACGAGAATCAAACCTAAAAGCCATGCACCGACTCGGTAAAGATTTGTGCTGACCGATTTCGTCGTGGCGATCTCGTCTCGTTTGGAAAGCTGCTCAAGCCGCTTCCGAACAGCAGTGATCGTGCTTGGACGATCCTCCGGTCTAGTGTGAGTCATGTCGTCGGCGAGCTGCGCTAACTTACTTCGTAGTTTTGCATCCCGTTCATCAGTCTGTTCGGCAGGCAAATGACACAGCAGATACTTTAGCACACAACCCAACGAATAAATGTCACTCCGCTGGTCGATTGCTCCGTTGCCGCTAGCTTGCTCAGGAGCCATGTACCCGACGGTTCCGGCTCGCGACGCGATTCCCGATTCGTTGATATCGGCTGGAACCGCCAGTCCGTAATCAATTAGCTTAATAGTCCCATCGCGCAGACGCATGGCATTTGAGGGCTTGATGTCACGGTGCAGAAAGCCACGGGCATGCAGTTGTTCCACCCCGCAGCAGATCTCGCTCGTGTAGTTGAGGATCTCGGAAGCAGTATGAATTTTCCCTTGGGTAGCCAACCACCTCAAGGAATCCCCGTCGAGCAGTTCTTGAGCCAAGAAGACAAATCCGTCTTGTTCCCACGCATCGTAGGCGCGAACAAGGTTAGGATGATCGAGTTGCCCCGCCGTTTCGATCTCACGCAGGAAATGCGATTGCGCGACGGGATCATCCTGTCGGTTCGAGCGTATGACCTTCAATGCAACGGCGCGCTTCAGGTTTTTGTGGCGTGCTGCGTAAACCTCACCCATACCGCCAATCCCCAAGAGCTTCTCCACATCGTACTGCCGAAGCTCACAAGGAACTTGCAGCGACGGGACAAAGGGCTCTGCGTTTTGTAGACTTAGTTCGGCGAGAAGAGACGAAATGGACTTAGCGGTTTGAATGTCATCCTCAATTGATTGGCGAGCTCGGTCTAAATCCGCAGGTGTGATTCCGGCAAGTTGCTCGCTAATCGTGATGGAGTGGTCTTCTAGCTTCTCGATATACGCCTGACAATTCCCACATGTTTCAAGATGATCGCTTACAGCTTCAAACTCTTGGGTTTTCAAACTCCCCGCGTTCCATCGCATGAGGATGTCCTCTTTGGGGCAGTCGTGGCTGTTGCGCATGGTATCGTCATCCGAGCAAAAAACGTGAAGAGCTACTCCTACCTCCACTATCGGAAGCGTGTTACACGGACTCTCCTGGACTGGTGACCGATGGACAATCAAAATCCTCGACCATCAGATATCGCAGCCGCTCCAACACTCGTTTCTTGGCAACACGCACGGCTGCGGTCGTGACCCCGAACTGCTGTGCGATGTCAGCCGTTGGTACTTGCTCAACTGTGCTGAGCCAAAACATTTGCCATGTTTTCTCCGTCGTGGACTGTCGCACCAGTTGCAAGGCCCTGATCCGGATCTCCTGCAGGAGCCGCATTTCCTCTTCGATCGCGGTTGGATCTTTTTGGTCTGGAGTCGGAATATTCACCAATACTTGGGTTGAGGCCGTTAGCTCCAATGGCTTGTCACGAAAGTGATCCGCAACACGACGCTCCACGATCGTGCGGAGCCAGCCACGGAATTTTCCTTTGGCGGCATCGCGCTGAAAACTTCCGATTCCAACACAGATCGATTGCAGGCATTCTTGCAGCACATCTTCCACAGCAGGACCAGAGACCCCCTTACGCTGAATCCAGAACTTGAGAAGCGGCGAATAGACCAAAATGAAGCTCGTCCACCGATCCGACGATAGGGTCTTCAGCCCGGAAATTAGGCTTGACCTAGTCGGTAACTCGGTTGCTGCGGGCGACGCGTTTATGAAAGCCTCTGAGTCCATCCGTCACCTCGATCCGTTCACCTGCACTGCCGCCTCGTTTCACGCGGCATCTGTCCAAGATACGTCGATGCCGTCTGAGTTGGGCAACCCTGAGACGCTATTGTGTCCACCAAACTCTGAGTGAGTGCCAGCAAATATAACAAGATTTGGTACGGTTAGTAGTCTAGCGTCCGCGTCGCTTCCTTTCTGGCTTTGGACGCTCGGGAATCATGTTCTAAGGGAAAAGATCATAAGACCGCTGTCTTCCTAACTTGTTGACTACTTAAGCACCTAGCTCGATCAAACCGTGATTTGAATACCGATTGGGTTGGAGAGGGGGAGCACTTCTGGCACTTATACACACCAGACGGGGTTCGATTCACAAATCGGCGGTGCTCTCCTGAGGGGTAGCATCGCCGTTTTTTGTTTCAGGAAGCCTGAGTTCGTCTTTCAATGTACCAAGTGCCTCAGTAATTTTTTTCAAATCCTTTTACGTCTCGCGACCAATGAACATTCATGAGTCGAACTGAAATCAAGTTTCGGCTTAGGGATTTCTTGCGACGCGAAAACCTATCGAGTTACTGAATTCCGGTGTATCGATGGAGTAACGAAGTGAACTGCGACAGAAACCATCTTCGTAATCGAAGTAACCACCACGAACAATTCGCGAGGTTCCGGAAGCAGGACCTGTTGGATCGGTCTTCGGTGATCTCGTGTACTCAGAGTACCAATCATTGACCCATTCCCACGCATTACCGATCATATCGTGAAACCCGAGTCCGTTGGCCCGCTTAGTTCCAACCGGATAAAATGTTCCATCGGCGTTTCCACGGTGCCATGCAATCTGGTCGAGCTCACCATATCGTGGTGCCTCGACTCCGCTACGGCAAGCAAATTCCCATTCCGCTTCGCTGGGCAAACGTAAACCCGTCTTGCGACAAAACTCACTGCATTGAGCCCAACTAGCAAGAGCGGGAATTTCCGCACCGAGATTTGCTGCTTTCAGCGGCTCTTTGTTGCTCGGCTCGGGTGACAGATTAAAAACGATCGCACCATTGGGCTGCTGCTCGCTAGTTCCTTTACCTTGGATCATAGTTCCTTTTTCTCCCCGAAACTCGCCAAAAATTTGGATGTTTGCTGGTCCGCTTTGCGGCCTTCGGATTGGCGTCTCGTCCTTCATGATCCTTGACCATTGCGATTGTGTGACCTCGTAACGACCAAGATAATAGCTCTTTGTCAATGTGACGGAATGAGTTGGAAGTTCGTTTGCTTTGGCTTCTTGATCGCCCGATGTTCGCCCCATTTTAAACTGGCCCGGCGGAACGAGCAGCATTTCGATTCCCGAAGCCTTATCGCGGACTCGCCAGGGAAGACCGGTCGCAGTGATCGCGGCTCGTTGGGCAGGGTTCGTCACTACTTTTTCATCTACTTCTTTTTCAAGAACTTCGCACCAAGCGAGGTCGGAATTGATTATCGGATTGGCCGATGGACTTGGAGTTTGCGGTGTGCTAACAACGTTTTGAATATCAGATGCCTTTCTATTCGCCGCAGGAGTCTCAGCGTTGTTAGAAATCTTGTCAGCAGGCTGATTGGAGTTGCCTGTCGAGGTTACGGAGTAGAATTCTGGAAGTGGGTCAGATAGCGACTTGCCTGCAGGGCTGTTGTTCATAAAGTTTCCGTACCAAACACGATCGAGGTCAGAGAGCCTAGTCTGGAGCCGTTGCCGCACGTTGGTTGGTGTGCTCATATCGGCCCCATCCACGATAACGCCATTGCGGCTGACTGGCAGAACATCCTCAAGCATCTGCAGTCCCATTTGGTACATCGCCATCTCCCCTTTCTGATCGAGTTGCTGAGCTTTCTGCAGCATTTCTTGTAGGACTTGACGGGCATTGTCGCGGGCATCTGCTCCTGCGTTGAACTCAACAACATCTGTTTCTCGATAGGCTTGAGAGGAAAGAATCTTGCCTTCAAGTTCTCTGGGTACGATGACTCGGTCTATGATGTTGACCAGGGTGCCGCCGACTTGGATGTCACCTGCAAGAATACGAGCCTTGAACGGTTCTTCGCGTTCCCGCGGAATATTAGCGGAGCGGAGTTGATAGACGAAAACCAATCCGCTGGATAGGACATCGAGCACAAATCGATCGCTTTGTCTGGATACCATGACAGCCCCCCTTTCACCACTGGAAAATTCGAAGCTCCAAGGTTGAAGTTTGGGTAAGGCATGCCAGTCTAGTAGTTGGCGAAGAGACTCGCGGTTCTTAGGATCGAACAATGCGGATTTCTCTACTTGGCTCAAGCGACTGAAAGCGTTGTTAGTGGGGACGAAAAGCGTCCAGTTACCGCTTGGTGCAGATTGGGCCCAATCCTGATCGCCACCACTCGCTTCGACAGCTTCTAAAAACAGCGAAAAGCGACCATCGGGGACTGCACGTAATGCTTCGAGAACGCTGGTCGAATCTGCTTCCTTCAGCTTCATTTTGATCGCTTCTTCGGTTTGTAATTCGGGCGGAAGAAGAACCTGGTCAATCAAATAAATTAGGCCATTGCTACAGGGAATCGGCCGACTCATGACTTTGGCAGGGCCAGCACGGAACTCACCTTGCTCGATGCGTATGGGGAGACGCTGTCCGTTCGCGGTCCGAGCCATTTGCGGGGCATCGATATTGGCCACGTCCATTTCTGTCAGTCGTCCAGGAACAATGTGGTAATTTATGACTCGCGCCAGTTGCTCTTTGTTCTCGGTTTTCAGCAAATACTGAAGGGTTGTTGCAGGCAATTCGGCAAACGCTTCATCCGTCGGTGTGAAGATTGTAAATGGCTCCTCACCGTTCAATGTTTCGACAAGATCGGCTTGTTCAAGCAGCGAGCTAAACGTCTTTAGTTTGCTAGTAGCGGCCGCTTTCTCAATTAAGTCATCTGCTTGTCCAATGGACGAACACAACCAGAACGCTGCGATGGCCAGCGAGTAAAACGATTTTTTGCGGAGCATTTTTTTTCCTTTAAATGTTTTGTGCTTCTATCTTAGTTTTCGGTCTCTATTTTCTGAGCCAGAATAGGAACAGTGAGGCTCGGCCGCATCGCACTGCTGACTATTCCGCAGTCTATTCGCGGGAACAAGCAACTTTGGATGCATACAAATCCAAAAATGGAGTAAATATCCCAATCGATGCCAAAGTTTGCTGGTTGTGTGGCAATTTTTTAAAATCTGAAATTTTTTTGAATCCAATCGAATCCTCGTAACGTGTGACTAAACAGAAACTGAGAGTCCATCCGCACACCCGAAAACCGTTGCTACCTGAGTTGCAAGGCTTTGTAGACCATAGGGCATGAATCCAAAGGGACTGCCCGTTGGTCAACAACCAAAAGCTGATCGAGTCGAATCCATTGCCCAGTTTCCAATCGGATGAACTCTTCGATACCCTTTGCAAACACGTCTATGATCACATTTTTTACAGTCTGCGATTGCTGATGCTCGTCGATGTACACGATAACGCATTGCTTACGCCTCATCTCAAGTACCTCAAGCGTGTCGTAGTAACGGTCACGATGTTTGATGGTCGGGCCGACAAAGTTCAATCTCATACCATAGCTGGTTTTGGTATAACACGAGCCTGCCTGAATTAACATTTGCTCAATACCGTTCTGATCTAACTCGTGGATGAACATTCGCAACCGACGATCTATACCCCTGCTTGGCCAATCGAATACCGAAATCGTTATCGAGCGAGATGGTAAGATCGTAGAACTATCGCCGGACGAAGCGACCGCGGAGTTGGAAGCGAACTTGGCCAAACGGGATTCCAACATCCCCAACTAAACGGTCCTCGCATCGCAAGACATTAGGGGCATGCGGACTCAAAGTGTACGTCCATCTGGCGGCACCACTTAACACATGTCCGTCCTCGGGTAGCTCGCTTCGTACGATGACTTAGTCGACTCTGCGAGTGTCGCCCTATCTCAACTCAGACGAGTTAATCTCTGTTTGTGTTAATCAATTCAGATTCCGTTCGCAGCAGTTCAATTTCTCGTCGAATTTCCACAAACTGGTTTCGATCGAAGACAAAACGACGGAACAAATGAATCTTCGCTTCACAAGTCGATAGCCACGTGTTGCGCAAAATCTACAACTCGCCATGCGCCCCATGACGTTCTTCGCATGGGGGTGGATTCTGCTGCGAGCAATGCAATACAGGATGACTGCAACTTTGGGACGATGGTCCTACCCCGCCCAGCCTGGAGCAGCCGTGATGCTTTACTTTCCAGGAGCGAGATAGGATATTGGGTTGGCCGGCTTGAGTTGCCGGTTGATGTTCCCCTGTAACTGCCAGCCGGCTTCGCCCTCCAGTGCCACGCTGCGGATGCCCGAGCCAGGCGCAAAGTCAATCTGCTTCAGGTCGACTGCCACAATCGAAGGACTCAGTGCCGACTCGAAATAGTAAACCTTGCGGGTATGGTCAAGCACTGTCCGCCAGTAGGTAGGCGCGAGATTGGGGTGCTGCGGGTCGATGGTTCCCCACGGCACCGAGACGTTCCGCATGACGCTGAATACCCCAGCAACCTGCTGACGGGCGTTGTCCGTCTCCGGCAACTTGGATAGGTAATACGACGCTCGAACAAAGCGATCTTCGGAGGCGTGCGAACCTGGGAGGAATTTGCTGCCGTCCTGGCGGGACCAATAGCTGTTGAGGGTTAGCTGTTGTTCGTAAGTCGGGCTATTGGTCATAACCTGGTACTCTCGGCCGTGGTGAATCACCAGCTTGCCGTCGAGATACTCCATGATCGCCGAATCACCGCTAGGGTCGCTGAGCGAAAGATGCACGGTCGGATGCCCAGCGCCGCCCGGACCGAAGCTGACCGGCACCAGGTAGATGGGCTCGGCTTTCATTCCTTCAACGGCTTCTTTGACGGTGCCGAAGTTGGAAAGGACGTACTGAAGCCAAGCGGTCCAGGAAATCCGAGGCTTATTGCCCGACGGCTCTGGGCCAAAGTCGGTCTCGGCGAGATAAAGCATGTTCCCGCCCAGACCCCGTTCGTTCATCCCATCGAACACGCCGCTGATCGGACCGCCGGGATTGGCGGCCCCTGCTGCGACGACCACGCCGTAATTGCTTGTCCAGCTATAACCGCCGGGCAGGCCTTCGTTTTTCTCTCCGCGGGGAATCACATAGAAATGGGTGTTAAAGTCATAGGGCCAGTCCATTGTCCGACCAGTGATTACCGAGCCGTCGCGGCCAATCCAGGTTGCCCGAGAACAGGCGCTGGTGGAGGACCATCCCCCAGGACACGCCAAGCAAGCAACCAGCCACAAAACGATTTTTTTTCTCAGTAAATTCTTATCGTGATTCATCTTTTGGTCCAATCAAAGCAAGGGTTGCCTAATCAAGGCTGTTTTCAGCACGTGCTATCGTATTTAGACTGCTCTGCAACTACAACAGGGGGTATTCGCCGGGGGGTACCTGAATCATCGAACTTTGGCGACTACCAAACGAATTCGATCGGCCACGAGATATGGCGGCACCGGTAAGTCGAACGTAGTTTTGTGTCGCTGAAACATTTTGATTCCAGTTTGCCGCGTACAACCCAATTCAGATCCGGATTGTTCGCAACATTCGCTGTCAATTTTCTCCTCCGTCCGGTAGGTGAACAAGAGAGGCCGCGCTCGGCCACAAACCTTCCCTAGCCATCGATGACCGGTCGCATTCTCGTGCGGAGATTTTGACCATGACCAACTGTGCTGAAGCTGCGCGCGGGCCCAACGAGCAGCGACTGGGCGACGTCGCGTCGATCCTTGCTGCGAGAATTCTGCGGCTCCGGGAGCGCGAAGGAGAGAACAATGACGGCAGGTAATACTGCAAGTCGTTTGGTGAAAGCTGGCAATGAAGAACTATTTCTCCAAGTGTGATGCGAACTACCATAAGTACATTCTAAGCCACTATGGTCGAGTGTGGCCGATGTTCAATGCAGGGTTTCCACACGAGTGGTAGAACGTGCGGGCTTTAGGTCTTTACAGTTATCGCGTCGCAGAACGACCCGAAGCTGCGTCGCTCCTGCAAGAGGCACTTTGGTGGCTTGAAGAAAGCGGTTGAATTCCTTAGCCGTGGAGCGGAACTGAGACGCATGTGGACTCCCCAGAAAGTGATTGAGGCGATTGTTCGTCGACGCGTTGAGTTCTGCGACCTGCGCGTCAAAGACACGATCAGATTTCGAGTTGGTACTTTGCTCCAATGCCAGCCGTTTGGGTAGATGCGTAGACGACAACTTTGCGGAACAGCCATCCGAGGTTTTGCATCAACACAAGAATAGGTTGATCGACACTTCAACCAACAAGCCGAAATCACGGTAATCAGCGACTAAGGTTCAAGGCTCTTTTCCTAACAGTCAACGACGTTGGCCCGTGTCGTGACTTCTTCTTCGAGCGTATTAAACGCCAGACACGACAATTTTGTTCGACTGGCTACGACCTAATGGCCAATAAGGACGCGGTCGCGACTCAATCTACTTCAAACGGATCAAAACTTCGTTGCGACGCAGCGGACCTGGAGTAAAGGGTGGGTCGTATCCCGCAGTTTCTACACCGCTGGATTCGCCTGAGTCGTCGGCGACGAGGCCTTTGGTTGCCATCCAGGTTCGAAGCCTTGTTTCCGATTCCTTGGCTGACTTGGTAGTGAGCTGGCCCGAAAAACGCAGAACGGCAAAGCGACCTCCAACTCGTTTGCGAACGTCGACATCGTCGCCGGTTGGCGCCGGGACACCTTCCATGGCGATATCTTTAGGCATCACGAAGCCCATTTGGACCGCCGATTCCTCTTTGTCATTTTCCATGAAGACCGGCGTAGTCATCGAGATTTTCTTGTCGGATTCATTCGCTCCGCTGATATAGCGAAACAATTTCATGAAGCTGCCATCTCGGCCTTGTGAATCTAATTTGGTCGTGGTGGCGACAAGCATCAGGTCAGGATATTCGCGGACTTCAAACTTGCCGTCGGATTCGACAACCTTGTACTCCGCCGACTCGTAAGCAGCTCTTGCCATAGTATTCCACGCGAAAATGCAAGCCAAAACGAAGATAGCCGTAACTGAGAGGTAAATCATGGTTTTGCGTTTCATTCTTTTTGCCTACGTTTCCATCAACCAAGGTACGGTCCAAAATCGCATCGCGACCTAGCTCTACTGTATTGATTCGACTAGCGGCTAGCGGTGGCGTCCAGAAGCAGAGCAGATTGAACAAGCTCCGATGCCGGAGTTGGGAAAACACGCGGAAGATAGACGGGTATACCAGAGGTCGTCACTTTACTAAGGAGTAAGGCGACTCGTTTTGGTAAATAATCCTTTCTTGGATTTCTTGAAAACGGTTAATCAGATCGCAACCCGATTTGGGCCAAGCGAAAACCATAGCTGGTTAACATGGCCGCTTGGCATTTTTTAGGTAGGAGATCACTCTCACAGCTGCTAGGCGCGTACAACTCGAAAAGATTCGTCAGTCCGCGGGTATATCAGCGACTCACAACAGATTCAGGAATGTCAGATCCGCCCTGGTGCACTCGACTGTCGACTCGGTCGATCGCCATCTATGCAGAACTAAGCCAGATGAATTACATACAACGCGATATCCCAAGCGACTCCATCACCTGATTGACGCATGATAGCTCCTGGCTGCCAAGTTCGTTTCCGAGGAAAAGGGTTGAGCGAGTTGCTACCAATTTATCGATTCGGTCCAGCATGAGTTCCGACTCGCTCTTAATTGGTAGCAAAAGTTGTCCATGAGCTTGTGACTGACGACAACAAAGTAGTCGAGGACGTTAACAAAGTAGTCGAGGACGTTCTGCTTAGTCGTTTGTACCATTCGCTCAAAATCGCAGAACCCCGGCCTCACCAAATTAACCAGCGATATGGACTCGATCAAGGTCACTATTTCTCTGGTGGCGGCGAGGTTGAAACCGCAGGCTTCGTTTGCTTTGCTTCCAAATCGGCTAGCAACTTCTGGAAATCCTCGCGGACGCGGACGGCGTCGAAGTCCGGCTCCTTCAGTTGGGCGAGATTGGCCCAACCGGCCGTGATGGAGTCGGCGAGCTCGTTGACAGACTGGTCAGCGAATATCCCGGCTTCGTCCTTGGTCACCCCCGACTTCTCATCCGCGCCCAGCCCGGCCAGCAGCGCCAGCGACCTCACCCGCTCAAACCGCAAATCAAGATCCCAGGTTTTGTCTCGGGTGATCAGCTCGATCACCTTACGCAGTTCGATGGCGGCCTCCTTGGGCTGCCCGGCCCTGACGCGGGCCCAGCCGCGGTAGGCGTAGCAGTAGGCCAGACCAACGGTGTAATCCGACTCGTTGGGGTACGCGACGGCCAGCTCCTGGCGAATGGACAAAGCGGTTTCAAATGCATCCTCTGCGAACCGCCCCTCACGGGCGTATATCCGACCGACGCTGTTGTAGCTCGATGCCAATTCCGTTTGATAAGAGGGAGTCGTCGGATTGGCGTCGGCCAATTTCCGACGGAGGGCGAAGCCCTTTTCCCATGCCGCCAACCCCTCTGCCTGCTGCCCTGCCCCAGCGAGGACATAACCGATGTAGTTTTGAACGCGGCCCAACTGGGCTTGAAACCGAGTCACGGTGGGGTTGGAATCGACCAGCTTCTGAAGTCGATTGCGGGCCTGGTAAAAGGTCGCCAGGCTCTCCACCGTCCGGCCCATTTGAAACAATAGATGGGAGAAGGCGGACTCAGTGATCGCCAAGGTGAACTGAAAATCTGTGAGTGTCGGGTTGGCATCGACGAGTTTCTGCATAACGGCCATAGCCCTCTGGTAAGCGGCGATCGCCTCGGTCGGCTGGCCGTTTTTCGCCAACTGATCACCCAGTCTAGTGAGGGTCATGGCAAGGTTCTGTTGGAAATTGGTTACCGTAGGATTAGCGTCCACCAATCGCTGCTGGATCGCCAACGCCTTTTGGTACTCCTCCACCGCACCCTCAGGCTGGTTGGTGTGGAGCAGAACACTGGCGACCCAGTAGTGGCTGTCGGCTACATTGCTTTGCAATTTGTTGATTGCCGGTTGGGCGTCCGCCAACTTCTGCCGAATTCTCAGTGCATTCTGGTAAAACGTGAGCGATTCCTCGGCTCGTCCCAGGCGGAACAACAAATACCCGACGCTGACAAGGCTTGCTGACATATCGGTCTGAAATCGGGTGACGGACGGGTTCGCACTGGCCAATCTCTGCCGTATCGCCAGTGCCCGCTCATGAGCCGCTACGGATTCAGCCAGCGAGTTAGTATCCCTTAACAAGTTTCCGAGATTGAGATGCGTTTGAGCCAATCCTGCCAGGAACTGGTTGTTGGTCGGGTTCACGACAGTCAGTTTTTGGAAAAGCGAGAGGGCTTTTTCATAGCTGGCTTGTGCTTCGGCCATCTGGCTCGTGCGAAGAAAGAGAAATCCCAGCCCGTTGTTTGCCATTGCCGCCAGCTCGAGCGCGTCTTCGATTGGAGACTCAGCCTCGAGATCCAGGGCGATGCCGCGCTGTTCCTCCCAGGCCTTGATCGCCTCCGCCGGTTCGCCCGTCTCATTCAGGAGCACGCCGACTTCACGCAGGCTGCGGGCGACCGCTAACCGGGTCTCGACATCGGCTCCAGGTTCGCCTGCGAGCTCCCTCCGCAAGGCCAGGGCTTTTCGGTGGACTGCTAGCGCCGCCGGTTGGTCGCCGATCTTCGAGGTCAGGTCACCCAGTTGGAAATAACCGTCCGCGAGCAGTTTTCGCGACTTCGAATCAA
>Ga0315899_10004205_pt1 | contig 15585 bp, 3 predicted proteins | sample LakEriMetagenome_2_FD_203518 | JGI IMG/M metagenome (GOLD analysis project Ga0315899, IMG submission 203518) | Freshwater fungal communities from buoy surface, Lake Erie, Ohio, United States - Buoy 4 MA112 | ecosystem: Environmental > Aquatic > Freshwater > Lake | place: USA: Lake Erie, Ohio... | reverse complement strand
CCCATGCAACGCCCCTCACTGATCCTCGCTCCCCTCCTCCTCTGCAGTCTCCCGCTGCTCGCCGCCGCCGGCGATACCGGTTTCCTCGAACGCTTCGCCCTCGCCGCCGACCGCGACGCCGTCCTCCGCGAACTCATCCCCGGCACCGAAGAATACTTCTACTTCCACGCCCTCCACCTCCAGAACCAGAACAAGAAAGCCGAACTCGCCGCCTTGCTCACCCAATGGAGCGCCCGCTTCCAGGACGAAAACCCGCGCCGCCGCGAAATCCAGAACCGTCAGGCCCTCCTCGACTACTCCACCGATCCCGCCGCCTCCCTCGCCTACCTGCGCGAACGGCTCGGCATGGCCTACAACCACCAGCGCATCACCCCGGATGCCCGGCCCGACCTCCCCACCGCCCTCGACCCCGCCCTCATCTCGTGGGACGCCTATCTCGCCACCGCCCTCTCCGGCACCGACAACCTCGGCAACCTCACCGCCTCCGGCCTCGTCACCATCCTCCGCAACGGCGGCGTCGATCTCACCCAGCCACGCCGTCGCGACCTCCTCAACCGCATCCACCGCCCCGACTTCCCTAACCTCGTCAAGCTCGTCAATGACGAACTCGGCACCGCCGAATCCGCCGGCTTCGGCGAGTTCCCCATCCACGGAAAACTCACGCTCGCCCAGCTCGAGGAATTGCTCCAGCTCCGCCCCGCCCTCCTCCAGAACACTAACTTCGTCAACACATGGGCCGCCAGACTGCGCCCCGCTTTCGGACAGGATCCCGCACGCAGCCCCGCCGTGCGCGAGGCATGGCTCGACCGCCTCGAATCCTTCACCGCACGTCTCGCACCCTCCTTCAACTCGCTCAAGGCCCACATCCTCCATCACAGGCTCGTCCACGACCTCGCCAAGGGCGTCGTCGATGAAAAACGTCTCCTCGCCTACCTCCGGCTCCCGCGCCCGGTCGACTACGTCGCTCAGAAATACCGCGAGTCCGACGTCTTCAAGCTCCCCGTCGACCTCAACGCTAACTTCGAACCCATCTCGGACTGCGCGCCGATCGGCAACGACGAAGGCCTCGTCCGCAGTCTCCTCCTCAAGATCCTCGCCACCGCCGACACCGCGGAACCATACGCCCCGTGGCTCAACGACCGCTGGCTCAATGCCATCCACGCGGAAGCCAAACTGCTCGCCGGCGCTCCCGACGCCCAGAAGTGGGTCTCCCTCCTCTCCCCCGAATCCTATCAATCCCTGAAGGACCGCGTCGATCTCGACTTCGAACCCTCACTCAAACAGCAATGGTCGCCCGCAGACGAGGTCGCCCTCGATCTGTTCGCCAAGAATGTTCCGAAACTCCTCGTCAAGGTCTACGAGATCAACACTGAGAACGTCCACCGCTCCACCGGCACTCAGGTCAACACCGACCTCAATCTCGACGGGCTCACCGCTAACAGCGAACAATCCCACGACTTCCCCGACGCCCCGCTCCTCCGCAGCAAACGCACGTTCACCTTCCCCGAACTCAAAGGCCGCCGCGGCGTCTGGATCATCGAATTCATCGGCGGCGGCAAAAGCAGCCGCGCCCTCGTCCGCAAAGGCGCCCTCCGCCACCTTGTCACACACGACTCCGACGGCACCGCCATCCGGGTCTTCGACGAAAACATGAAGCCACTCGAGAAGTCTCACGCCTTGCTAGGCACGCGCCGCTTCGACTCCGGCGAAGGCGGTCGCATCCTCATCCCGTTCAGCGAACAACCCGGCGATCAACCCGTCATCCTCGCCGACGGCACCGGCTTCACTTCCCTCGAGTCCATCAGCCTCGCCGGTGAAGCCTACGACCTCAAATCCGGCTTCCACGTCGCTCGCGAATCCCTCCTCCCCGGCCTCACCGCAAAGCTCGCCATCCGCCCAGCCCTCCTCCTCAACGGCCGCCCCACCGCCCTCGGCACACTCGAAAAGGTCCGCCTCACCATCTCGTCCACCACCCTCGACGGCATCCCCGCCACTAGCACCCACGACTTCGGCGCAAAAGACAAGGACGGCAAACCCATCGGCCCGCAACTCGCCGAAGACGCCGAAAGCATCATCGAATTCTCCGTGCCCGACCGCCTCGCCTCGCTCAGCTTCTCCATCGAAGCCGAGGTGAAATCCCTCTCCACCGGCCAACCCGTCAAGCTCGCCGCCGCCGATTCCATCGCCGTCAACGGCATCACCCTCACTGATCAGACCAGCGATCTCCACCTCACTTTCGCCGACGGCCGCTTCAGTCTCGAAGAACGCGGACGCACCGGCGAATCACGCACGGACCGTGAGGTCGTCGTCACCCTCGCGCATCACGACTTCTCACCCGCAAAATCCTTCACGCTCAAAACCGCCGCCGACGGCACCATCCAGCTCGGCTCGCTCAACGGCATCGCCACCATCACCGCCCGCAGCGCCACGGGCGTCGAACGATCCTTCTCCATCCCGCGCACCTCGGCTTCCCTCCCGCCCGTCGTCAACGCCCGCGCCGGAGACCCCGTCAGCATCTCATGGCGCGGCCCGGCCGATGCCGCTCCCGGCGATGTTAGCGTCCTCGAACTCCGCAACGGTGTCCCCGTCCGCGACGCCGCCACCGGCGTCACCGTCAAAGGCGGTCTCGTCACCATCACCGGTCTGACGCCCGGCGAATACGCGGTCGAAATGGCCCCGACCCTCTCCGCCACCGTCGTCCGCGTCGGCGAAGGCACCACCGTCAGCGGCTCGCTCGTCAGCGACGCCATGACCATGGAACTCTCCAACCCCGCGCCGCTCGCCGTCAGCGCCATGATCAAGGGCCAGACTCCCCCCCAGGGCGATCAGCCGAAGAAAGACCTGCTCGTCTTCCACATCGCTAACGCCGGGGTCGACACGCGCGTCCACGTCCTCGCCAGCCGCTTCCTCCCGACCTTCAACGCCTTCGCCGCCCTCGGCAACGATCACCTCCCCCAACCGCAGGCATGGACTAACGCCTTCCGCCCCAGTCTCTATCAAAGCGCCCGCACCATCGGCGAGGAATACCGCTACGTCCTCGAACGCCGCAGCGCCAAACACTTCGCAGGCAACCTCCTCCCGCGCCCAGGTCTCCTCCTCAATCCATGGGCCATCTCGGACACCGCAACGCAACGTCAGGACGCCGCAGCCGGTGAGGACGCCGCTCCCATGGTCGCAGAAAAACCCGCCGCCGCCGCCGCACCCGCTCCCTTGGATGCCGCCGCCAAAAGGCTCGCCGAGCAGGCCGGCCCCATGGACCCGGACCTCTCCTTCCTAGCCACTCCCGGTGCCGTCGCCTTCAACCTCAAACCCGACAAGGATGGCAACGTCATCATCGATGCCGCCACGCTCGGCGACCGCCAGATGATCCGCATCGTCGCCATCGACAGCGACAGCACCGCCCAGCGCGACTTCCCCCTGCCTCAGCAGAAACTCACACTCCGCGACCTCCGTCTCACCGACGGCCTCGACCCCAAACAGCACTACAGCCGTCAGAACCGCATCAGCCTTCTCGAAAAGGACGCCCCCTTCGCCTTCAAGGACGCCCTCACCGCCACATGGCAGAACATCGGCCACCTCGGCGCCGCCCACTCGCTCCTCTTCAATCTCAGCGGCAACGCCACCCTCGCCGAATTCTCATGGCTCCTCGAATGGAACACGCTCACCCCGGAACGCAAAGCGGACCTCTACTCCAGATACGCCTGCCACGAACTCCACTTCTTCCTCGCACGCAAAGACCCTGACTTCTTCAAGCGCGTCATCCAGCCGTTCCTCGCCAACAAGCGCGACAAAACGTTCATGGATCACTACCTCCTCGGCTCAGACTTGTCAGGCTTCCTCAATCCATGGCAATACGGCCGTCTCAATTCCGTCGAACGCGTCCTCCTCTCCCGCCGCATCGAATCCGAAGTCCCCGTCGTCCGCCGCCACATCAAGGACTGGCTCGATACCCAGCCGAAAAACCCGCAGCGCGACGCCTTCCTCTTCGAAACCGCCCTCAACGGCCGCGTCCTCACCACGCTGACCGGAACCACAGATGGCGAAGCCAACACCCATTGGATGTTCGACTCCGGCGGCCTCGCATCGACTTCAGACGGCGGCCTCGACCGCGCCAAGAACGCCGTCACGCGTTTCAGCAGAAACCAGGACATCGCACTCTTCGCAGACGCGCCAGACAATGCCCCGGGCGCCCCTCCGACCGACGAATCGGTTGTCGACAAGCTCTCCCTCAGCACGCGCCTGCGCGGCGAAATCGCTCAGGAAGCCAAGGCGGAACTTTCCGACCTCGCCGTCGCAGAAGATTTCGTCGATGCCACTCGGGAACTCAAGGAAATGAACGACCCGGCTCCGGTCGGTGCCACCCGCGGCATCACCCTCGAAAAGGGCAAAGATTCACTCGAACGCCGCAGAGCCGGCCTAGCGAAAGCCGTCCGTCTCTACCGCCAGCTCGACCGCACCAAGGAATGGGCCGAAAACAACTACTACCGTCTCCTCATCGCCCAGCAGCTCTCAGACCTCGTCAAACCCAACCGCTTCTGGCAGGACTACGCCCTCTGGGACGGCGCACAGCCATTCGTCTCCCCCCATCTCGCCGAAGCCACCGGCAGCTTCACCGAAATGCTCCTCGCACTCGCCGCGCTCGACCTGCCCTTCCCCTCGGATTACAAGGGCGGTACCACCAAACGCGACGACAACACCGTCACCCTCACTCCTAACGGCAAGGGCATCCTCTTCCACCAGGAAATCAGAACCGCCGAAGACGACAAGGAAGGCACCCAGCTCCTCGTCAGCCAGAACTTCTACCGCCATGGCGACCGCTACATCGAACAAGCCGGCGAAAAATCCGACAAGTTCGTCACCACCGAGTTCCTCACCGGGGTCGTCTACGGCTGCCAAGTCGTCGTCACCAACCCCGCTTCCTCACGCCAGAAGCTCGACCTCCTCTTCCAGATCCCTCGCGGCGCCATCCCCGTCCTCCAGACGCAGGCCACTAAATCCCTCCCGGTCGTCCTCGAACCCTATCATACCGGCACCTACGACTTCCACTTCTACTTCCCCGTCGCCGGTCAATTCGCCCACTACCCCGTCCACCTCAGCCGCAACTTCAAGACCGCCGCCAGCGCCGCTTCCTTCACCTTCAATGTCGTCCCGCGCCTGACTCAGGCCGACAAGGCTTCATGGGAATACGTCAGCCAGAACAGCGAGCCCGCCGAGGTCCTCGCGTTCCTCGAACAGAACAATCTCCTCGCGCTCAACCTCGACCTCATGGCATGGCGTCTCAAAGACCCCGACTTCGCCAGAAAGGCCCTCTCCCTCCTCCGCTCCCGCCACATCTGGCACCCCACCTCATGGAGCTACTCGCTCCTCCACGACATCAAAGACGGCGTCTCCGACTTCCTCATGCACGCCGACGGCTTCCTCGCCCAGTGCGGCACGTTCATCGACACCCCGCTCGTCAGGATCGATCCCGTCCAGCGCCACCTCTACCAGCACCTCGAATACAGCCCGCTCGTCAATGCCCGCGCCCATCAGCTCGGCGCATCCCGCACCATCCTCAATGACAAGCTCCGCGCCCAGTTCGAGGCCCTCATGAAGGTCCTCAGCTACCGCCCAACCCTCGTCGAAGAAGACCACCTCGCCGCCGTCTACTACCTCGCCCTCCAGGACCGCATCGAGGAAGCCATCGCCCGATTCGCCTCCGTCGATCCCGCAAGGATCGCCGAAAAACTCCAGTACGACTACCTCAAGGCGTGGCTCGCCATGTGCGAGGCCGACACCGCCACCGCTCGCACCATCACCACCGCCCACGCCGCCCTCCCCATCGACCACTGGAAGGCCAAGTTCACCGAACTCGCCTCACAACTCGACGAAATCGAAGGCAAAGCCGCCGCCGCCCCGAAAGACGACGACCGCGACGCCACCCAGGACCGGCTCGCCGCCAAAGAACCAGCCATCAGCGTCAAAATCGAAAACAAAACCGTCGCCCTCGACTACCGCAACCTCACCGAGGTCACCGTCAATTACTACCCCATGGACCTCGAGTTCCTCTTCAGCGCCAATCCCTTCGTCACCCAGGACACCAGCCGCTTCCGCATGATCCGACCCAACAAAACCGAAAAAGTCATGCTCCCAGCCGGCGAACACCACGTCTTCGCCCTGCCCGCCGAATTCCAGAGCGCTAACGTCCTCGTCGAAATCACCGGCGGCGGCCTCACCAAAGCCGAAGCCGCCTACGCCAACGAACTCGACGTCCAACTCAGCGAAGGCTTCGGCCGTCTCCAGGTCCGCCACGCCGCCGACAAACGCCCCCTATCCAAAGTCTACGTCAAGGTCTTCGCCGACGTCAACGGCACCCCAACCTTCTACAAAGACGGCTACACCGACCTCCGCGGCAAATTCGACTACGCCAGCCTCTCCACCAGCGACCTCGACGCCACCACCCGCTTCTCCATCCTCATCCTCAGCGACACCCACGGCGCCACCGTCAAAGAAGTCCAACCCCCAAAACGCTGACCCCTCACACCCCACTCACAAAGGCCGCCCCTCACCGGGCGGCCTTTTTGCTTCCACACCGCAGTCCCTCGATCGCAACCTCAGCACACCCCCGCCCCTCCGCCCCGTGTCCCATCGGCACACCGTATACCAGAGCACCGCTCTGGGTACACAGCACACCACCCGCTCCTCCAACCCGTGTCCCAACGGGACACCGTATACCAGCCCAGAGCACCGCTCTGGGTACCCGAACGCCCCCCATCTCCGCGTTCTGAAGGAACGCCGCATATCCCCCGCATCCCTAACCACCTGATCTCAGCGCCATTCAGACCTCGCCAATTGCAAGGCCCCGCCCGCGCCTCCCAGCCCTCCCTGAGTCCTGGTCACTCGCCCCCGCTCAACCCGCGACAGCGTGATACGCATAATCAAGGCCCTTCCGGAGTTGCCATGCGCGCTCTCGCGCGTCCTCGATCCCCTTGGCCCGTTCCAGCACCTTTCCGAGAGTCTTGCGCACTTCTGAATCAACCTTTTCGTCGTTAGCCAGGGTTTCGAGACAGGTTTTGTAAATGTCCGCGCATTGAGCGTGGTCGCCATGATTGAAGATAGGGACACCGCGGCTGATCGCCGCTTCGATGCGTTCAGCTGGCTCCATCGACGCCGTCTTCTCTTCTTTGGCACCCGCTTCAGGCGCCGGAGGGAGCAGCACCGCATCGATCACATGGATGATTCCGTTATCGCATTGGATGTCGGTTGTACGAATGGTCGCGTCATTGGCTCTGAGAACCCCGTCCTTGATGGCGAAGGCGACCTTGCTCCCATTGAGAGTTGTGCCTGACTTCGCATTGAGGGCGTCGCCCGCCGTGACCTTGCCGGCGAAGGCATGGTACTTGAGGATTGCCTGCAACTGCGCGAGGTTTTCCGGCTTCAGAAGCGTTCCCACAGTGCCTTCCGGGAGCTTCGCGAATGCTTCATCCGTTGGTGCCAGAATCGTGAAGGGGCCTTCTCCTGCAAGCACCGGGGCCAGACCGGCAGCTTCGACGGCGGCGAGCAGCGTCTTGAAATTCCCTGCCCGTTTCGCCACGCCAATCAGATCGTTAGCGACGACTTCCTTCTCTGGCGCCGGAGGGAGCAGCACCTCATCGATCACATGGATCACGCCATTCGTGCACCCGATGTCAGCGTTGAGAATAGCCGATTTGCCGACGAGGACTTTGCCGTCCTTGAAGGCAATGGCCAGTTTTCCACCCTCGACGGTGGCGGCCTCTCCAACCTCGAGTGCCGTGGCGAGTTTGACCGCGCCCGGGACCACGTGATACTTGAGAATCGCCTGCAACTGCGCCTTGTTTTCAGGTTTCAGGAGATTCGCCACCGTGCCCTCCGGCAGCCTGGCGAAAGCTTCATCCGTCGGTGCGAACACCGTGAAGGGCCCATCGCCCTGAAGCACGCCTACGAGATCCGCCGCAGTCAGGGCAGCCGCCAGAGTTTTGAATCGGCCATCAGCCAGCGCCTGTTCAACGACGTTCGCCGAATCGGCGCTGTAGGCCCTGATCCAGTCGACCTCCATGGAGAAGGGACCGGCCTTCTTGTCGCCGAGCAGCAGGCCGAGGCGGCTGATCTTCGCTGGATTGAAGACTTCGTCCTTGAGCATGGTCCCGCGCCAGCTGCCGACAAAACTGGCGAAGGGAACCCGCACTTCCGTCCATTCGCCTTTCTTTGTGGCAAACCCCGCCATGAAGGAAACCTCCATGCCCCGAAACCTTGCGTCGGTGCTGATGCGCATTTGGTACGTCCGGCCGTCCCCTTTAACCCTGATCACAAGGCCCTCGCTGCCTGCCAGATCGAGATTGAGGTCCCCAGTCCGGAGCGATGAAAAGCCACCGTTGTTCTCAAGCGAAAGCTCACCGCTGAAGCGGAGGATTCCATCCTCACTGAAGGCAAGATTTCCTTTCGAGAGACCACCCATCACGCCGTCGTCGACAACCTTCCACCCGAGCTTCTGGTTTTCTTCGGCAGTGAATTCCGATACCGGCTTGCCAGCAGCGCGCGCACTGTCAGGGAACATCGCCATGGACGCAATAAAGGCTGCCGCCATCGGCCGGGAAGACAGGAAGTGGAAAACGGATTTCATCAATCAGTCAATACGCAGAGAAACCCTGATCGGACGTCGTCAGTCAGCGGCAGTAGCATGCTGCGGTCGGAATCGCTCCAATCCGACCCTCAGGCCCGACACCTCCCAGAGGTCTGGGCACTTGCACCACCCTCACACAGCGCCAGTCTTGCACGCCCCACTTATTCCGCCCCAATCTCACCCGAAGACCTGGCTCACCTTTGCGCCATTCACCTCCGACCCGTGTCCCCTCGGGACACCGTATACCAGCCCAGAGCACCGCTCTGGGTTCGACACCGCCCGACCTCCGCGTTCTGAAGGAACGCCGCATACCCTTGCATTCCTGGCCGCCTTATCTTGGCACCAATTCAGCCCTCGCCAATTGCGAGACGTCGCCCCCGCCGCCTCCCTCAGACCAACCAGAGGTTTGGAAACTTTCACCACCTGAAGTCATGAAAACGCACCTCTTGTTATCGATCGGCTGGCTCGTTATGCCTCTGGCAGAGACGAGCGCCGCTGTGGTTTTCTACGAAGAACTGCCTTATTTCAGCACTGCGGACAGCCCGTTTTTTCAAGGGATACAGGCAGGCACCATTTATCTGGAGGATTTTGAGGACCACCAACTGAACACGCCCCTCATCACCTCGTGGGACTCGCCGCGGGTCGTGGACGTAGTCAACGGCATGGAAGTCTGGAGTCAGCAGATCGGGAGAACCCACCTGACCCCATTCAATCGAAACATCACGTGGTCCGTGGATGCTGACGATGGCCTGAACGGAGATTTCAGAGGTCTACTCGGTGACACATGGACCACCCTCGATCAGGCAACAGGACAAATCTTTGGCCGGATGGAGTTTCGGTTCAGCCCTGATGAACTGGGGCGATTCCCGACATACGTTGGCTTCGTTGTCACCGAAGCACTGGACCCGTTCAGTGAAGTGGAATATGGCGTGGCGACGTTTACCGGGCCGGAAAGCACGGAAGGCGGCTACGATCCACTGTCGTGGATCCCACGGCCCAACAGCTTTCCTGGCGACACGCGACAGCACCGGTTCTTCGGCATCCATGCGTCAGCCGGGATCTGGCGGCTGAATATTGACAACGTTCGTCAAATCGACCACCTCCAATACGGCTACGCCATCCCCGAACCCGGCACCGCCCTCCTGACCGCAACCGCAGCCCTCGCAACCGCATCGCGCCGCCGACGGACACCCACCCGCACACTCCCGTGAACCTTCACGTTTAGCCCCTCCAGAGGTCTGGGCACTTACCCCCGCGCCATCAACTGCATCGCTCGGCCGATCCGTCCCGCACACTTCCAGAGGCCTGGCCACCTGCAGTGCGTCACCCGCGACTTCCCGACTCCAAGAGGTCTGTGGACTCAAAGAGGTCTGGGCACTTGTCCCGACTCCAAGAGGTCTGGGCACTTGTCCCGACTCCAAGAGGTCTGGGCACTTGTCCCAAATGAACCCCTCAAGATCCACCGGACAGCACCCGCCCCGCCTCGGCACCCGCGCCAAAGTGCACCACCGCTCCCTCCAAAGTGACCGCCGGGTCCGACCGAGCACCTTCGCAGAGGTCTGGCCAATTGAGCGAGCACCTTCGCAGAGGTCTGGCCAATTGAGCGAAGTCGCCCCGCACGCGTTCGCAGAGGTCTGTCCAATGGTTGTGCTCCCCTCATGGGCTCCCGGGCATCCCCTCGACTCCAAGAGGTCTGGGCATTTACACTCGCCCTCTACCGCTCGAAGTCTCTCCAGAGGTCTGGCTAATTATGCCTCGTGACCTCCCCTCACCCGCCACACTTCCAGAGGTCTGTCCAATTGCGAGACGTCCCCGGACGCCATGACTCCAAGGGAGCCTTTCAAGAGGTCTGGGCACTTACACTCGCCCTCTACCGCTCGGAATCCTCATGCCCGCCAGACAGCGCCCCCACCGCCCCCCTGATCGTCCTCCGCGCCAAAGTGCACCACTGCTCCCTGCAAAGTGACCGCCGGGTCCCGTTCGAAGAGGTCTGTCCAATTGCGCACTAGGCCATCTGCCCCCTCCCGAAGTCTCTCCAGAGGTCTGGCCAATTATGCCTCGTGACCTCCCCTCACCCGCCGCACTTCCAGAGGTCTGTCCAATTGCAAGACGTCCCCGGACGCCATGACTCCAAGGGAGCCTTTCAAGAGGTCTGGGCACTTACACTCGCCCTCTACCGCTCGGAATCCTCATGCCCCGCCAGACAGCGCCCTCACCGCCCCCCTGATCGGCCTCCGCACCAAAGTGCACCACTGCTCCCTGCAAAGTGACCGCCGGGTCCCGTTCGAAGAGGTCTGTCCAATGGTCCCGTTCTAAGAGGTCTGGCCAATTATGCCTCGTGATCTCCCCTCACCCGCCGGACAGTCGCCCGTTCCACCTCGTCCTCCGCGCCAAAGTGCACCACTGCTCCCTGCAAAGTGACCACCGGGTCCCGTTCGAAGAGGTCTGGCCAATTGCCACCATTCTGACCGCCGATGCAGACACCGAAGGAATCAACTCGACAATCCGTCGGCTGCGGCGGTCAGCGGAATAATCGCATCCACACATCGCGCCGCCCCGGAACCCGGTCCTGATTCATTCCGGACAGCCCGTTCTCAGGGATCGCTCTCCGAGAGACGCCCAGAGGTCTGGGCACTTGCATGCCGCAATCTGGCCACGGCTTCCGGGAGGGACAAACACTCCACGCCCTGACCGAGAGGAAAGGATTCGAGGCCGGGGTAAATGACGAGTTTTTGCTGCGGCTGGAGGTCTTTACAGCCTTCGTGAAACCCTCGAGGGGGAGTGGGAGTGAGGCTTCGTTTGCACTCGATGGCCCAAAGGTGGCCAGGGCGGAACTCGAGCACGAGGTCGATCTCGGCTCCGGCGGCGGTCCGGTAGAAGTACGCGGCGGCGCCCGCTGGGGCGGCCGCGAGCAGGTTCTCAATCACCCAGCCCTCCCAGCTCGTACCGGCGACGGGGTGGGAAAGTAGGTCGTCATGGGTGACGATGCCGAGCAGAGCGTGGACGATACCGCTGTCGCGCACGTAGATCTTCGGCGAGCGGATCATGCGCTTTCCGGCATTGGCAGACCAGGGAGCGAGGCGGCGCACAAGCAGTAGATCGCAGAGCAGATCGAGATAGCGCCCTGCACTTTGTCCGCTGATGCCGAGGCTGGCAGCGAGCTTGGAAATGTTAACAAGGCCACCCTGCTCATGCGCAAGCATGGTCCAGAAGCGACGCAGGGTTTCTGCGGAAATCCGAGGGCCAAGCTGCGGAATGTCTCGCTCAAGGTATGTCCGGATGAAATTGCGCCGCCACTCCATTGATGCGGCATCCCTCTGAGCGGTAAAGCTGTCCGGAAATCCGCCTCGCAGCCACAGTTGCTCCGCGGTTCCCCTGCCGGTCTCCTCCAGCGTCAGCGGGGAAAGCTCCGTATACGCGATGCGGCCCGCGAGGCTCTCCGACGACTGTTGCAGCAAATCCAGCCCGGCAGAGCCGAGTACCAGAAATCTCCCGGTGCCGCGCCCATTGCGACGCCCGCGGTCAATCACGCCCCGCAGCACCTGAAACAACCCGGGAGCCCGCTGAATCTCGTCAAGGATGACCAGCTTGTCCTCGACACGCTCAAGAAACATCTCCGGCTCCGTCAGTTTTGCGGCATCGGAGGGCGATTCAAGATCCACGTACACAGAGTCACGCTCCTTGCCAAGTTCCAGCGCCAGCGTCGTTTTTCCAATCTGCCGCGGCCCCAGCAACCCCACTGCAGCATGCCGGGTAAGGAGGTCTCTCACGTGGGGAAGCAACGAACGAACGAACATAACCATGCAATTCTTCCACTCCATAGAGGAATTGCAATGCTATTGTCTCAGGCTCCCAAGGGTCGCAGAGGTCTGCCCAATTGAGCGCGAAGAGGTCTGTCCAATTGCGCTCTGGACCATCTGCGCAGTCCCCGCACTTCCAGAGGTCTGCCCAATTTCGAGACGTCCCCGGACTCCATGCCTCCAAGAGGTCTGGGCACTTCCCTGCATGAACTCATCGGGATCCCGCCCGCCGCACCTCGGCACCCGCGCCAAAGTGCACCACTGCTCCCTGCAAAGTGACCGCCGGGTCCAACCAGAGCGAGGACCCAAAGTGCACCACACAGTACGGCGAAGTGACCGCCGGCTCCGTCACCCGCGACTTCCAGAGTTCCCAGACCATCCAGAGGTCTGGCCAATTGCGGCGCGCCCGATAACCAACAGAGCCCCGATGGACACCCCTGCCTTCACCCGACCGCCATTCGCCCTTCTCCCAACCCGCCCACCGCACCCTCCAGGCTGCACTCAGAATGACCGCCCTCTCTGCGCACCGAGCACGCCTGCCCGCCGTCTCCCATCACCCCACCACCCGACACCCCCTCAATCCGCAAACAAAAACTCATTCGTGCACAGCAGCACCTGCGTGAACGCCTCCCACGCACTCAGCCCCGGCCCGCCGAAATCCGCCGCCGCATCCGCCAGCAGAATCCCCGTCGTCGCATCCGTGATCCGCGGAGCCCACGAAAACCCGTCGCTGTTGTCCGTCGTCCCGCGGTCGACAATAAAATCGATCGCATCCCCCGGCCCGACCTCCGTCTCCACCGCCGCATCGACCCCACTGCCGCCTGCCACATTCTGCACCCAGAGCACCCCCTGCCGCGAATGCCGGATCGCCACCCGGATGCCATCGCTAACCTTCTCCGCCAGTTCCACCCGGCCACTCACCCTCACCCGGCCAGCCTCCGGCACATTCCACCGCCGGATCGCCGCCTCCGTCCCCGGATGCCCGCCATTCCGGTTCAGCAATGTCCACCCCGTCGCCTTGTCAGGAAGTTCCTCCGAACCCGACCACCGGTCCTTGCCGAACCACGGCAGCGGCGCAAACCCGTTGCCCTCCTCCACCCACTGCCCGCGACCATACTGCCAGCGCGTCCCGCTCTGCCTCGGCTCGCGCTCCAGCGCCGCCACCACCGCCAGATGCCGCTCCAGTTCCGCCGCCTCCGGCTCGCGCTGCAGAATCCGCCGGAACCGTTCCCGGATCCGCCCGCCCGGATCACTCACAGACCCATCCACCGCCGCCGACAACCGCCGAGCCTGCGCCTGCACAAACGGATTGTTCATCAGATACAGCGACTGCTGCGGCACCGTCGTCTCGAACCGCCGCGCCGCCGTGTTGTCAGGCCCCGCAAAATCAAACGTCCGGAACGTGTTAGGCAGATTCTGCCGGTCAATGAACCCGTAAACCGCTCGACGCGTCGTGTACGGCTCCGCCAGCAGATCCACCGACCTCCCGTACATCCCCGCGTCAATCCCGCCGCACACCTCCAAAAGGCTGTCCCGCAACGCCTCGAAATCCAGCCGCTGTCTGCTCTGCCGCCACAGCCACCGATTGTCAGGATCCCGCGCCGCCTCCGCCGCCCGCTCCTTCGAATCCTGCCGCCACGCCTGCGACAGCAGCACCGTCCGCAGAAACCGCTTCAGCGACCACCCGTCCTTCATGAACGTCGCCGCCGCCCAATCCATCAGCTCAGGTTGCAACGGGGCCGCCGTCCGCACCCCGAAATCCGCGGGCGAATCCACCAACGGAGCCCCGAACAACCGCGCCCACAACCGGTTCACAAACACCCGCGCCGTCAGCGGATTGTCCGCCGAAGCAATCGCCCGCGCCAGTTGCAGCCGCCCGCTCCCCTCCGTTAGCGGCTGCGGCTCAACCGGACTCAGACAACTCAGAAACCGTCGCGTCACCTGCGGCCCCGGTCGCCCCGCATTCCCCCGGATCAGAATCACCGGCTCGTTCGTCGCCGCCTTGTCCACCATCACCATCGCCCGCGGCGGAGCCGACGGATTCGTCGCCTTGAACTCCTCCACTTGCTTCCTCAATTCATTCAGCGCCTCCCGGTCCTTCCGGTTGTATCCCGGCTCCAGCTCCGCAGCTGCTAACGTCTTCAACGGCGCCGCCCCAGCCGGGTCCGCCTCCGGCTTCCCGCCCTCCCGGAACCACTGCACCCAACGCCCCAGCACCACCGTGTTCAGATCCTTGCTCTTCGCCAGCTCCCGCACCGCACCCGCATCCCGGTCGCCCGCATCCTTCGCCGCCTCCCCGTAACGCGCCGCCACGTCCGGCCGGAAAACCTCCGCCAGCCGCTCGCTCCGGTAACGTTCCACTTTCCCCTCGCGCTCACTCACGCCCTTCTCGAATGCCAGATACTCCGGTGTCCGCTCCGGCTCACCGATCTGCGGCTTCTCACTCGGCTCCTCACTGTTAGCAAAAACCCCCGTCAGCGCATAGTAATCCGCCGTCGGAATCGGATCAAACTTGTGATCGTGACACCGCGCACACCCCACCGTCAGCGCCTGCGTCCCGCGGAACACCACATCAAGCCGGTCATCGATGATGTCATTCTGGTTATTCAGAAAACGCCGCCCCAGCGTCAGAAATCCCATCGCCGCCAGATCCGCAGGCTTGTCCGCCGGCGTCACCTTGTCCGCCGCAATCTGCCGGATCAGAAACTGGTCATACGGCACGTCCTCGTTGATCGCCCGGATCAGCCAGTCCCGGTAAGTATAGGCATACGCATACCTCCGCTCCTCCTGGAAAACATATCCCTTCGTGTCCGCATAACGCGCCGTGTCCATCCAGTGCCGCGCCCAGCGCTCACCAAACCGCGGCGACGCTAGCAGCGCATCCACGCGCCGCTCCCACGCACCCTCCACCTTGTCCGCCTCAAACGCCGCCACTTCCTCCCACGTCGGCGGCATCCCGTGCAGCAGCGCCGCCGCCCGCTTCAACAACACCGACCTCGAAGCCTCCGCCGACGGCGTCAATCCCTCCTTCACCAGCCGCACCCCCACTAACCGATCCAATTCATGCCCGCGCCACGCCGCCATCCCCTCCGGCAGCACCTCCGGCCCCGGCACCGCAGGCATCACCACCTTCTGAAACGCCCAGTGCTTCCGCCACGCCTCCGC
>Ga0315899_10004203_pt1 | contig 15587 bp, 13 predicted proteins | sample LakEriMetagenome_2_FD_203518 | JGI IMG/M metagenome (GOLD analysis project Ga0315899, IMG submission 203518) | Freshwater fungal communities from buoy surface, Lake Erie, Ohio, United States - Buoy 4 MA112 | ecosystem: Environmental > Aquatic > Freshwater > Lake | place: USA: Lake Erie, Ohio... | reverse complement strand
TTAAGCGCGCGGGATCGGGTTTCATCAACTATGTATTCATTGGAAGTTATGCCAGCGCAGCCTGGCATTGCGACGGTCACCAGACCAAGCGAACGATATCGTTGAACAAAGCTACAGCCATCAGTGTCATCAGAATGCCAAGTCCGGCGCGTTGAGCAATTTCGCCTATGCGTTCGGGGACCTGTCTTCCTGAAAAAAGTTCCAGCGAATAATACAACAAATGCCCTCCATCCAGAACAGGAATTGGTAGCAGATTCATCACTCCCAAGCTAATGCTGATGAAGGCCATAAATGATAGAAAACTAATCAAGCCCACGCGCGCTGTTTGTCCAGCATAGTCTGCGATGGTGAGAGGCCCAGTAATGTTTCTCAAAGATACTTCGCCGGTTAACATCTTGCCAAGCATCGTAAGCGTCATGGCGCTGGTTTCCCAGGTCTTGCGAGCACCACGCGCAACCGCTTCCAGTGGCCCAGACTTAACGATTACCGAGGCCTTCGTTAAATCAACTTGCGCAAAAATTCGACCAACAGACTTTTCACCAACCTGATCTGACTGAGGGGTCACCTGCAAAGACAAACGTTGATCACCACGCAAAAAATCGATGGCAAGTAACTTACCCGGTGCCGATTGCAGTGTTTCTATCATGGTCATGGCATCCACAATCGGGACACCATCTATTTGAATAATCTGATCACCCGCTTTTAAACCGGCCTTGTCAGCAGGCCCGCCGGGTGTGATTTCACCGAGTATTGCTGGCGGCCGCGCCATCTCCAGCCCCATCTTATCTGCCAGATGTTTATCCAGCTCCTCGGGCGAGATAGCCGACAAATCCAAACTCACTTCGCGCAACTCGGGACGATACCCCGCATTCAAACCCTGTACGGTTAACTTCAAACGTTCGCCATTCATTGCTCCGCGCAGTAAATACCAGCGAAATTCTGACCATGACTGAATCGGTTCATTATCGACGGACACAACGAGGTCGCCCGTACGTAACCCTGCTTGCTCTGCATAACTTTGGGGCTTAATTTCAACTCGCGATAAAGGCTCAGGCACACCATAGACATACAACCCGGCGAAGATAACTATCGCCAGCAGAAAGTTGGCTAATGGCCCAGCAGAAACGATAGCTATGCGTCGTAATACAGGTTGACGTGTAAATTCTCGGGCAAGGTCGGCTTCGGGTATGTCCCCGGCATCATCGGCCCGTGCATCGAGCATCTTGACGTAGCCACCTAAAGGTATGGCTGAGATTGCCCACTCAGTCTGATCCGGACCTAAGCGTCGAGACCAAATAATTTTTCCCAGGCCTACAGAAAAACGTAAAACCTTCACACCACACCAACGCGCCACCAGGTAATGACCAAACTCGTGGATGGTCACGAGTACGCCTATGACTATGACAAATGCCGCTATCGTTTGTAGTAATTCCATGAAATCTCGGTTTAGTGATGCAGTAATTCGCTCGCCAGCAGGCGGGCCGATCTATCTTTAGCAAGCACGCTATCCAGATCTGTTACTGGCTCAGCGGGCATGCGATTGAGCACAGTATCAATTAATTCAGAAATCCGTCGAAAACCAATCTGCCTATCAAGAAAAGCCTCAACAGCTATCTCGTTGGCCGCGTTTAATACAGCCGCTGCGCTACCACCTGCATACAGCGCATCAAAAGCGAGCTTAAGACAAGGAAACCGCTGATAGTCAGGTGGACGGAAATTCAATTGCGCGATTTTGGTCAGATCGATTGAATCGACACCCGATTCAATACGATCAGGATACGCCAGGGCATGCGCAATGGGGGTGCGCATATCCGGATTACCTAATTGCGCTAATACCGATCCGTCAGCGTACGAAACCATGGAGTGGATCACACTTTGCGGATGTATGACGACATCAATTTGGCTAGGTGCGGCGCCAAACAACCAATGCGCCTCGATGACTTCTAATCCTTTGTTCATCATCGTTGCAGAATCAACGGATATTTTTCTGCCCATACTCCAGTTGGGATGGGCAATGGCCTGTTCGGGCGTGACCTGATCGAGTGTTGCGACATCACGATCTAAAAATGGACCACCGGACGCTGTTAAAACAATTTTGCGTATGCCGTGGTTGCCTGGCTGGCGCTGATAATTGAGAGGCAAACACTGAAATATCGCATTGTGTTCGCTATCTATCGGTAACAGTATTGAACCACTGGCCGCTACTGCATCCATAAAAAGTTGGCCGGAAATCACCAGTGCCTCTTTGTTTGCAAGCAGAATTTTTTTCCCTGCATGTGCTGCCGCCATGGTTGATGCTAAACCTGCTGCACCGACTATTGCTGCCATGACTGTGGTGCAGGCTGCGGCGCTAGCCACATCACACAATGCCTGTTCGCCAAAGTCAACGTGCGTCGTTAATCCAGCAGATTTAAGACGCTCAGAGAGTTGGCTCGCAGCCAGGGCGCTTCCCACGACAGCTACTTCAGGCCTAAAGCGAATGCATTGTTCAGCAAGATCCTCAACCCGGCTATTCGCAGTTAAAGCAAACACTCGGTATCGATCAGGATGCCGCGCAATCACATCCAGTGTTGATACGCCTATGGAGCCCGTAGCACCAAGTATTGTTATCGATTGCATAGCTTTTTATTTTTTGTATCAGGACTGCGTCGTCAATAACAAAATCAATGGCATAACGGGTATCAATGCATCAATGCGATCCAATACGCCTCCGTGTCCGGGCAACAGCTGACTACTATCTTTCATGCCAGCGCGTCGCTTTAACAACGATTCAAACAGATCGCCAATCACACTTGCAGCAACCAGCACACTCATTATCACTATCCATAGCAACCAACCAAACTGACGTAAGAGCTGTGCTGCAAACGTCTCGGCCAATGGCGCAAGAGAAATAGACAGCGCAAACAGCACAAGTACAGCAAGCCAACCACCAATTGCACCTTCCCAGGTTTTTCCGGGCGAAATACTGGGCGCTAATTTACGTTGGCCAAATCTACGTCCGGCAAAATACGCACCAATATCGGCCACCCAAACGATGGCCATAGCGGATATCAAATACACAGGCGAATGTTCGTATACCGCTGCTATCGACACAAAGCAACCGAGCAGAGCAATCATAAATACAAACACAAACAGCAGGCCGCGTACACCTTCCAGCGTTGGCAGACCTAACTTTAGAGCAGGAAAAAATCGTATTGCCCATATCAGCACACAAAGCGCAGCTAGTGGCTTCCAGTTCCAATTAGGCCCAGATGCAAGTATCAGTAACCCGATACCAGCCACTGCGGCTGCAGGCAATGCAATGCGCACCTTTAGCAAGCGCAGGCTTTCCCAAACCGCAGCTGCAAAAAAAACAGCAAGGGTGACGCGAAAGGCCAACAATGATTCAGAAACGATCACAACGGCTAATAACGCTAGCAGTGCGATTGCAGTAAATACTCTCTGACGCAACATCAGGAAGCTTTCCTGACCTCGATTAGCTGGGCACTCGTGCGCCCGAAACGACGCTCTCGCTCTTGATAGGAAACGATGGCCTTATCAAGTGCAGCCGCATCAAAATCAGGCCAATAGGTGTCAGTAAAATAAAGCTCTGTATAGGCTAGCTGCCAAAGCAAAAAATTTGAAATACGTTGCTCACCACCGGTGCGGATAAATAAATCTGGCTCAGGCGCATAAGCCATCGCCAGATGGGGTGCGATGTCGTGCTCAGTGAATTCTGTATTAGGGGGTTGCACCGCGGCCGCTTTATTCATCGCCTGTAGCATGTCCCAGCGGCCACCATAATTTGCGCAGATAGTTAGGTTAAGTTTGTCGTTGTCTTTTGTCGTTAGCTCGGCCTGTGCGATCTGATCCTGCAAACGCTTGTCAAAACGACTCAGATCACCGATGACACGAAGTCGAATACCTGTGGCACACATGCGATTAACTTCGCGCTCCAGCGCAGTAGAAAATAAACGCATAAGCAGGGAAACCTCTTCCGCTGGTCGACGCCAGTTTTCAGAGCTAAAAGCAAACAAGGTCAGGTAAGAGATTTTGCGTGACACGCATGCTTTAGCAATGCCGCGTACCGCTTCCACTCCCTTGGCATGGCCTGCAACCCGGGGCAGATACCGCGATGTTGCCCAGCGGCCGTTGCCATCCATGATGACGGCAACATGCGAAGGAATAAGCGATGTGTTGGGAATATTCTGAGTTGAGCTCGATTGCATCATCGCTTAGCCAATAATCACAATAAATTGTACCGCCGGTTGTGCGCAGGTGACTGCGCTAAACAGGACGTCGTCCACCAAAGCATAGAGATGTCTAATCAAGAGACTGTCTTTCTGTAAATTTGCTTTGCAAAAAAGAGTTATACCGTCAGTACTTCTTTTTCTTTTTCTGCGATTAGTTTATCGACTTCTGCTACAAACTTATCCGTCAGTTTTTGCACATCCTCTTGAGCACGACGCTCATCATCTTCAGAGATCGCTTTATCTTTCAAGAGTTTTTTCAAAACCTCATTCGCATCACGTCGTATATTTCGAATCGCGATCTTGGCATCTTCAGCCTCGCTCTTAACTAGCTTAACCATTTCTTTGCGACGCTCTTCTGTTAATGCAGGTGTTGGAACCCGAATAACATCACCTTGCGTCGAAGGATTAAGTCCCAGATCTGATTCTCGTATTGCTTTCTCAACCGTGGCTATCATCTTTTTTTCCCAAGGCTGGACACCGATAGTACGGGCATCGAGCAGGGTCACATTAGCTACTTGCGTGATATTTGTCGCAGTACCGTAGTAATCCACTTGAACGTGATCAAGCATGCCTACATGGGCACGCCCAGTTCGTACTTTAGACAGGTCGGTCTTGAGTGTTTCTATAGACTTCTGCATTTTTTGATCAGTATTTTTTTTGACGTCGGCAACGCTCATGCTGCTCTCCTGTAATTCTTTAATTTAATCAGTGTGTTTACTTATGGTTACGTATCACTCTTTGGCCACAGTGCTTGGAATAATAGAGTGGCAAATACACCGCCCCACAATATTTATACGTGAACCAAAGTCCCTTCGTCTTCTCCCAGTACCACTCGTTTTAAGGCTCCCGGTTTGGTAATAGAAAATACCCTGATAGGCAATTTTTGATCACGGCATAGCGCAAATGCTGTTGCATCCATGACTTGCAAATGTTTAGCTATGGCTTCATCAAAGCTGATTTCGGCATAACGCGTTGCGGACGCATCTTTTTTAGGATCTGCGCTGTATACACCATCGACTTTAGTCGCCTTGAGGACAACTTCAGCACCAATTTCTGCACCACGCAATGCCGCTGCTGTATCGGTTGTAAAAAATGGGTTGCCAGTTCCGGCGGCAAAAATGACTATCTTCCCTTCTTCCAGGTACTGCAAAGCCTTGGGCCGTACATAAGGCTCGACCACCTGTTCTATACCTATGGCCGACATTACACGGGCTGTCATGTTCGCCTGGCGCATCGCATCGGCCAATGCCAACGAATTCATTACAGTGGCAAGCATACCCATGTAATCAGCGGTAGCGCGGTCCATACCCTGAGCGCCTGGTGCTACGCCGCGAAAAATATTTCCCCCACCAATGACTATAGCCAGTTCGACGCCCATTGCTGCAATCTCGGCTACGTCGGCGACCATGCGTTCTATCGTTGCCCGGTTAATACCGTAAGAATCCTCGCCCATCAGCGCTTCGCCGGAGAGTTTCAGAAGGACTCGCTTGTAAGCGGGTGACGTCATAATTAATGCTCCCTGGTGATTCAATTTTTTACTTCGTTTCGCCAAAAAACTGGCCATATTTTAACTGCTGAACTGTTTGACGCTTGTGCCACCTGCGGCGGCCTAAAAAAACGGGCCTTGCGGCCCGTTTTTATTGATTATGCTTGCTTAGCTGCGGCTACTTGGGCCGCTACCTCAGCAGCAAAGTCATCTTGTTTTTTCTCTATGCCCTCACCAACGACAAACATCACAAAACTCTTCACAGAGGTGTTTGCCTCTTTGAGCATTTGCTGAACTGTCTGCTTGTCGTTCTTGACGAAGGTTTGATCAAACAACGAAACTTCTTTGAGATATTTTTGTACCGAACCTTCGACCATTTTGGTGGCGATTTCCGCAGGCTTACCGGACTCTTCTGCTTTAAGTCTGGCAACTGAACGCTCTTTTTCTATCAAATCGGCAGGTACTTGATCAGATGACAGGGCAACCGGCTTCATAGCTGCAATATGCATGGCCACGTCTTTGCCGACCTGCTCATCTGCGCCGTCAAACTCAACCATCACACCGATACGAGTGCCATGCAGATAAGAAGTCAGTTTGCCTGTGGTTTGAAAACGTTGAAAACGGCGGATAGCCAAGTTTTCGCCGATACGGCCAATCAGCTCAGTTCGTACTTCTTCAACGGTCTTGCCATACAAACCCAAGGACGACAATGCAGCTACATCAGCCGGGTTGTGCTCGGTAACGAGTTTGGCAATATCGGAGGAAAACTTCAGAAAATCATCATTTTTAGAAACGAAATCAGTTTCGCAGTTAATTTCAACGAGAGCGCCCACGCCGCCGGCGATATGGGAAGCTACTACGCCTTCTGCTGTAATGCGTGATGCGGCTTTCGATGCTTTGCTACCGAGTTTGACGCGCAGAATTTCTTCTGCACGAACCATGTCACCCTCTGCCTCGGTTAGTGCCTTTTTGCACTCCATCATGGGTGCATCTGTTTTGGCGCGAAGCTCGCCCACCATTGCTGCTGTAATTACTGCCATTGTGCTCTCCTAGTTCAGAGATGACGCACCGCGCCATCCGTTATTCGATTCCCGAAAAAAAGGGGCTAACCTTCGTTGCCCCTGTTTCTCCGTCCTGTTGATACAGGACTGGCGGACAGGCTAATTACGCTTGTTCGCTGACCTCAACAAATTCATCTGCACCACCTTTGACGGCCTCGACTATGTCTTGCACCGAACTCGAACGACCCTCAAGAATCGCATCGGCTACGCCGCGCGCATACAAAGTAATTGCTTTGGATGAGTCATCATTGCCTGGAATGATGTATGTCACACCGCTAGGCGAATGGTTGGTATCAACAATACCAATCACCGGAATACCCAGCTTTGCGGCCTCTGTGATGGCGCCTTTGTGATAACCGACATCGATCACAAAAATCGCGTCAGGTACGCCATTCATGTCTTTAATGCCGCCTATGGCTTTGTTCAGTTTGTCCAGCTCACGATGAAACAGCAGTGCTTCTTTTTTGGACATTTTCTCGACCGAGCCTTCGGCTACGGCAGCTTCCATTTCTTTCAGGCGCTTAATCGAGGTTTTGATAGTTTTGAAATTGGTCAGTGTTCCGCCCAGCCAGCGCTGGTCTACGAATGGAACTCCGGCACGCTGAGCTTCAGCGGCGATGATATCGCGCGCTTGGCGCTTAGTGCCCACCATGAGTACCGTGCCACGGTTAGCCGAGAGTTGACGAATATACTTAGTCGCCTCCTGGTAATGAAGCATGGTTTTTTCAAGATTGACGATATGAATTTTATTGCGATGACCGAATATATAGGGGGCCATCTTAGGGTTCCAGAAGCGCGTTTGGTGACCAAAGTGGACACCGGCTTCCAGCATTTCACGCATAGTGACTGACATGTAAAGCTCTCCAGGGTTAGGTCTGGAGCCTGATCAGTAACCCGTTGGCATAAAACCATTGGGCACCCTTGACGATGCAGGCTCGCGTTTTACAAAAAGATAAGTTTTTTCGACATTAATAGACTAGTACGCTTCGCGCTCAAAAGTAGCGGTTGTGCATTAGCTAACCCAAGATTGTAAACGATTTCCTGGTGTTTTTACAAATAGACTGACAAAGGCGCGAGAAATACTGGGCTCGACTATAATTTTGTATTCGATTACATCACGGGCGCACATCGCGCCAGACAAAATCACACCCCATGGGTTCAATTACTATCAAGACCGCTGAAGACATCGAAGGCATGCGAGTAGCTGGCAGACTTGCGGCCGAAGTATTAGATTTTATTGCCAATCACATAAAACCTGGTATCAGCACTGGCGAACTCGACAAACTCTGTCACGACTTCATGGTTGACGTTCAGCACAGCATTCCAGCGCCCTTAAATTACTGCCCTCCTGGCTACACACCTTACCCAAAATCTATATGCACCTCCGTCAATGAGGTTGTGTGTCATGGTATCCCCGGTGACAAGGTATTAAAGACAGGCGATGTTATTAATATTGACATTACCGTTATCAAAGACGGTTATCACGGTGACACCAGTCGTATGTTTTTCGTTGGCGAGCCGTCCATCCTTGCAAAAAGACTGGCCGAAATCACCTATGAATGTATGTGGCTGGGTATTTCTAAAATCCGTCCGGGCAGCCACCTAGGTGACATTGGTCACGTAATACAGCAGCACGCCGAAGGCGCAGGATTTTCAGTTGTTCGTGAATTTTGCGGTCATGGCATAGGTAAAGTCTTCCATGAAGAACCTCAGGTACTTCACTATGGACGCCCAGGCACATTAGCGGAGCTAGTACCGGGTATGATTTTTACGGTCGAACCCATGATTAATGCTGGTCGTCGTGAAATTCGTGAAATGGGAGATGGCTGGACTATCAAGACGCGTGACCGTAGCCTCTCGGCTCAATGGGAGCACACCGTACTTGTTACCGACACCGGATTTGAAGTCTTAACTGTCTCTGCTGGTATGCCTGCGCCACCTGCCTTTATCAAAGAGCATCATGCTGGCAGCATTGCCGCCCCTGCCTGATACGGCTGTTTTGTCCTCTTTACTGCGCGAGCAGCTAAAGCAGGGGCGACAGAACAGCATCAGCGCATACGATAAAGATCGTAAGCCTGAGCGTTTGCTCAAATCCCTGCGTCTAGAGACCGACAAAGCTCTCATCACCGCTTGGAAACAAATGGCAATGCCAGCCTCGGCATCGCTCATTGCGGTTGGCGGATACGGCCGTGGTGAACTTTTTCCTTACTCCGATGTTGATCTCCTGATTCTTCTCCCAGGCGCGCCTGAAGATACATTGCGCGACAAGCTTGAACGACTAGTGCAAATGCTGTGGGATTTAGGTTTGGAAATTGGTCACAGCATACGTACTGTTGACGAATGCCTTACTGAGTCCTCGGCTGACATCACTGTACAAACCAGCCTGCTTGAGGCCAGACGGATCTGTGGAAATAAGATCTTATTTAATTCATTGCGAGAGCGATGCGCTTTAGCGATGGATGCTCGTGCATTTTTTCAGGCAAAAATACTGGAACTCCGGCAGCGTCACGTCAAGTATGAAAATACTCCTTACAGCCTGGAACCCAATTGCAAAGAAAGCCCTGGTGGTTTGCGTGACCTTCAGGTCATTCTGTGGGTCTCCAAAGCAGCAGGGCTAGGTAATTCCTGGCGTGAACTCGCTGCGAATGATTTAATCACGCTCACCGAAGCGCGTCAGCTTGCGCAAAAAGAACGTGCATTTAAAGACATACGCATACGTCTACATTTGCACACAAAAAGACGCGAAGATCGGTTGGTATTTGATGTGCAAGATGCTGTAGCAGAGACATTTGGCTTCACGACGACATCAACACGACGTGCCTGCGAAGTACTAATGCAGCGCTACTACTGGGCTGCTAAAGCAGTTACTCAGCTCAATACCCTCTTATTACAAAATATAGAAGCACATTTATTTCCGCAACCTAGCGTGTCGCGCCCGGTCAATGTCCGTTTTAATGAAGTCAACGGCATGATAGACATTGGATACGACAAATTATTTGAAGAAGTTCCTTCGGCGATGCTGGAAATCTTCCTGTTGTTGGAGCAACATGGTGAACTCAAAGGCATGACTGCGCGCACTCAGCGTGCGCTCTGGCATGAACGTTCACGCATTGATGCACGCTTTCGCCGCGCACCTATCAATCGCTATTTGTTTTTACAAATTCTGCAATCCCCCAAAGGCGTAACCCACGCATTACGCCAGATGAATCAGTTATCCATATTGGGTCGCTACCTGCCGGCCTTTCGCCGTATTACGGGGCAAATGCAGCATGATTTATTTCACGTTTATACCGTCGATCAGCACATATTGATGGTACTGCGTAATGTGCGGCGGTTTGCCATTCCAGAGCACGCCCATGAATACCCTTTCTGCAGCCAGCTCATGGCAAATTTTTCACAGCCCTGGTTGATTTATATCGCAGCACTATTTCACGATATCGCCAAGGGCCGTGGAGGCGATCACTCGCACCTGGGCAAGGAAGATGCTCGTCGCTTTTGTAATGATCATGGCCTCTCCAAGCAAGAGACTGAGCTTGTGATTTTTTTGGTTGAGCATCATCTGCTCATGTCACAAGTCGCTCAAAAACAAGATCTCTCCGATCCAGATGTCATTCGTGCATTTGTAAATACCGTTAAAGATGAGCGTCACCTAACCGCTCTATATCTACTCACAGTAGCTGACATCCGTGGTACCAGCCCGAAAGTCTGGAATGCATGGAAAGGTAAACTGCTAGAAGACCTGTACCGCATGAGTCTGCGTGTTTTGGGTGGTGAAGCACCCTCGCCTGACCGAGAACTACAAAATCGTCAGCATGAAGCTATCGCTAGCCTGCGTCTGTTTGGCCTTCCCGCCAATGCGCATGAAGCCCTTTGGAAAACACTCGATGTAGGTTATTTTCTTAGACATGATGCAGCCGAGATTGCATGGCAAACTCGAGTACTTTGCGAGCATGTCAATGCGCAAACACCGATAGTTCGCTGCCGCCTAGGCCCTGTGGGTGAAGGTTTGCATGTGGTTGTTTATTTGCCTGATCGCCCAGATTTATTTGCTCTGATTTGCAGCTATTTCGATCGCAAGAATTTCAGCATTCTGGATGCAAAAATTCAGACTACACGTACTGGTTATGCACTGGATTCTTTCTTGGTTAGTGAACCTAATTACGCCGACAATTACCGCGAATTTATTTCACTTATTGAACACGAACTCAAACAATGGCTGCAAACGGATAAACAATTACCCCCACCCTCCAAACCCAGACTGTCGCGCCTCTCGCGTGCCTTTCCTATTACACCCACGGTGCATCTGCAACCGGACGAACGCGGCCAATACCACCTGCTGTCTATATCGGCCAGCGACCGCACTGGCCTTTTGTACTCCATCGCCAGCGTGCTAGCTCAGTACAAGGTTAATCTGCACACCGCAAAAATCGCCACACTGGGCGAACGCGTGGAAGACGTTTTTTTAGTTGATGGCCCAGTGCTTTCAAATGCACGAAGTCAAATTTCTCTCGAGTCGGATTTACTCAATGCACTACGCGTATAAGCCTTGGTATGACTGAACCTATTCGTCTCTCTAAACGTATGTCTGAACTGGGCCTGTGTTCGCGTCGCGAGGCCGATGAATGGATAGCCCAAGGCTGGGTGCGCGTTGATGGCAAAGTGATCGCAGAATTAGGTAGCAAAATCCTTCCTGAACAAAAAATCACGATAGAAAAACAAGCGCAGGCACAACAAGCACGCCGAGTTACGGTGCTCATTAATAAACCTATGGGCTACGTAAGTGGGCAAGCTGAAGATGGTTATAAACCTGCCGTTGTCTTGGTCCGACCAGAAAATCGTTGGTCAGATGACAAAGTACCGCTGCAGTTTTCCGGTGGCCAGCTCAAAAGTCTGGTGCCCGCTGGTCGTTTAGATATTGACTCGGTCGGCCTGCTAGTTTTAACGCAGGATGGCCGCATTGCCAAACATTTGATAGGTGAAGAGTCACCCATAGAAAAAGAATATCTGGTTCGCGTGAAATACTCTAAACCAGGTACGCTGCCCGAGCATGAGCTGCGTCGTCTTAATCATGGGTTGTCGCTGGATGGAAAACCACTGCGACCTGCCATCGTGCGCTGGCAAAATGATGATCAGCTAAGCTTTATACTGCGCGAAGGAAAAAAACGTCAGATACGACGCATGTGCGAATTAGTAGGACTCAAAGTACTAGGATTAAAACGCGTGCGTATAGGGCACGTAAAACTTGGTGACTTACCCGTGGGCCAATGGCGATATCTGGACGAAAACGAACGTTTTTAAATGCTCTCGATAAGGTCAATCATCCGAGTTAGGATCAAGCCCGGGAAACAGCACCTCGGTATATCCAAACTGAGTAAAATCAGTAATTCGCATTGGGTACAGTATGCCCCACAGATGATCACATTCATGCTGAACTACCCGCGCATGAAAATCATCGACCTCACGATCAATTGCATTCCCAAACTGATCAACTCCTTGATAACGCAAACGCTTATAACGGGGCACCATGCCACGCAATCCCGGCACAGATAAACATCCTTCCCATCCATCTTCCATGTCGTCCGACAAGGGTGTAATTACCGGATTAAGCAGCACCGTTTCTGGTACAGCCGGCGCTTCTGGATAACGTGCGTTGTTACTGACACCAAAAATAACTAACTGCAAATTCACCCCTATCTGAGGTGCCGCCAATCCAGCACCATTCGCTGCATGCATGGTTTCAAACATATCAGCAATCAACGCATGCAGCTGCGGCGTATCAAACTCGGTAACACGCTCAGCTTCGCGTAACAAACGCGGATCACCCATCTTAAGAATGTCATGCACAGCCATGGTCGTCCCCCCAATAAATTAGCTCTGATGCTGCGATAGCCACTCAGCAAACGCTGCGCCGGTCTCAGGGTGCTGCAAACCTAGTTCAACGGATGCCTGCAAATAGCCTAATTTCGAGCCACAATCAAAGCGTCGCCCCATATAACGATACGACAACACCGTCTCGTACTGCATCAAGGCTTCGATACCATCGGTGAGCTGTATCTCTCCACCCGCTCCCTTACCTAATTTTTCAAGACAAGAAAAAATACGATTAGTAAGAACGTAGCGACCCACTACCGCCAAAGTTGAGGGTGCTTTTTCAGGTGCAGGCTTTTCGATAATGCCTTTGATTTTTTCTAGGCGATCAGTAAATTTTTCGGTACTGACTATGCCGTATTGTTTTGTATTTTCACGTGGCACATCCTGTACCGCCAACAAGCTGGCTTGCTCGCGCTGAAATTGCGCAGTCATCTGTGCCATAACGCCGAGGCCACCAGGTTCACCTTGCATAAAATCGTCCGCTAGTAATACAGCGAAAGGATCCTCACCCACAATAGGACGTGCGCACAGCACCGCATGGCCCAAACCCAATGCCTGCGCCTGACGTATGTACATGCAGTTGATGTGGGAGGGTATGACTTCACGAACCATTTTTAGCAGCTGCTGCTTGTTCGCTGCTTCGAGTTCGGCTTCCAATTCGTAGGCTTTATCGAAATGATCTTCAATCGCACGTTTATTGCGACCCGTAATAAAGATCATTTCAGTAATTCCCGCCTCTACAGCCTCTTCAACTGCGTATTGAATCAGCGGCTTATCAACGATAGGCAGCATTTCTTTGGGCTGTGCTTTAGTCGCAGGCAAAAACCGACTGCCCAAGCCCGCCACAGGAAATACTGCTTTGGTGATTTTGATCATGAACCTGACTCCACTAATTTCAAAAACTGTTCTTCATCTAGTATCACAACACCTAATTCTTCGGCGCGTGTAAGTTTGCTACCCGCTTCTTCACCAGCGACCACATAGCTTGTTTTTTTCGAGACTGAGCCGGCCACTTTTCCACCGGCTGCTTCTATCATGGCGCGTGCATCATCGCGACTTAGCGTAGGTAGCGTACCCGTTAATACAAAGGTTTTTCCCGCTAATAGATCATTGCTTTGCTCGGGCTCACCTTCTTCCCAATGGATTCCTGATGCGCGTAGCTGATCGATTAATTGCCGATTCAATGGATCGGAAAAAAAACTCAGTATTGATAGCGCAACTACTGGACCAATATCAGCCACTTCCAACACCCGAGCTTCATCGCTGGCAAGCAAGGCATCCAAACTACCAAAATGCTTGGCTAAGGATTTTGCTGTTGATTCACCTACATGACGAATACCCAATGCGTAAATAAATCGCGCCAATGTGGTTGTTTTCGATTTTTCTAATGCATCGAGCACATTTTGTGCCGATTTTTTTGCCATGCGGTCTAAGTCGGACAACGTATCCAAGGTCAAATGGTAAAAATCAGCGGGCGTGTTGACTAAACCTTTGTCAACTAACTGCTCGACTAGTTGCTCTCCCAGACCCTCTATATCCATAGCGCGACGCGAAACAAAATGCAGCAGACCACCTTTGCGTTGTGCAGCACATTTCAGCCAGCCCCCGGAACAACGAGCGATAGCTTCTTCTTCTAAGCGTACGATAGGTGAACCACAAACAGGGCAGGCCGTAGGCATCACAAATTCAATCGCATTGTCAGGGCGTCGTTCAGGCACGTTGGCTACCACTTCGGGAATCACATCTCCCGCACGCCGCACGATCACGCAATCGCCTAGCCGAATATCTTTACGACGAACTTCATCTTCATTATGCAAAGTCGCATTCGTAACCGTTACACCGCCTACGGAAACAGGCGCCAGTCGCGCCACAGGTGTTAACGCGCCAGTGCGACCCACTTGAATTTCTATATCCAGCACGGTTGTCGTGGCCTCTTCTGCTGGAAATTTATGGGCAATGGCAAAACGTGGAGCTCTGGAGACATAGCCAAGTATTTTTTGCTGTTCGATGTCATCAATTTTATAAACAACACCATCAATCTCATACGGTAGTTGCGTGCGGCGTTGACCTATGGCGGCATAAAAATCGAGCAAGCCTTGTGCGCCCGACACGACCGTGCGTTCTGCGCATACAGCAATACCCAAGCTCTGATACCAGTCAAGTAATGCTGAGTGGCGTGTGGGCATAGGCGCACCATCGAGCCGCCCTATTCCATAGGCAAAAAATCGTAAGCTACGCTGAGCTGTTATGCGCGAGTCCAGTTGTCGCAAACTTCCGGCAGCAGCATTGCGAGGATTGGCAAATTCTTTTTGGTTTGCTGTACGTTGACGCTGATTGAGTTTGGCAAAATCGGATTTGAACATCAGTACTTCGCCGCGTACTTCAATTAATGAAGGAGGAGTCGTTGTTTGTAGCTTCAGAGGTATGGATCGTATTGTACGAATATTGACCGTGACATCTTCACCAGTGAACCCATCTCCACGAGTGGAGGCCTGTACCAGCAGCCCATTTTCGTAGCGCAAATTAATCGCGAGTCCATCAAACTTAAGTTCACAGGCATAGCGTATGTCATGATCATTGCCTAGGCCTTCGCGAACCCGTCTGTCAAAATTTTGGATATCTTCTTCAGAAAATCCATTGTTAATTGACAGCATAGGAACTTCATGTCGCACCTGATGAAACTCGGGCAATGGCTCACCGCCTACGCGCTGGGTGGGTGAATCAGAAACAATGAGCTCGGGATGTTTTGCTTCGAGTTCTTGAAGCTCTCGGAACAGCTGGTCGTATTCCGCGTCGGGTATTGAGGGATTATCCAGCACGTAGTAAGCGTATGAATGACGGTTGAGCTCGTTACGCAACCATTCCGCACGAGCTGCTACATCGTAGGCCTGCGGCTCATTAACGGAGCTGCCGAATAAGTCATCTTGACCCATCAGG
>Ga0315899_10004202_pt1 | contig 15587 bp, 18 predicted proteins | sample LakEriMetagenome_2_FD_203518 | JGI IMG/M metagenome (GOLD analysis project Ga0315899, IMG submission 203518) | Freshwater fungal communities from buoy surface, Lake Erie, Ohio, United States - Buoy 4 MA112 | ecosystem: Environmental > Aquatic > Freshwater > Lake | place: USA: Lake Erie, Ohio... | reverse complement strand
TTAAAAAAATCGACTTCTTTAAAATTTCCCGGGCTATAATGAAGGGGAGCTCGTGGCTCTCGGCTGCCGTCCTGGTGGCCAGCGTCCGGACAGCACTTGCCCTGCCGGCGTTGCAGCCGGTGCATCGGATCCAGCTGCGCGGAGGACAGGGTGCTGACGCGTCGTCGTTAACGGACAACTCGGAGTATGCCGTAGACTCCCGAGCACTGAAACTCCTTCGCCAAACTAATATTGCTCCAAAGTGAGGGGCACCTGCGCACTCTTGTATGTGTTGCGGCGCGCGTGTTGGGCGAGCCGTGCGCTGATCTGCCCGTGGGGGCAGGAAACATTTTGACCCGGCGGACCTGGAGAGGTCCGATGTCAAGGTCCTCACAGAGGAGGAAGTGCGGGTGGCGGAAAAGGTGGTGGCAGCGCGGAGGCAGAGCCTGCTCCAAATGGACACGCTCGTTGACACAACGTTTCTGTATAAGGACCACGAGTCGTCCTCGTCCTCTGTGAAGGTTGGTGACGATTTGGCTGGACCGCAGGCGCGCACAAGTGATGCGCAAGCTGCGCTGATGCATTGCCCCGGGCGCGTGCAGGTTGTAGGCTCGTGGTCCGATTGGATCGAAGCCCACGACCTTACAAAAGTCGATGCCAAGTCTTGGCAAGTCACTGTCGCGCTCCCGCCCGGGGAACACCTGTTCAAATTTGGTAGCATATACCCGTACCAACACCTGCCTCCCTCCCTATGCACCCATACTGTGGTAAACAGGCGGCGAAAGCTCTAATATGTGCACATACATGTTTGTGTGCATCACACACACATGCGCGCACGGTGACACGCGCACGCACATGCACGCAGTTGTAGATGGGCGGTGGAAACTGTCGTCGGCCTACCGTGTGGCACACGATGGCCTCGAGTCCTCCGGCAACAACATGATTCTCGTCACGCGTCCGCCGGGCGGCGCCATGGCGGGCGACAGGCCCCGCTCGCGCGAGCAGGCACACGTTCTCGCAAGTCTACTCAACTTGGTTGGTTGTGGTTCATCTGCCAGGGCGCTGACTTTTCAGAATTTCCCGCAGCAGGCAGACACGCCCGATACATCGAAGCTGGACGTTGATGCAGGTAAGAAGGCAGATAATAATGACTCAGCTGGTCCTTGGCGCTGCCCTTGCCATAGATAGAAGCGCGCTAAACTGACAACGTATTTCATGGAGAGAGTGTGTGTGTGCGCGCGCGCGCATGAGTGAGTGAGTGAGTGAGCGAGTGTGTGTGCGAGAGAGAGAGGGAGGGAAGGAGAGAGAGAGAGAGAGAGAGAGAGAGCGCGCGCGCGAGCGAGAGAGGGAGAGGATGAGAGGGAAGGAGAGAGAGGGAGAGGGAGAGGGAGAGAGGGAGAGAGAACAGTGCATGAGTAGAACATGGCGATAGACGCCGCCATAGATGCTGCCCTGTGTGTGTGTGTGTATGTATCTGTGTGTGTGTGTGTGTGTGTGTGTGGGCGCGCGCGCGTGTGCGTGCAGTGCATGCGGAGGATATGGCGATAGACGTAGCTCAGTAGCTACTTTACTTACTTTACTTACTTTACTTACTTTGCAGTGCATGCGGAGGATATGGCGATAGACGCGGCGATCGATGCTGCTCTCATGACGTCGCCCAAGGCGCCCAAGGCGCCCAGATCTAAATCACGAAAAAAGACCCCCAAAGCAAGGACAATGAAAACCCTCTTCAGTGAGCCCACCCACCCTCAACTCTGAACCCAACCTTACTAGACCCTAAAACCTAAACACTCAACCCTAAACCCTAAACTCTAAACCCTAAACCCTAAACCCTAAACCTTGAACCCTAAACCCTAAACCCTACCTCTACCCCAACCGCTACCTCCACCTTGAAAATCAGAAGAATATTATACAACCCAAAGTATGGCAAGGCGCCTTGGCACCCACCCCTAAGCTTTAAATTCCTGAACCCTCAAGACCAAACTCATGGTTGCGGTGCATTGAAGAATGGAGAACACAAGTCCAAGTATGGCAGCGCAGCTCAATGAGGAGGAGGATGCATGCATGTCATATGAGGAGGAGGATACATGCATGTCATATGACGAACACTCGTCCAAGTATGGCAGCACAGCTCAACACACCAAACTCTAAACTATGCACATGTAGACAATCTAAACTATGCACATGGCACACACACACACACACACACACACACACACACACACATACACACAAATCCATGTGGCAGGCGGGGACGATAGCTTTGCTGACGCCATTGACATTGCTGACGACTTGGCCGCCGGAGGAGTGTCGCAGTGGGACAGAATCGGCGGCGGGTCTGCCACCCCGCTCAAAGTCGAGGAAAAGGTAGTAGGCATCAGCGGGACAGACCCATTGCCTTCCCCCCGTCGGGGCAACGCGATCCAGTCCCACGCTGATACCCTCGGCCCGGCTGCGGGGCGCAGCGATCAGCACACGCGCAGACAGGGCGGCGGAGATGAGGCGCGCCAAGGCAAGGGTGCGGGCAGCAGCCAGCATGATGCGGCCATGCATCGACAGAAGCACAGGCTCGGCGATGCAACAGGCACTCTGTCGCCTGCAGCACAGGATAGCCCCAGCCCAGCATCCAAGGTGAAGGAGTCAGCAGGGGCGGTGGCTGCGGAGACTGCAAGGCAGAGGACAGGTGATGAGGTGGCCGACGCGCCGGCAGCTGGCGAGGGCATTCTGGAGCAGGCGAGGAGAGGGTCCCCAACAGGCGCCTCGCATTCGCATGACCTACGGTACGAAGAATCACTTATCCGGGCGAAGCTCCGCGAGCGTGACAGGGTGGCACAGCGAGAGAAGGAGCGAAAGGCGGCGCAACAGCGGCGTAAAGAAGCCGCCGCGTTGGAGCGAAGGGAGGCAGCAGCGGAAGCCGAGCGCAGGAAAAAGGCGGAGGAGCTGCAGCGGCAGGAGGAGGAGCGGCAGATGCGTGAGGAGCAGGAGCGCAAGGAGAAGGAGCTGGTGGAGCTCAGGAGGGAGAAGGAGAGGAAGGAGACGGAACTGGAGCTGAGGAGGTTGCACGAGGAAGAGCAAGCGCGCCGGAGGGACGAAGAGGAGACGAGAGCCGCGCAAGAGCGGGTCAAGGCGGAGCAGAGGGCAGCAGCCAGGCGGAAGCAAGAGGAGTACTTGCGGAAGGAGGAAGACATGCGGCAGGCAGCAGACAAGCAGCAGCGCGCGGCGGAACAAGAGGCAGCGGCGGCGCTGCAGGTAGTCGGCGAGCTTGCACGAGAGACAGCGGCCGTGCTGCAAGAGCAACACCTTGCAGATGAACACACTGCAGATGAATGGCGTGCGCCCCTCGAAATAGAGTTGGACGGACGGAAGCTGGGGCAAGAAGGGCAAGAAGGGCAAGAAGGGCAAGAAGGGCTGCTTCAGCTCGCTTGCAAGGGGCAAGAAGGGCTGCTTCAGCTCGCTTGCAAGGGGCAAGAAGGGCTGCTTCAGCTCGCTTTCCCAGGCGCCAAAACGCTTGCAGAACAAGCGCAGGTAGACGGCGAGCTCGCACGCACGGCCCAAGAAGCACCCCAGCAGCCCCTATACGTGACGTCCTTGTCACCGCACGCAGCCACGACTGCACCAGCTCTGCCTGCTGCCGTCGTGGAGCAGCCGCCTCGACAGCGTGTGCCGACGCACAGTCATGTCGGTGCCATCCAGCAGGCCAATCTTGTGCCTCCTCCTCCCGCCTCCCCTCCGCCACCATCGCCCGCGGCGACGGACGTTGCTGTGCGGTTGCTGGAACGAGGCAGTATGCGCGTGCGTGCGCAGACGTCGGAGATGGTGGCGAGGTGTGGGAGGATGGGGATGGAGGCGATGGACGAGTGCAGCCGCGGGTTGGACGTTGTGCGCAGGTAAGCTCTCTTAGAATGTGTTCTCTTAGGACGTTGTGCGCATGTAAGCTCTCTTAGAATGTGTTCTCTTAGGACGTTGTGCGCAGGTAAGCTAGACGTATTGCGTGCACGCGTCCCATTGATGCAGGCGTATTTCGTATTTGCGTATTCTCTCTCTTTGCATGTGCTTTTGCATGTATACGCATGTGTGTTGACGAGATATGCGCCCCTCACAGCCATTGTAGCTATCTGTACACGCTCCTGCGCGAAGACCTTCCGGAATCCATCTCCCAGGTCTCAGTGCCTAAACCCTAAGCCTAAATTCTAAACCCTGAGCCTAAGGAATCCATCTCCCAGGTCTCGCTCTCTCGCTCTCAGCTCGCTCGCTGGTGTGCATGAGTGCGCGCGCGCGCGCTGTCTGTGTCGGTGGCGTCTGTATCTGTGTCTGTGTCTGTATCTGTCAGTGCGTATACGTAAATTGATAATCAGTGCGGATTGCAAGCCGGTTCACGCACGTGTGCATATGTATATATGCACATGTCTGCGTGTGTTGGTTTGTGGTGGGGGTCAACCCCAGACCTCAACCCTAGACCCTAGACCCTGAACCCTATATCCTAAACCTTGAACCAGGTGCACAATTCTCAACTCAGAAGTGTGATAGACACCTGGCACGCTCTTCTGTCAAAAAGTCTTGGCCAGTATTTCCATGTTAGCAGGTATCCACCTCCCCTTCTCCTTGCCCTCTCCCTTCTCCCGCCTACCCCCCCCTGTGTCTCACTCAGGCCGTCGATATGTGGCAAGTGGCCATCATGTTACATCAAGCACGTTACATCAATGTGACGCAAAGGTGACGCGTGGACATGGGGGATGTGAGCAGGTCCGAAGCCGCAATGGCACTGGTGTGCGCAGGCGGGCTGCTGCTGCTCCTCTGCCTTCGCGGGCTCCTGATAATGATGGCAGATGCAATGCTGCGCGACGCTGCCACCAGCCCAGCACACGGCCCAGAGCGCGTCCTCTCGCGATTGCGGGCTGCGCTTGCGCGTCGCAGTCAGGGTAGACGGACATTGGGGGGCGACCGAGCTGGTGCGGCTTCAGAAGGGGGCCAGGGAGGGTTTGTGCTGTTTGGAGCGAGAGAAGTTCGTGATGGTGTGCGGCGGGAGGGCGCAGGGACGGGCAGCGTCAGGAGTGCCTCAGTTGGTGGGCTGAGAGCGAAAGGTGCGGTGGAGAAGGTGCCGGCGTTGGGGAGAGGGGCTCGTGTGCCAGAGGAGGACAAGGGGGGCGCGGGGGCGCGCGGGGTTGCTGGTGCGGGTTCGGATGGCGTGCAGGACGAACGCGAGCCGAATATCATGCTTGAGCTGTGGGCAGCTGCCACGTCTGTCCTCTGATCTTGGTATACCAACCGGGTGTCGGTGTGCCGTCATTGGTGCGCTCTATTTGGCGAGTGCATTGCTCCGCTCTATTTGGCGAGAGCAGGTTTAGACAGACAGGTAAATGTATGTTGTGTCAAATGTGTACAAAAGGACCGTAAATGCTGCACTTGTGGCCGCACGGTGGTCAGAACCAGCCCTCGACTGTCCCCCCAGCTCGCCTCCGAGGCAGCGGTGAGGCCACTTTCTCGAGTGCGATCAGACGTGCGTACATGACACATGCAGCCAAGGGGTGCCGCACATGCAGCAAGGGGTGCCGCACAGTGCTCGCTCTCCGCATCTCCAATATGTACCAGCAATCCAGTGTCGGTCGTCTGCTTACCTCCGCTTACCTCCTGGGCTGTGAAGAGGTGAGGCCCGCACAGTGAATTCTCAACACACGTGTTGTCAACACGTGTGTTGAGACGCGTCTCGAAGCGCACGCAACCGTTCTGCTTGCGCTACAATGTGTGACTGAGAGCGTCCTGCAAAATACCTTCGCCGGAGACGGATGCTGCCGGAAATACAGCACTAATAAAGTCCTTATCCTCGTCATACGGTAAATATCAACGCTTCCCCTCCTGCGCCCTCTCTCTCAGTGCGAAATGCAGCACCACGTGCTCTCTTTCCTCCACGCATTCCTGAGGCACCACGCATTTAATTGAGCCATTTCTCGGCCCGTCTCGCCTTGAGTCGGTCTGTACATGGTCCTCTGGGTACAAACACAAAACGAAACGGGCCCACAGGCTCTGATTTTGCCCCCGAGAACCTGTGTCCGATATCGTAGGCGCCATTTTAATCATGGCAGGGCGCGGCGTAAGCCTTTACCCCCCTACCAATCACTCGCGGCACCCGAATATCGCCCCATTCTCTCTCAATCTGCTCGTCACGTCGGTTGTCGTGCATGCACGATCGAAAACACCGTTAAAACCATTTACAAGAAAGTGACAGGAGCCTTGACACACGAGTCACTGTCTTTCTCCGGGTCGATGGATGCATCCCCAGTAGAGCCAGAAAAGTCTCCCTTCTGGACCTGGCAGCATGCCCACATTCAGCGCCCGCAAAATCTTCAATACGCCATGGACAAGAGCGACAGCAGAGTAGGCAGGGGCAGACCTGGTCAATGAAGCTCTTGTGCTTCTCGGGATACATCCTGCGGGGGCAAGCAGGCAGGGTCAGTGTGCGGAAACGGCGGCACCAGAGGGCGCGAGCGCGCCAAAATGCTGACAGCGAGCGGGGGTATACCAGTCCGGAAAAGTTCACAGCATCTGTGTGTGCTGCGTGGCGAGGCCCTGGCAGAGCTTGGACAGCATGTTTGCCTGCCTTGCAGTGGGGCGTCTTTACAAGAACTCTGCAAGTCCACCCACGCCGGTGTACCAGCGATCGTCCTACATATATATTTCAAGTTTCAGTTCCATATATCTCAAATCCTCCAACACGCCGCCGGCGACAGGTGCGGCACCGGGTGCTGCTGTTTGACGGGGATCAGTGCGGGCTTCGAGGCCAGCAGCACCGTCAGCGTCGGGTGCATTCACGTCCGCCCCGCGACCGATCACAACACTTGGTAAAGTTATGGAGAACACATTCTCGATTCTTTTTAGAGATTGTGGTCCTCGTTTCGAGGTCCGCAGCGGCCTTGCGTTTGCCTCGGGGCATCAGCCACGTGGAGCTACGGGGGGCCGCGCGCCCGCGCACCACTGCGCGGCGTGTGAGGGACATCGGCATTTCGCGCGCGTTTTCGGCTGCGCGCAGGGGAACATAGATGCCTGCCCTGTACAAGTTCCCGCCCCACCCGCTGTGCCCAGGCATCCAGTTCAAGCAGCTGAACCCGTATCTGGAGGACGAGCCACCGCTATGTTCCGAGCCCCCGCTGAGGGACTCGCTGAGCGCAGGCGCCGAGAGCGCGTTGGTCTTCCCGCTCCCAGTGCGGGACCCGCACTCGTGCCACGGCGCGCCCGCGGCTGGGGCGCATCACGAGGCCGCCGCGCGCGCGAACGGCAACAGCAGCGCCAGCTTCGAGAAGCCGCACAAGGAGTCCCGGCGCCAGAGGGAGCGGGAGCTGAGCGGGCTGGAGCTCAAGATTCCATACTCGATGGCGCGGGTACCCGAGTGCACGATAACCAGTTCCGGCATCCACGTGAGTGCAATCGCTGTCTTCGCGCAGAGCTCCCGTGCTGTGCAGTTACCGTCCAGATGCACGCTTGCTCCGTGGGCCCCGCAGGGCAAAGATTGCGCCTTGCCTGTGAGCCAATGCACTGCTTGCCTATTCTTCCAACGCCTCGTCTGGCTGCGCAGGGGAGCATCCTATGCCCGGCTTTCAAGCGAGAAATATGGGAGGCCGCCACGGGTGAGCTGCTCCACCTGTGTCACGAAGCTGCCGAGCGACGCAGCTATAAGACTGGTGCGCGCCCACCTCCTCCAGAAGAGTTGAAGAAGCCCGAGCTCGGGAGATGTGAACCACTTGGCTCCGTGCAAGCAAGCGTCCTCTCTTTCTTGATAGTTAGCATCAGGACTGAGTTCCAACGCTACCAGCACCGCCTATCACTTTGAGCGTGTTTGGGCGTTTTTCGCACGCGCTGATTTGCAAGCTCTGTGTTGCAGGGACGTTTCACGGTATTTTCCATGAACACGCAGAGGCGGAGCGCTTGAACCTGGAGTTCATTCAGGACCGAATGGCGACTGATGATCCGATCCGTGGCTATCTGATCCGGACAAACGATAACGATCGATATCTGCAGGGCTTCGTCTGGTACACAACGTTCACTTCCTGGACTCACTTCTTTCGGTGGGACAGTCTTGCCCCCGAGGGTGGCCTGACCGGGACAGCGGACAAGCACCCAGTGAGGTGGGACCACGACGGGTTGCTTGCCGGAGAGCTGGAGCTGCAGTATCGCTCTGGCGACCCGCGTGACCAAGGTGTCATCTGGCCTAAGGTTGCAGAGATTAGTCTCATGGGCGCGCTTGGCTGTGGAGAGTTTCTGACGCAGCTGGTGCTCGAGGAGATGGAGGCTGCTAATGCATTCGACTATGCCGTGGTGCAGGCCACGGAGTCTTCGGCAGGTTTTTATGACAGGATGGGCTTTATACGCGTGGGTGCCATTGCCAAGTACATCAAGCCTGGGGAGGAGCGACAGGCGGCTGTGATCCCGCCGGTGGCCTACCGCCACTTCGTAGGTCCCGACCAGGACGTAAAGGATGTCGATCACTCTATCATGATGGCCATCCGGCTGAGAGCTGGGCGTGTGCCGCGCCGGGTTATGACGAGCAAGGGCGGAATCTTTGCAAACCTCGGACGCGATGTTCCGGTTGGGCTCAGTGCGCCTGCTCTGGATTCGGAGACTGTGCAGAAGTTGCTGTCGTCTGATATTTCAGGCGGCGACATCGAGGCAAAAGTGGTCGGAGATACGCTTGTGCTTGGGCCCGGAGCTAGTGACTTCTCCCTGCGCTTGCTGGCAGAGCATATGGGGGGAGAACAGTGGGCGAGAGCCAAAGCTGTGCTATGTGAAGCGCCGGATCAGAAAGACGACATCGCAAGGCCCGGCAGAGCATCGTCGGAAATTGCACGGCGCAAGATGAATCTTTGGCTCTCGCCGACGGCTCATCGGCCGTGGACGTGCTATGGAACCATTCCGGAAACCCCATCCGGGTCGGCTCGTGGCAGCGCTCGCCGTGGCCGTGGCAACCGGGTCATTCGTGCATCGATCGCGGGCAGATCGCCCCGTTTCAAGGGAATGGCAAGCCCTGGCACGGGACCGGGAGACGAAACTCAACGCCGGCGGCCCGGGCGGCCCGCGGGGCTGGACTTGTCTGAGTGCGTGGATGGCAAAAAGCCTGCAAGGACTGGGCGCTGTCCAGGTTCAGCATCTTCTTACAGCGACGGCCTTGATTCCATGGGAACTTTGCATCGAGAGTCGCCAACTGGTGGCATTTCGAGGCTGCGAAAAGAAACCGTACGCGATATCTGTTTGCAGCTCAACATTCCAATTTCGCGCAAGCTTCCTTTCCTCAAACTTCAAAGCCAGAAATCGAAGCAGCAGCTGATTGCTTCCCTGCTCAGATTTGACAAGGAGTCGCCAATTGCGTGGGTCCAATCCGATGCTCTGAGCATGGAAACGCTACAGAATGTGTGCATGGACCTGCATCTGGAGAGTGAAGGATCCGCCGCAGATTTGCGGAGTCTCCTTGCGAATACCCTGACGGAGAACTTTGGCGAGTTCCTGTCGCCAAGTGGCCCATCTGGTTCGGGTGACGCGTCCCACGGCGATAAGCGAAGCCAGAAGAAGAGGACGTCCGGCGAAGGTCCTGACAGCAAGAAGACAGAAAAGAGGGACGGCAGCGCGCTCGCCGCAGAGAATGGACAAGAAGAAAGCTGCGTGTGGGATTATGTTGTGTGTGAGGCATGCGGATCTGGGGAGGGGGAGGAGCGCATCATTCTCTGTGACGGATGCGACCAGGCCTTTCATCTCGAGTGTACCTCTCCTCCTTTGAAGGAGGTTCCAGAGGGCGAATGGTATTGCATGCCATGTGAGGTGAATCGCCGCGAACAAGCAGCACTTGATGAAGAGGCTGCAGAACGCGAGCGCAAACTGCAGGCGATGCGTGAAGAGAGGAACCGAAAAGAGCGCGAGCGCAGGGCTCGGGAGAAGAAGCTTCGCGAGGAGGCAGAAGAGCAGCAGCGCAGGGAGCGTGAAGAGCAAGAAAAGATTGAGCGCGAGAAGCAGCTCGAGCGCGAGGAGCGGCAGCGGAAGGCGCATGAGCAGCGTGAAAAGCGGATCGAAGAAGAACGGATTGCTAAGGAGAAGGAACGGGAGCGGAAGGTGCAGAAAGAGCGCGATCGCAAGGCCAAGGAGCAACGAGAGAAGGAAGAGCGGGATGGCGAGGAGCGCGAGGAGCGCGAACGCAAGCAACGAGACAAGGAAGATGCCAAAGGTCGGAAAGAGAGCAAAGATGGCAAAAAGGACAAGGACGTCGAGGTTAAGGCGCACAAGACCAGCGCCTCGTCGCCCGTGGTTACGCCGCGCGGCAAGGTCTCGCAGGGGAGCCTGCCTGTGGATGTTTCGACCGAGTTCGCGGACTGGGATGTCGCCTCGGACGAGGATGGCAAAGTGGCATGGAATCAGAAGCTCAAGCACACGTGGTATGGCGGCCCCGGTATGGAGTGGCTGACCAAGGAGACGCTGCGCTCGCTGTGTCAAGAGATGGATATGTCCATCAATCGAAAGCTGCCTTGCACCAAAATCACCGTCGCCAAGTCAAAGCAGCAGCTCATCGGCACGCTCGAGAGATGGAGCGAAGAGGAGCCCTTTGCCTGGGTTGAGCATGAAAACGTGACAGAGGAAACCCTTCGGGCAGCCTGCATGGACCTCTGCGTTAACACGGAGGGGGACGAGGAAGCCCTGCGCGCCAGAGTGCGCGCCGTCTTCGATAATCCCGATGTCTACGTTCAACGCATGTTTTCGGCGCAGGGAGACGATGCCACGTCGGGCCTCAATGCTTGGGACCAAATAGAGTGTGAGAAGTGCCACTCGACTGAGGATGAGGAGCGCATGGTATTGTGCGACATGTGCGATGCTGGCTATCACCTCTACTGCTGCGAACCCAAGCTCAAAGCCATCCCTGAGGGCGAGTGGATTTGCAAGGTGTGTGTATGTGTGCGATTGTGTGGGCGCGCGTATACGCACATCTCGTTGGTGCAGGCTTGTTGTGTCTGCTGTCCCTGGAGCGGTTGATGGTCTCTTCTGTCTGTGTGTGTGCTTTGCATGCTGGTTACGTGGAGCTCACGTTGATGGATGCGTACATGCAGGACTGCCGCAAGTCTAAGCAGAAGCGGAAGCGTGTGAAGACGGAGGACGAGTCTGGCGAGGCTTCTGGTGCAGCTGCGCAGAGAGATGATGGCAAGAAGAAACGATCGAGCGCAGATGGCAAAACTCCGCGAAGCAGCAATGCCGGCATTGATGGTCCAGACTCGGGCAGGTCAAAGGCTTCTCACGGCCCAGGGACCGACAACCCGTGGGATCTGGTCGAGTGCCAAAAGTGCGGCTCACAGCATGACGAGGAGCGCATGGTTTTGTGCGATGTTTGTGACGCCGGTTATCACTTCTACTGTGCGGAACCCAAGCTCAAAAAACTGCCTGAGGGCGACTGGATGTGCCACGAGTGCCGGTCGAAGACCGGAAAGAAAAAAAGGAGAAGACGAACGCAGGCAGAAATATTGCTTGCGCGGGCCAACTCAGGGGCAGGCGGGGTCAGCAGCAGCCAGAAAACGGAAGACGCGGGAGAAGATAAGGGCGGGGCGACTCAGGACAAAGTTGACTCTGTCGAAACGCCATGGGATGAGATCAAATGCGGCAAGTGTGGATCAACTGAGGACGAGGATCGCATGGTCCTGTGCGACAATTGCGATGCGGGCTATCATCTCTACTGCTGCGAACCGAAACTCAGCAAAATCCCCGAGGGCGATTGGATATGCCTTGACTGTCGCAAATCACAGAAGAAGCAAAAGCGTGTTGCTCTCTCTGTTTCATCTGTATGCCCCGTCGTGCAAGAGCGCAAATCCTCCGAGCCCAAAGCCAGCGACCCTTTTGCTGATATGGAGTGCCACGTGTGTGGCTCCGCCAAGAACGAGGAGCGCATGATTCTATGCGATGTATGCGACGCAGGGTACCATCTCGACTGCGTTGTGCCCAAGCTGAAAAAGGTGCCGGACGGCGATTGGATTTGCCCCGACTGCGCTCGCCAGAAAAAGGGCACTAGAAAGACAGAACAAGAAAGACGCGGCGCAAGAGCTGGTAAAATGAGGCTTGAGCACGCTGGTGACGCTGCCTCGAACTCGGAGGGGCAGACGGCTGGCGCCCAGAACCTGTGGGACCTTGTTGAATGCCAGCATTGCGGGTCTGCAGAGGGCGAGGATCGCATGATCCTCTGCGACATGTGCGACGGCGGCTATCACCTTGAGTGCACCGGCCTTGAAGCGGTTCCAGACGGCGAATGGATTTGCAAACCCTGCTCGCGCGCGCGCCAACGGGCTCAGTCCAAGAGGGAGCAGGAGAAAAAGTACAAGGAATTCCAGGAGCGCATTAGTGGTGTAGCGTCTGTGGGGCAATCCAAGGTGTCGGGACGTCAGATCGTTGCTAAGCAGCCCTATAAGGTGCCTCACTGAGTGTAAGCCTGCACAGGCTAGGCGGTGGTGTCTTGGAATTGAGGCTAACTAGATCAAGGGCACAGGTGAAGTGCAGCCGTGAGCGCACCTCAAGGGTGGCAGCAGGAGACATCAAAGGTAAAGCAAAAGAACCATCAGCGCTCGCTTGACTAGCGCACCGAAATGGACAATCTCTGTCATCACAAATAAGAGATAATGCAACTCATGATGGCATCAGCTGCCACCGCATCGGAACGCTGTCTTCTACATATTATAGAATTGTAGCTGTACGATCCCGGCGCGTAGGCCCGTGCACACCCGCCACAGCAACACAGTGGGTAGCGGCGTGCTTTTCAAAGAGAAATACACGTTTTGAATGAATAAACCAGATCAAGGCTTTTGATCCCGCTTCATTTGGGGCCAAGTTGAGCGCCACCTGATATAGCACGGGCGCCAGCGGTAATAGCTAGTGTTTCACTCTCACCCCTGCCCCAGTACTCTTCTGCCAGTCGCACCCTCTGTCCGTCAACCCCATCCACCCACCTAGATAGTTCCACTGGCACTCTAAAATACAGCGTTTTTGCAATCAACTCCTTGCTTCAGCCGGCGCTGAGGCTGGCGGCGTGGACAACGGAGTCCCGCGGTTCTCTGATCATGGCCCCCGCAAGGTCCCCAGCCTCCAAGTCTTCACCCTCGATCCATCTAATGCTAACACCTCCAGCACACCGAAACTAATGATCTCCACATATGCATATGTGCAGCTGTTTCTCCAGCTGCTTCTCCTGTTCCTCCTCCTCCTCCTCCCAAAAGGTTGACCCCTTCATTCGGTTCTTCGAGGGACCTAAAAACATCGGGCCTCCCGCGGGCCCCCCTGCCCCAAGATCTAAGCAAGTATCAACATCTACATCTACAAGCATTCTTCCGTAGATGTATCAACATCTACATCTATAAAGCATGCCAGAGCACGTTGAGCAAAACTTGCAACAAACTTTGAGTCCATCTTGTCGCATTGGTCCTGTGTGTCAGAGCACCGAAATTCGACTGCACGTTCCCAGTCTTCAATCCAGTCTTTTGGATACTTGATACTCCGGGGAGACTGGACCCCCCTCCGGACAAAGACGGCGTCAATCATTAATTGGTGTTCGAGACGGAACCATAGACATGAGAAAGTTGAGCCCCCATGCTTTGACTTTGTCATTCTCCACCACTATCAGGTCGACCTCGATGTCTTTGAATGGAAAGACACCGTGGGCCTTGAGTTCCTGGCCTTCTATATCCATCGAAAGCAGGTCGACTTTGCTGAGCCCGTGCTCCCGCAGAATGGTCGACAGCGGCCGGCAGCGCACCGGAACCAGAAGCTCTTGGTCCGACAACAACCTGCACCGTGACACTTTGTCCGAGTCACTGAGTCACACTTACACTGGGGCAGTAGACCCTCAAAATAAATCCTACCCTATGTCACTGGATAGGGGGGGGTCCGGGTACGCCGCCCTTTTGGCGCACGCTGATTTAGCCCCGTAAAGGGCTTGGCCTGTGGACCTAAAAAAATAAAACCCAACACGCTGATTATTGCGCGCAATCTTGCTAAATCCCTCTCGCGCCAAGGAAAGTACGCTGAGGCGGTGAAGATGCAGCACGAGGTGCTTGCAGCGTTGACGCGGGTGCTGGGAGCCGATCATCCCTACACGCTGAAAACCGTGGGCGATCTGGCTCAATCCCTCTCGCGCCAGACAGAGGAGAGCGGATGGAGGCGGTGAGGGTGGAGTAGGGTAGAGTGTGGGGGGCGCGAGAGGTGTTCCGAGGAATAGTTGCTGAACGATGGATTTTTTTTCTGACAAGTTTAAATAAACTTTTCATTCACTCTTGCGTTAGTATCGTGAGTAGCGCGAGTAGATAAAAAAAGAAATTTAATTATTGTTATAAAATATCCTAATACAGCTCTCTCTCTCTTTCTCTCTCTCTCTCTCTCGCGCGCGCTCTCTCGCGCGCTCTCTCTCTCTTTCTCTCTCTCTCGTGCGCTCCTGTAGCATGTGTGCCCATGTATGTGTTTAGTTTAGTTAACTAAAGTTTTTTGGAGTTATAGATGCCAGCAGTGAGGTAAGAAATCTCCAGTATTTAGTTGACTTGATGACTTCTTTTAGCAAGTTTTTGCGATTGCGCGAGCGAAGTAGACCCTTAGGACTACTTGGGGGGAGTCACGGTCTTTGAGATGGGCCTAAGTTTACCTTGGCACGAACCGGTTTTGGCAAAAGCCGTACGAACCGTTTATCTGAAAAATGCCGTTATATTTCAATATAATTCGGTTGGGAGCCGAGCGGCTTCTTACCCAAACCATCATTCAGTCCCTCGCGGACCGTCTGTCTTGTCCTCTCTGGGGGCCCCACTTCGGTGCGTGAAAGTGTGTCCTACTCCTGCTCCATCCCCCCCCTCCACCCTTTCTGAGACATGTCTACCTTGACTCACTGACTCTCTCTCCCCTACCCGGCCCCAGTACCAACTGCTGCTGCGGTCATCAGTAGCGTGTGCATGTATGTGTGCATGGATGTGCGGCATGCCGTCAACCCAGCCCTTTTCCCACTCGGATAGGTGACGCACGTGCCGTCGCCGCCGCCGAGTCTCAGGCGCATACCTGCGCCGCATCCGAACCGACAGCGTCGTGGAGGAGGAAGAGGCAGGGAGGGAGACAGCGGGAAAGGGAGGGAGGTTTAGGAAGAGGGAGGTTTAGGTCAGTCAACGTGGGCCACTGCCCCGCATGCACGCCGTGTCACATTTACAGCGCTCGCGCGCGCGCTCTCTCTCTCCCGCTCTCGTTTTTCTGTCTCTTCCGCTTTCACCCACTTATCCACGCGCGCGCTCTCGGACCTGTTGTTGGTACGCCATGTGTGATTGCCTTTGCCCAATTGCAGATAGGCGTCGTGTAAATGCGTAATCGCTATCGCTGCCACCCACAGATTGTGTGTGTGTGTGTGTACATACGTCTCTCTCTCCCTCTCTCCCTGCATACCATATGCATGTGCATATGCATATGCATATATATACACAATCACACCACACACACACACACACAAACACAACTCAAACACACACACACACACACACACACACACACACACACACACACACACACACACACACACACACACACACACACACACACACACACACACAGCAAAGAAAGGTCACAGAGACGGAAACTGG
>Ga0315899_10004201_pt1 | contig 15588 bp, 10 predicted proteins | sample LakEriMetagenome_2_FD_203518 | JGI IMG/M metagenome (GOLD analysis project Ga0315899, IMG submission 203518) | Freshwater fungal communities from buoy surface, Lake Erie, Ohio, United States - Buoy 4 MA112 | ecosystem: Environmental > Aquatic > Freshwater > Lake | place: USA: Lake Erie, Ohio... | reverse complement strand
CAATAGAAGCCGTAACACGATAGGTAATACGCTCAGGGGTATCATCCTTAGCCGGTTTGCCTGCCTTACCATAGTGAGGTTTTTCGACAACTTGAAGTTCGTGGAGTTGATGCCAGTTCATTTGAGCGGATAATTTTTGAGCGGCGTTAAGAGCATCGGTGGCGCAAGCAAATTCAATTGAGGATAATTGTTTCAGGGATTGTTCAGCCTGGGAATAATATTTGTCAATCTTTTTGGTTAATTGTTTAAGATCTGATTGACGACGTTTCTCACTTTCAACCAAGAGCCAACGTTGTGGCATTTCACCATAGTTACTGGAGAAACAATTCCAACTATAACCCTCTAAGCTACTTGGAGTAAGCCTTTCCGTGCTATTTACTAAAATAGATGCTTCTTTGATACTCAAAGGGACTCGGGTGAGCCAAGTTAAACCCGTCAATGTTGTGAGATTATCGGCACTATATAGTGCCCCATCGGCGACCAATAATCCGTCAAATGTCCACTGTTTCTTAAATTCCTGGCATAATTCGGCAAATCTCGCTTTATCAGATTGATTCCCATCAGCAATTTCCATCCAGACTGGTATATCTCCATCTCCTAGGCAAATTAAATTCATTACAAACTGCTTCAGGTCTGGTCTATGGTCTCTCGAATAACCGTAGGTAATTTTCACCATCCCAGCTTCTTCATCCCCTACTTTATATTCTCCATCCACATGAAATGAACTAGAATCTAAGTGCGCGTTTTCTTCCTTGATTCCAAACTTTTTTACAACTTTGAGGCTGATTGCCATAAAGATTTCACTCAATCCTCCTTCGTATAATTTATCTAATCCTTTCCCCAAACGGTCATCATTTCGATTTTCGGATTTTATTCCCTCTCCCAATAATTGCTCCGTTGCTTTCCCTTGAAAAAACTGTTCAAATAAATACAAAGAGGCTGATATGAATCCCAATCCATTCAATAACATGGCCTTTACTACTATCCCTATACTGACTTTCTCTCTGGGGTCCGTCCCCAGCCTTTCATTTAACAGTTCCACTATTCCTATTTCATCTATCAATCCAGCCACTATCCCTAGATGATCTAGATTCTCTACTTTCATTGCAGGCTCCATATAACCCCTTCGCTATTAGTGCATACTAATTATATCAGTCCCCGCTTTTAATAGCGGAATGTGGGTTTCATCTACATTTAAAATGAGTTAAAGCTTCAGTAAACGGTAATGAAAATTAGAGAGAATCAAGATATTTTCCCGATGTTTAAATTAGCAGGAGAATTTTCGTCTAAGGCCAAAGTCCAATAGCGAATTAAACGGGCGATCGCCTCTGATCGTTCTCAGTACGGGGACAAAAGTTGGAGAGCCTGGTCAAAGTCAGATGGGCGTAAAGAAAGCCCAGAGAATGCACGACGGAGAAAGTTGCAGCCGATTAGCTCACCTTCTTTCTCCCCTCCTTATCAAGCCTCCTCTAAATATACTTTTTCGTTTTTTGTCCCGGTACTTTGATTCCCTATTTTCCCGGACAATCCTTAGTCGTTAGCGTCGTTGGCTATTGTGCTTAGTTTGTTTCTCTGAAGATTTGTTTTTTTGTGACGATCGCCGTTTTCCTCTTCGTTTTTTGAGCCAAGACCCCGTCCAGTCAGAGACACTATGGCTCATGGCTCCCAACTCCAAGCCAATAAAACTGACCAGTAATTCCCCCTGATATTTTTGTCCCCAAGCCCGTAACCAAGCCCAATCCATCGTCTGAGTTGGGAGCGTCATCTGACCCCGATGCCACAGCCATAACCCCCCCACCCCCACCAAGGCGATCGCTAAGCCGAACATTGCGACATACAGCAATCTCAACATTGTCCCGATGAGAAATCCATGGGAAAACGGCGATCGATGACGCATCAGCTTTCGGTAAGGTAGCCAGATCCAGCGCAACCAACCCCAGCGTTGATATTGGCAAGAATGAATATCCAGATCCGGCCCAAACATTAACCCACTAAAGCCAAAGGCGATCGCCATTAATAATGTCAGGCGATCGTTACGGGTAATCCAAAAACCACCGCCAATGATCAACGGAGTCAGCCAAAGCGTAATCTTGTCGTGGGTTTTTCCCGCTGGCATCAGAACAACGGACAACAATCCGCAAAAATTTTATTGAGGGTATCGGTCAAGGTGATCACCTATGGTATATTAATAAAACGTCAGTCAGGGGCGATTAGCTCAGTTGGTAGAGCGCCTCCCTTACAAGGAGGATGTCGGCGGTTCGAGCCCGTCATCGCCCATAAATTTCCTAGTACAGTCAACAACCTTTTCGGGCCTTCGTGAGCTGAGCCAAAGACCTTATTGGCAGGGTTACTTCTGGGTGGGATAATGAAAAGCCGTTTGGGTTTTGACCATTAACCTCTCCGACTCAGTTTTCAGCTTATTTGACTTTTATGCGTACTCATTACTGCGGCGATCTGCGTTCAGCCCACATAGGTGAAACCGTGACTCTCTATGGTTGGGTCGATCGCCGTCGGGATCATGGTGGCGTGATCTTTATTGATTTGCGCGATCGCAGTGGCATTGTTCAGATTGCCAGTAGCCCCGACCAAACCCCTGAGTCCTATCCTGGGGTAGAAGGATTACGCAATGAGTATGTGATTGAAGTCACTGGCGTCGTTAGTCAACGGCCGACGGAATCGTTGAACGAAAAAATTCCCACCGGGGCCGTAGAAATTTATGCAGACCGCATTACCTTACTAAATGCCGTCAACAAACAACTCCCCTTTGTAGTCTCTAGCCACGAAGCCGAACAAGTCCGCGAAGATGTCCGCCTCAAATATCGTTACTTGGATCTTCGTCGGGAACGGTTAAGCCGTAACCTGCAACTGCGCCATCAAGTCGTCAAAGCCATGCGCCGTTTCCTGGAAGATCAAGAGCATTTTCTGGAAATCGAAACCCCCATTTTGACCCGTTCCACCCCCGAAGGAGCCAGGGATTACCTCGTTCCTTCCCGCGTTAACCCCGGTGAATGGTATGCGTTGCCCCAATCCCCCCAACTGTTTAAGCAACTGCTAATGGTGGCGGGCATGGATCGCTATTACCAAATTGCCCGCTGTTTTCGGGATGAAGATCTCCGGGCCGATCGCCAACCCGAATTTACCCAACTGGACATGGAAATGAGTTTTATGGGCCAGGAAGAAATTTTAGACCTCAATGAAGCGTTAGTCTGTCATATTTTCAAAACCGTTAAGGGTATTGATTTACCCCGACCCTTTCCCCGTTTGACCTATCAAGAATCCCTGGCCCGCTACGGGAATGATCGCCCGGATACCCGCTTTGGCTTGGAATTGGTGGATGTGTCGGCATTGATGGGCAACTGCGGTTTTAAAGTATTTTCGGCAGCAGTGAAAGGTGGCGGCTCGGTGAAGGCGTTGCGGGTTCCCGGCGGCAATGACAGCATTTCCAATGTACGCATTAAACCCGGTGGAGATTTATTCAAAGAAGCCACGGAAGCCGGAGCCAAAGGCATTGCCTATATCCGGGTGCGGGAAAACGAAATTGATACCATCGGCGCAATTAAAGATAACCTCGATGCAGACCAGGTGAAAGCCCTTTTACAACAAACCCAGGCCGAAGCCGGAGATTTACTGCTATTCGGGGCTGGGGACACGGATACCGTCAACAAATCCCTCTCCCGCTTGCGGTTGGTGTTGGGGGAACAACTGGGTTTGATTAATGCCGATCAAGTTAATCTCCTCTGGATTACGGATTTCCCGATGTTTGAGTGGAATGCCGACGAAAAACGCCTGGAAGCCTTACACCATCCTTTCACCGCGCCCCATCCCGACGATTTAGCGGATCTCAAAACCGCCCGGGCTCAAGCCTACGATTTGGTCATGAACGGGGTAGAAGTTGGTGGCGGCAGTTTGCGGATTTACCAACGGGATGTGCAAGAGCAAGTCTTTTCCGCCATTGGCTTGTCCATGGAAGAAGCCTATGAAAAATTTGGCTTTTTGCTAGATGCGTTTGAATTCGGTACACCGCCCCACGGGGGAATTGCCTATGGGTTAGACCGCTTGGTGATGTTACTAGCCCAGGAAGATTCCATTCGGGATGTGATTGCTTTCCCTAAAACTCAGCAGGCTAGTTGTCTGCTCACTGAAGCACCGGCCCAGGTGGACAAGAAACAGTTAAAAGAATTGCACGTCGCCTCTACCTATCAACCCAAGCCGAAAGTTGAAGCCTAAGCTGGCTTGCCCTTGGGTCTCTCCATTAACCTGTCTGGTGGTTTGCAAGTTCTAAACTTTAAACCGTCTCCATTAATGCGGAACTCTATTTTTTGAGAGCGAATATTGTATGACGCAACGTCTGCCCCAGCCGCCGGGATTTTGGAAAAAACTCAGCCTGTTTGATCAAACGGTGATGGCGATCGCCTTAATTTTGGTGATCTTCATTACTGTTGTGTTGGTGCGGGGTAACCAAAGTTCTTTGTGGGTAACCCATTATAGTTGGCAAAACAGTAACATCGGGGCCCAAACGAAAAAGTTAACCATGCGCTTTAGCCATCCCGTTAACCCCAGGGAGATTGAAGAAAATTTAAGCATTGATCCCCCTTTGCCGGGAACCACCAGTTGGCAGGGACGGGAATGGTTTTATACCCTGACGGAGATTCCCCGGTATGGCACTAATTATCAGTTAACCCTTAACCTCGCAGACAAAGCCACAGCTATTGCAGCTCAGGATTTCAATAGTTTGATCACCAGTCGGGCCAGGGCGCTGATTTATATCGGCTTAAATGAACAAGAACGGGGCAGGTTAATCCTCTACGACATCACCAATCCCCAAAAGCCCCAAAAAACAATTCTCACTCCCAAGGATCTCACCGTTCGTCAGTTTCAAATTTATCCCCAGGGCGATCGCCTGATATTTACCGCCGTTGATCCCACCCGTCGCAATGCCCAACAGCAATTATTTACCGTCACCACGGGCATTAATAACAGTAATACCCAAGCCAAGGCGTTACCGGGAAAATTAGAACGATTACTCGAAACCCAGGATTATGATAATCAACAGTTAGTTTTGTCCCGTAATGGGGATGTGGTGGTTTTAAATCGTCAAAATCGCCAAAATCCGGCCGATTCGGGTATCTGGGTGTTACCCCAAAATGATAATCCCCGCCCTTTGAGCATCCAAGGCGATCGCTTTATTGTGGCTCCCCAGGGCGATCGCCTGGCCGTGAGTCAAGAAGGAGGAGTGGCAATTATTCCCTTGCAAACCGAGGCCGGCGCCTCAAAGTTTTTAGCAGGGATGGATCAAGCCCTAGCCTTTGCCCCCGAAGGAGATCGCCTCCTATTGACCCAACAAAACCTAGATTATAGTTACTCATTATTGCTGTACGACCTAGCGACCCGCAGCCAACAGGAAATTGTTCGGGGTCTTTATCCCATTTTGGACTGTCAATTTGATCCCCGTCGCCAAAGCACCGCCTATTGCTTACGGGCTGATTATGTTCAACGGGAAAGCGGCGAAATCCAAGAAGAACCCTATTTGGCCCTGGTTGACCTCAAAAATTTAAAGAGTCAGCCTTTGTTAGCATTACCCAACTACCCGGAAGTGGATTTAAGCATTGCCCCCGATGGGTTAGCGTTAATTTTTGATCAAGTGGCCACCACCGATCCCCTCAGCCCCAGCGATCTGTTAACCCAATCCCAAAAGGCCATTACCGATGGTCGCGTTTGGCTCCTGTCTTTGCCGAAAACTTTGGCGATCGGGGTTAACGCGGAGATCTCTCCCCAAGAATTAACCCCCGGTTATGCCCCCCAGTGGATGCCTTAAGTTCTCCCTAAGATTTGCCTAACAACGGTTTCCATTTATCCGGTTCAAAGTCTTCCCCTTTTAACATCCGATTCCAATAGAGCCAGGGCAATACATGACGCTTGACTAACCACATACTCCAACGCTCTTGGGTGGGGTCAAAGGGAAAACTGGATTTAGGTTTTCCGTCATAGTCAAATTCCGCCATGATCGTTTTGCCATAACCCGTTACCAACGGACAACAGGTATAACCACCGTATTGTTCTGCTGGGGTTTGACGATTTAACAGGGCTAATAGATTGGCTGCCACGACGGGGGCTTGTTTACGGACGGCGGCGGCGGTGCGGGAGGTGGGTAAGGAAGAGGCATCCCCTAAACTAAACACGTTCCCATAGCGAGTATGTTGCAGGGTGAATTTGTCCACATCGACCCAACCGGCTCCCGGCACAGCAAGGGGACTGTTTTTGATAAAGTCCGGGGGACTCATGGGGGGAGACACATGGATTAAATCGTAGGGCAGGGTAACGTCACCTTCGTCTTTGACTGTGAAAGTGGCTTCTTTGGCGTCGGGGTTAATGGCTTTGAGGTTGTGATGGTAACGAACATCAATGTTTTTATTGGCTGCGACTTGTTCTAAGGATTCGCAGTAGCCGGGAATGCCGAAAATTTTGCCGACGGCGACACCATAGGTAATCTGGGTTTTATCTCGCACGCCGTTTTTGCGGAAGGTTTCGTCGGCCAAGTACATGATTTTTTGGGGAGCTCCGGCACATTTAATCGGCGTGGCCGGAAAGGTAAATAGGGCATTTCCCCCTTTAAAGTTTTGCAACAGTTCCCAGGTATAAGGCGCATAACGGCGATCGTAGTTGCTGGTGACGCCATTTTTCCCCAAGGATTCTTTCAGTCCGGGAATTAAGTGCCAATCAATTTGAATACCGGGACATACCACTAAGTAGTCATAACTTAAACTGCGTCCATCCTGGAGCATTAGCTGATTATTGTCGGGATCGAAGCTACTGACACTGGCTTTAATCCATTTTGCGCCACTGGGAATGCAATCTTGCTCGGCTTTAATCGTGTCTTCCATCGCAAAGGCACCCCCCCCCACTAATGTCCAGGCGGGTTGGTAATAGTGTTTATCTGACGGCTCAACGATGGCGATATCGAGTTTGCTATTTTTTTTCAGTAGTTGGGCTGCGACGGTAATGCCCGCTGCTCCGCCTCCGACAATGATAATTTGGTGATTCAAGACACTCATGGTGATTTGATTAAAAGCTGATCATTCAAGTCATTCAAGCAAGATTAATTGCCCATTCCCCATAGTAATGGCTGATTCTGGCCCCAGAACAATATAAATAAGTGTTAACGAAAGGTAGAGCGTTACTTATTGTTGGGGAGATCACGCCAAGGGGCAAGGATTTAATGGCTATGGGACAGGGAGGAGGGACGGTGCGCCGGAGGCGTGTAAAAGGTCGGGGGCAGCTAAGGCGCTTTTTCCTTGTAACGTTAACGGAACATTGCCCTTAGGAGCCAGGGTGATACCTCGACGTTGGGGGGTTTCTGGGTGTTCGCTGTTGAGGGCAAATTGATAATGGGTTAAAAGGGTCGCTAGGGCTAATTTCAATTCAAAGAGAGCCAGGGCATCGCCAATACACCGCCGTTCCCCACCGCCAAAGGGCATATATTCATGGGGCGCAAATTGTCGCTCTAAAAAACGTTCGGGTTTAAATTTTTCGGGTTCGGGATAGAGATCGGGATTCTGGTGTAAGAGGTAAATACAGCCCATTAACTGGGTTCCTTGGGGAATGGCGTAATCCATCAGGGTGAGATCCACTTCCGCCCGACGACTAAAGGTCATGATCGCCACGGGGTAAATCCGCAGGGTTTCATTGCAGACAGCGGAAAGGTAGGGTAAACGGGCAATATCCATCGGGCAGGCAGTGGCGGGAAGGGTGGCCAGTTCTGCTAAGATTTTTGCCTTAACGTCGGGGTAACGGTGAACCCAATACAATGCCCAGGCCATGCCGGAAGCGGTGGTTTCATGGCCAGCGAAGAGCAGGGTCATCAATTCGTCGCGCAATTCTTGATCGCTCATCTTCGTGCCGTCGTCGTATTCGGCATTGATTAACAGACTGAGGATGTCGGTGCGTTGGTGGGTCTCTTGGCGGCGCTGTTCAATTTCAGCCAACATTAATTCATCTAAACGCGATCGCCGTCGCAGAAATTTTCCCCAGGGACTCCACGGCCCTAGATCTTGCTGTAAAACTTCAAAAAACAGGATCGATGCAGTCATCGGGGAGCCAAAGCTTTCGGTAATGGTGGTGAGTAAATCCTTAAGTTCTTGATATTTCGCACCATCATCGAGCCCAAACACGGTTTTACAAATTACCGCCAGGGATAGCTTTTGGGTTAACGTCCGGCCGAGAAAGTTCTCTCCGACGGCGATCGGCTCCATCAGTTGATGACAAATATCGATGACCGCTTGCCCATAGCTTTGCAGGCGTTCCCCATGAAAAGGCGGAAATAATAATTGGCGACGTTGGCGGTGGCGATCGCCGTCGGTGGAAACAATCGACGTGGGGCCTAGGATGGGTTCGACAATGCGATTGGTAGAGCCGGGGGCAGAGACGGTTTCTCGATTGGCCGCCCAAAGTTCCTTCATCCCTTGGGGATCGCTGATCACCACCAGTCCTCCATTAACCACGCTTTCAAAAATGCCTGGGGATTGGGTGTTACACTCCTGCAAATAGGCGATCGGATCAAGCACCCATTGGAGACGTTGTTGCCAAACCGATTTAGTCAGCGTAGAAAGGGTTTTCATAGGGAGAAGTTTAGGACAAATGATTGATTCAGCGTTAAAGCAGCAAAGGGGGAACGTAAAACGATAAACAGAGCTTTTCCCAGTGTAATGCCCTGCTCCTTACCAAACCTGGAGTTGAAGATCCGTCGCTATTGACTGGGCAAAAGATAAACCAAAATGAATAACACAATCCAGAGCCCATCAACAAAATGCCAAAATAAGGCGATCGCCGACACACCAGCATGGCCCTGGGCAAAATTATGGGGCTGATGCGATCGCCATTTATGATCAAGATTATCTGTCGGAGACCCCTGTGACCCAAACCAAATCCCAAACCCCTGATAACGATTGGCGTTTACTGTTGCGGCTGTTGCCCTACGTGAAGCGTTATCCCCGTGAACTATTGGCGGCGTTAATTTTACTGATCCCCGTTGCCTTTTCCGGGGCCATACAACCCCTGATTATTGGCCAAGCCGTTTCCCTGTTACGGAATGAATCGGCCTGGGGCTTTCTCAAAAATCTGCCCGTTAATACTGCCTTAAATTATTTGGTCATTATTTTGGCGATTACCATCGTGGTGCGCTTGATTTTTGTCGGTATCCAAGGCTTTATTGTCCAAAAAATGGGGCAGGAAATTACCGCTGATGTCCGTCAGGATTTGTTTGATCACGTTACCTCGTTATCGGTGAATTTTTTCCATCGCACCCCCGTGGGCCGTTTGGTGACTCGCTTAACCAATGATGTGGAAGCTCTAGGAGAAGTGTTTGCCAGTGGGGCGATCGGGGTGGTGAGCGATATTGTCTCCATTTTGGCGATTATGGTGACTATGTTTTGGGTGCAATGGCAATTGGCGTTAGTGTTGGTGGGGATGTTGATTCCTGTGACGGGGTTGATTATTTATTTTCAACAGCAGTACCGTATTGCTAATTATCAAGCGCGGGAGGAATTATCACGGCTCAATTCCCAATTACAGGAAAACGTGTCGGGGATCAATGTGGTGCAATTATTTCGGCGGGAAGAGGTTAATAGTCGTTTGTTTAAAACCGTCAATCTTAAATATCGCAAAGCGGTGGATAAGACCATTTTTCATGATTCGGCGGTGTCGGCTACCTTGGAATGGATCAGTTTGGTGGCGATCGCCGCTGTGTTGGGGTTAGGGGGCTGGTTAATTTTGCGGGGCAATATTGAATTTGGGGTATTAACGGCGTTTATTTTGTATGGTCAACGCTTATTTAATCCCCTGCGACAATTTGCGGATAAATTCACCATGTTTCAATCCGGCTTTACGGCGATCGAGCGCATCGGGGAATTAATGGCAGAACCCGTGGAAATCAAAGACCAAGCAGTGATTACCCCCATCGAAATTAATGCAGCCTTAAAAGGTGCTCAAGGGGAAATTTGCTTTGAGGATGTCTGGTTTGGCTATAAAACCGATGAATATGTGTTGAAAAACTTGAACTTTACGATCAAACCCGGTGAAAAAGTGGCTTTAGTCGGGCCCACAGGAGCGGGAAAAAGTTCCATCATTCGCCTCTTATGTCGATTACATGATCCCTCCCAAGGTCGCATTTTAGTCGATAGTATTGATATTCGTGAACTTTCCCAACAACAACTGCGGCGGTTTATCGGCGTCATCTTACAGGATAGTTTTTTGTTTGCTGGGGATGTGAAACGCAACATTACCCTCGGAGAAGACTATGATCTCGCCGCAGTCCAACGGGCCGCCCAATTAACCAACGTCGATCGCCTGATTGAGGAATTGCCCCAGGGCTATCACACCCAACTACGAGAACGGGGCAGCAATTTATCCGGCGGACAGAAGCAACTCTTAGCCTTTGCGCGGGTAGCCATTCGAGAACCCTATGTGTTGGTGATGGATGAAGCAACGGCCAGCTTAGATGTGCGGACTGAAGCGGAAATCCAGGAAGCCTTGTTACATCTACTCGAAGACCGTACCGCCATTATTATTGCCCACCGTTTATCCACCATTCGCCACGTTGATCGCATTTTCGTGCTTAAACAGGGAGAAATTGTGGAAACGGGAGACCATGACCAACTCTTGGCCCAACAAGGTCTTTACGCCAGCCTTTATCAATTGCAAATGTTAGGGAGTTAGCACAATTAACCGCTTAACTCCCCATCACCGAGATTTCCCGACCCGAGGGATTCAGCACCTCTTTTGTATTTTTTTGCTCCATCGAACCGACTTTGTTAACAAATCGATGCAAAAACGCGATTAAAGTGCCTTATTATGACCATGTTTACCCCTGTTGTGTATGAAATAGATGACCAATACCCCATTGTTGCCGTCGGACGAATTGCATAGTCCACAGCTGATTTTGCCATCAAATCCGGGGATTTCTCTCAGGCATAGGTAACGCCCTAGCTACGATAAACCCTGGCAGATGTACAGGTCAGTCATTTTAAAGACATTGTTGGTAGATTGATTCAGGAAACGACTATAGTAAATTAGTAAAGGCAAAAACCCTCGACTTTTCCGACCGGAATTCCTTTGTCATAGGGGTATTTGCGGTTTGGGAAGGAGGATGGAAGGCTGAATTTAAAGCAGTAGTCTACACTAACTATCATCACCCAATAATATTATTATCAAATTCAGACAATCTGGGGAACAAATCTCTATTCTGCCAGCGACATACAGTTTTAAGTTTCAACCTAAAATTTGTGGCACATCAAAACAGATCACTAAATTTTTGAATTGACACTCTGCATCACTTAATTATTACTAACATTTATATGTCTGCTCTGCCGAAACCTGATACTTACCCCCGTCGTCGTGCCAGAACACCCGCCACGCCCTTCACCACTTCGCCCCAACAACAGTTACCGACTTCGTTACAAGTGCTTTTAGGGTTTCAACAGACAACCTCTTTGATTACCTTGGGCGTTGTGACAGTAGTGCTGGGCATTTATGGCTGGACTGTTTACACTCCTTTGCTGTGGAGTCAAGAATACAAACAATTGAAAGCTTTGCAAAAAACGGAACGCCAACTCATCGCCAATACAGAAGCCATTAAGCACCAATTAGCCCAGGAAGCCGATCGCCCTAGTTCGGGATTAGTCAATCCGAGTCCTAACCAAAATATTTTTCTGCCGACGAAACAAAGCGATATGATTGCCCCAAAAGCCGAAAAAGTGGCGGTGACTCCTCCCGCCCTCAGTTTTACGGTTAAGCCGATCGCCTACTAAACATCCAGCACTATGGCCCCCTCACACCTGAAATTACCCTCCTTAAACAATCAGCAAAATTCAACCCCTCGTTCCGACTCCCCTCAACGGGGCGACCGCCGCACAAAATCCCAGGAGAAAGGAAAAGCCCAGCTCAAGGGGTTGGCGATTGCTCGTCTCCTGATCGTTTGGGGCTTACTCTTAGCGGGGCTAGGGGGGCTGAGCTATCGTCTGTATCATCTCCAGGTGATTGAAGCCTCTAAGTTGCAACGCATGGCCAAAGGGCAACAAAGCACCAGTATGCAGCCCTATGTGCCCCGCCGCCCGATCATTGATAGTCTGGGTAATGTACTCGCCACGGATCACCTCACCTATACATTATTTGTTCACCCAAAATATTTTGAACCGACGGAAAAAATCCCCAATCCCACGGAATATGTCGCCAAAGAATTAGCGGTCATCTTAGACGGCTTTACCCCCGAACAATTACTGCAAAAATTTAAAGAAAAAGACTCTGGGATCAAGTTAGCAACCCGTTTGAACGAGTCTCAAGCGGTCAAAATTAGTAACCTGGGTATGGGGGGAGTTGACCTAGAAAAGCAATACACTCACTATTATCCCCAGGATGAAATGGCGGCGGAAATTGTCGGTTATGTGGATGGGGATCATCAAGGCCAAGCCGGTTTAGAATTAAGCCAAAAAGAAATTTTAGAACGGGATACCCTCACCTATTCCATCCAGCGCACGGGTCGAGGGGCTGTTTTGCCCAGTTCCCTGCCCGATAATTTATTGCAGTCTAATGATTGGCAATTGCAATTGACTTTAGATATGCGGATTCAACGGGCGGCCAGAGATTTACTCAAAGCCCAGGTGAAACAATACAAGGCTAAGCGGGGCACCATGATGGTGATGGATGCCCAGGATGGGGCAATTTTGGCCATGGTCAATGAGCCCACCTTTAACCCGAATGAGTATTACAAAGCGAAAGTCGAATATTTCAAAAATTGGGCAGTCAGTGATTTGTATGAACCGGGATCAACCTATAAGCCCGTTAATGTCGCCCTAGCCCTTGATGAAAAAGTCATTAAGCCCACTGATAAGGTGTCTGATCCGGGATCGGTGCGGGTGGGGCCTTGGACGATTTCCAATGCCAGCAAAAGTGGTGCCGGACTGATCAGTATTACGGAAGTGATTCGCTCCTCTAGCAATGTGGGCATGGTGGCGATTATGCGTCGTCTTAAACCTGAGCGTTACTATGAGTTGCTGCAATCCATCGGCATGGATCGCAAAACGGGGATCGATTTGCCGGGGGAAGTACCCAGTTATTTAAAAGCCAGGGAAGAGTTCATTAGCCAACCAATTGAGCCCGCAACGGCTTCCTTTGGCCAGGGGTTTTCCCTCACACCGATCAAGTTATTACAACTCCAGGCGACCCTAGCTAACGGCGGTAAATTGGTGACCCCCCATGTGGTCAAAGGGTTAGTGGATGCCCGCAATCATCTCCATTGGCAACCGGATCACCCTTCGGAGTCGGTGATTTCCCCTGAAAATGCCTTGGCGGTGGTGAAAATGATGGAGGCCGTGGTGGATGGCGGTACCGGCAAGGCCGCTTATATTGAGGGCTATCGCATCGGCGGCAAAACAGGAACGGCTCAAAAAGCGGGGCCCAGAGGAGGCTATTTACCGAATGCTAAGATTACGAGCTTTGTTTCGGTTCTGCCGGTAGATAATCCTCGGTATGTAGTGGTGGCGATCGTGGATGAGCCCAAGGGCGGCAATACCTTTGGGGGAACTGTCGCGGCGCCGATCGTCAAGAAATTAATGGAAGCTATCATTGCTATTAAAGGCATTCCCCCTTCTACGCCCAACTAATTGACTAATATTTTTGAGGGACAAAAAATTGCTCGTTCAAGGGAGGGCGCACATAATCATGGGGGGCGATCGCCCTGGGCGTTAACTCTAGGGGTTCTGGGGTCATATCAACGTAGGGAATCTTCGTTAAAACATGGTTAATACAGTTTAGGCGAGCCCGTTTTTTATCGTCTGCTTCCACCGTGAACCACGGAGCTTCGGGAATATTGGTGTGGGCAAACATCTTATCTTTGGCCTGGGAATATTCCACCCAGCGGTTTCTTGACTCTAAATCCATGGGACTGAGCTTCCAACGGCGAGCCGGATCAGTAGTACGAGACTGAAAACGTCGTTCCTGCTCTTCATCACTGACTGAAAACCAATATTTCAGCAAAATAATGCCAGATCGAACCAGCATTCGTTCAAATTCGGGGCAAGTCTGCATAAATTCTTGATATTGCTCATCCGTACAAAAGCCCATTACATGCTCTACTCCCGCACGGTTATACCAACTCCGATCAAAGCAAACAATTTCTCCCCCGGCGGGTAAATGGGGCACATAACGCTGAAAATACCATTCCGTTTTTTCTCGATCACTCGGCGTCCCCAGGGCGACCACCCGACAACCACGGGGATTCAATGGTTCTGTAATGCGTTTAATTGTTCCCCCTTTGCCAGCAGCATCCCGTCCTTCAAATAAAATGACAATGCGAGTACCTGTGTGTTTTACCCAATACTGCATTTTCACTAATTCAAGTTGCAGGCGGGCCAGTTCATCTTCATATTTTTTCTTGGGAAGCTTAGAACTGCCTTCACCTTCCGATAGATGGGGAACTTGATCAACGCTTAATTTGTGTTTGTCTTCTTTATGTTTTTTGGATTTCTTTTCGATTTTCATGGCTTTAGTCTCCTGGGTTTGATGGTGATGATGGCTGGCGATCGAGGGAGATTTATTCCCTTTTTCTGATTTAGCGCCCATACCTACCTATTTCGTATAAAAAAACTATCGATGTAGACCCATTTTAGGGGAGTTCTCAAAAAACGCAAAACCCCTTGCCCCTCATTTCTAGAGAGTTTTTTACACGTCCTCCTCAGTACTACCCCGCAATAAACTGGAAATCTCATCGCTGTAGGCTAAAAATTCGGGTTGGCGTTTAATTTTATAAGTGCGATCGCCGGGTAAATTAATGGATATTTCTCGCTGAACAGTTCCTGGTCTGGCACTCAACACATAAATCCGTTGGGCTAAAAAAACAGCCTCATCCACATCATGGGTAATCATCAAAATACTGCATTGGAGTCGTTGCCAAATATCAATTAAATATTCGTGCATTCGCTCTTTTGTTTGAATATCCAACGCCCCAAAGGGTTCATCCATCAGTAATACATTGGGATGACAGGCCAAAGATCTGGTGATCGCCACCCGTTGTTTCATCCCCCCTGACAGTTCACGGGGAAAGGCCTGGGCAAAATTAACCAAACCCACCACATCAAGATAATAACTCGCCGTTTCAAATTGCTCTTTTTCAGAACAGCCCTGTAACTTGAGGCCAAACTCCACATTTTGCTGCACCGTCATCCAGGGAAATAAACTGTAATGTTGAAACACCATGCCCCGGTCGGCCCCTGGCCCCCTCACCTCAATTCCATCAACTTTAATGCTGCCAGTCGTTACAGTATCCAGTCCCGCAATCAGTCGTAATAACGTCGATTTTCCCGATCCAGAAGCCCCCACGGCACAAACAAACTCCCCCGTTTCAATATGTAAATTAATGTCTTTTAGAGCGAAAATATCCCCTCGTTTACCAGGGAAAATTTTGTTTAAGTTCGTAATTTCTAAATGCATAACGGTCAAGATCTCTAAAGTTTATTTTTGCCCAAAACCGATTAAAAATAAAATATTGCTAAATCATCAATAAAAACCGTGTTTAATTATTGCTCCAAAGACCATTTGCAA
>Ga0315899_10004198_pt1 | contig 15590 bp, 13 predicted proteins | sample LakEriMetagenome_2_FD_203518 | JGI IMG/M metagenome (GOLD analysis project Ga0315899, IMG submission 203518) | Freshwater fungal communities from buoy surface, Lake Erie, Ohio, United States - Buoy 4 MA112 | ecosystem: Environmental > Aquatic > Freshwater > Lake | place: USA: Lake Erie, Ohio... | reverse complement strand
AGGAGAGTGGAGGACATGTGCTATGAGAGACGACGAGCCGAGGCCTGTGTGGATGAGTCTGCTCATCACGCACTGGGACCCGTGAGGAACCCGGTACTTCAACTTGAACACAGGGTGCGCCTGTTTCCCTGTGTGTTTATTTTTACTGGGACCTATGCCGAACCCATTTTTGGTTACCTAGTACCTACTGTGATGTACATGTCAAAACGATCGATTTCATGGAGCCATGACAAGTTACTGCGTTTTCATTCCGTAGGTACACACTGTGATCAGCGAATAGAATATTTCGCAGCTTTTCGGAACTCCCTTGGTACCAGTGGAGCGACTGTTCAAATTCAGGCATTCACCTGTACCCTGTGACGTGACGTACGGTATGGAATTCGGCTCGGTGACCTTAAAAATAAACAACCCAAACACGGAAATTTGAAATAGAGATCTATTTTGGTTAGCGGAACCGATTAAAACAGTGTCGTACCGTCGTACCGGGCCCAAACAGATGCGAAATATTATGTCCGCTGCCGCCCGTGTGCAGATACACGCTGAGGTTGCAAATTGAAAAAAAAGCCTGGAAGACCCGGTTCCTTATTTCATATTACAGCTTGTCACAAGGGGATCCACAGCTGCAGGACGACACGCGCAGGCATTGGCAGGCGATCAAGCCTCAAGCTGTGGGACAGTGTGCCGGGATGCGGCCGCATGCGAACGGCTTCTGGCCCGGGCCGCTGGAGGGACACGAGACGGCGCCGCAAGACGGGGACATTCTTGCTGACCTCTTTCGTGCGCAGCCGGTGACCACGTACAGCGCCTCGCAGCAGTATCCAAGGCGCGAAGGCTCCCCCATCCCGCATGGAATAACAGTCCCGTTTCCGATTGCTTCGCTCGCTCCCAGTCCTCCGCCCAAGCCGCGGTCGTCTGCTGCGGATAACGGCCATTGGAGCGTTGGTGCGCCCGCATCAGTTGTAGCCGCCCAGTTTATCCCAGTTGCGGGTCCATCTCCATCCGCCGGAAAGCCAGCCGGCGAAGGCGCATCCGCAGTGACATACACGTCGCAGGTCCCTCGCGCAGGCTTCCTAATTGACAGAGACGGCCCGGTTGTAGGCATGCCAATCCAACACCAAGTGCACCAGGACACTTTCCCAGCATATCGACAGCGATTGCCTGAGCAGGTATCGACATTGGAGGAATCAATGCAGGTGCCTCCGGAAGATGAACAAGAATGGGAGGGGGCAGAACCTGCCGTGCTCAAGGGATACAACCCGAACGCGTGGTCACCGCCCTTACGTTATGGCGACACCATAGTCTTGCTCGTGGAAGGCTACAACGCCATGGTCGCTTACGGCAGTTCCTCGGATGGCAGGGCATGGATCCAGTTCTTGCGGGTATGTTTTTCCTTTACACCTCCAAGTGATACGCTTGTACGCGCATACGTACGCAACAGTTTCATGACGATGTTTGCCGCAGAGGCGGTAGAGACGCTGTGGTCACTAAATGTCCCCGCCCAATGTCCCCTCCTTAATTGGCGCGCCAAAGAAGGGCGGGGACATGTACCGCCTCTGTCCAATGTACATTGGACAGAGGCGGTAGAGACGCTGTGGTCACTAAATGTCCCCGCCCTTCTTTGGCGCTCCCAGTAAGGAGAGAACATTGGACGGCAGGGCCTGGCATCGGCGGGGTATTGCCCCTCGGCGGGGTATTTGAGCATCAGTGGCGTATCTGCGCCTCGGCGGAGTATTGGGGCGCGCTGCGCCTGTTGGGTTGGGCTGCATGGCCAACGGGGTTTTTACTTCAATCGTGCACGCCTGTGGCAGGAACATGTTGGAGTGCCGCCAAACTTTCGCGATTGTCAATTTAAAATTCAGCCTATCCGCAACTACGTGGGGGAGAAGAAGCTCAAAAACTTTTTACAGGAATCAGATTGGAATGGCGGCAAAAACATACCACTGCCAGAATACCCCCCTCTGCGCGCGCATGAACATGAGCTGGCCGAGATGGCGCAAGGATTCGCTCACGAGCATGGCTTGGAAGATTATGTCGACCAAATTAAAGAACTGCTACGGCATTTGCATTCAGTTGTGGAAGAGCGGCATGCAGATGATCTTGAGCAAAAGCGTTTGCTAGGGAAAGAAATCCGATACGGAATGACATGTGTGTTGGTGCACTGCGCAACGGGCAAGATTCTGACAGTGACAAAGCAGCGAGCTCTTGCCAGTGGATCAAAGAAAGTCGCACTCGATCAGAATGGCAACAATCGCTCGGCGCTGGTGCTTCGTCCTGCGTTCAAGACCTATACCGACGGTTCTGCGATCTCGTCGGGAGACATGGTGAGTTTGGTGTCAAAGAAGACTATTTCTGGGTCCCAATTCAAACTGAATATGGGCCAAGTGGATGTCGAACAAACGGAAACAGGGGAAGCTGACGTCAAGAGGCACCTTGCTGTAGATCATGTGTACATCGAGGGCGGGGTTGAGCTAAATGCTTGCACCATAAATTCTCAGGATGCTCACCCGACGCTCTTCCGTATGCTGCAGGTTCGGGAGCAAAAAACAGAGGCCGATAGCAGTAAAATAAGGGGCGAAGATGTTGTAACGTTTTATCACAAGCAGGCAGGCGCTTTCCTGCATTTCGACCCCATGGTCCATGACAAGCCCTTCTACTACCGAAGTGATCGGGTGTCAGAAAGACAGCGCAAAAAGTGTCATTGGATGTGGAAGCTTGAGGGCTGCCATCTCTGCTCTGCTGGAGAGCCGGTTTTTGCGGACGACGACACGAAAGTTAGATACAGGATAAAGCACGTGGTGACCAACCTGTATCTGATGCAAACATCCGGAACCTCCCGAATTCCGAGAACAACTGCTTCCTTTTCATCAGAAGCAGACAATCAGCTACAAGTCACAGACGACTACCAGGACCAACGAACGCTCTTTTCTTTTCGACAATTCGCAAAAGATGCTCCCAACCATCACTTGGAGACCGGAGAGATGGCATTTGTCCGCGCCTCCGCGACGGGCGATTATGTTGTCTGTGAAACCAAAGATGGGTTCGATGATTTCGCGCAGTCTTTGACATCACCTACACCAAGGGCACGATCGCGCTCGCCGGAGCGACCGCGCTCGCCGGTTGGACGCCTGCAGCGCGCTGAGCATCGTTTGTGCCTCGAGTCCAGCAGCAGCAACGCGTCTCCCTGGGACGGCATCGACGTGGTGGCGCCTCCGGGCGCAGACGGGCCGACCCCGAAGCCCGGGCCGCCACGCGACCAGGGCAGAGGGCGATTGCAGGATTTCCCGCAGTCAAACGCATCGGAAACACCAGGCGCAACGTCAACAGCCAACGAATTGAAGTTCGTTTTGAAGAATCGAATCATGCCCGCGCGCATGAGCGCTCAGCAGTTGGTGCCCGACTCAGATGCGTTGCTCGTTCTACCTGTGAATAAGCGCGCACTCGATAACGTGCTTTCAGTGCGCCAATACGTCCTAATCTTGCAGGACTACGCGCGCGAGCTTGAGAAGCTTCCGGACTGCACCGGCAGAAGTAACCAAGGACCCGCTGGCGAACGAGCAGTACTCAACATCACGACTGCGGTGATGGACCAGGTCCAAGAAGCGCTTGAGAAGTTAGTGTTGAATCTTTCGTGGGGCGACGACAGTAACCCTATGTCACGTGATGGCCGCCCGAACAGGTAAGACGTGTCCCTATTTCCTCCATGCTGTATTGATAAGAATACTGCGAGCCTGACATGCACGAATTGTGACAGATTGATGCAAAAGATTTTGAGAGAACTCAGTTGCGATGCCGTTGTCGTCAATTTGTTGGAGCTGCCATTTCGGAAGGGCGTGGACATCGACCAACTCAAGGGGAATGACAAGTTCGCACCACTCGTCGGCCTCTTGAATCGCATGTACCGTCTGTTAAAACAGATGGCCAAGGGAAATCTCAACAATTGCAGGCGCATCCTGATCCACCTACAGGTCTTTAGGTACGACCGAAATGAGCGCATAGCCTTTGCCCGCTGAAATGCTAGTTTGCACACCGGAAGAGAGCGGTAATTCATTATTGTCAATACAGGTCCCAGCTCGGAAAAGGCATCCTCATAACGCCGACGGTAAAGGAGATATTCTCAGGAAAACGCGAGCTCCTCAATGCACTCCCACAAAGCCTGGTGGATCATTATGGGGATCTGCTAATGAATGAAGCAAAAGCGCCACAGTACATCGATTTTCTGATGTCAATTTGCACCTGTGGTCCTGAATCGAACCCAGAGCCGTTGTCCAACGTACAGGATATGGTGACGAATGTGCTTCTCGACATGGACGTTAATGCCGCCATTGGAGGATACGGTACACACACACACACACACACACACACACACACACAAACATACACACATTAATTGTTGAAAAAGCAACGAGATTCATGTATCAGTTAGGGTCTAGGGATTAGGATTTAGAGCATCGCGACACATGTTTGAGTACCATGGACACACACACACACACACACACACACACTGTGTGTGTTATGTCGCAAGAGCAACGCAATACATGTGTAAGTGCCAAGGATGTCCTTGGTTTAGGGTTTAGGGTTTAAGTATGTGTAAGTGCCAGGGAGGACATTTCAGGATAGGGCTGAGAAAAATCTCAAAAGTTCGCCCCGCTGGTACTTGATATAGCACATTATGGCGCTGACCTTTGAGAAATTTCTGCCAGAGCCTGCGCTTCCGAAGGAGCCGACGGCGTCTGGTAGCCGGGACTCTACCCTCGTGACAAATTTCCGTATAGAGAAAAATGGAACGGGAATAACAATGTGGTTTCGTCATCCTGGCGGGAAAAAGTGGCGGAACGCGGCAGACTGGCATCAAAACAGTTTTACGAACCCCAAGACCGGCAAAATTCATAATGAAGATTATGCTAGCTGGATCATGAACGCAGCACTCACCGATCTGACCGAAGAACAGAAGATCTTTAGGTATATGATTCGATGCACTAGTCTCTTCGGTCGACTGACGCTGGGAAGAAATCAAAGAGCTTTGAAACTTCTTATATGCAATCCAGATCTTTGCCTGGACTACGAGAGTATCTTAAATGTGATGCGCGAAGAATCTTTGCCCTATATACTCCGTGCATCATATACCACCCTCATGGCAAGGCTTTTTCTTGACCGAGATCCACAGACACAGAATCCCAGCATTATGAGGACCCGCGTGTGGTCACAAGTTGAACCTGAAAAAAGTGATTTAGTTAGTAATCAGGTTAACGATGTGCGCAACCCAATCCCGACCTGCACGAACGGATTCGTTGATCTTCAGGCGTTTCTCCTCAGCAACATCCCCAAGGTGGCGGGCTGTAAGGACCAGCGTGGTAAATCGAATTTGAACGGAAAACCGTGCTGGGCACAGCTTCAATTGGTCCAGGCTCAGTTGGAGTTGGCAGACATGATGTTAAGATTCGGATTTTTTCAAGGCCCCAGAGCCCAGCGAGCATTGCCGGACAAAGCCACTGCTACTGCATCACTTGGCTTTTCACGTGATCTGACCATGATGCAGCCACAGAGAGCAAACACGATCAGACCGCGTACAGCGACATACGCGCCATACGATAACATTCGGACGCTTTTTGAGGGCCTCTGGTCAGTACTGGATTCAAGGGACAGCAGCGAATCCCATGGCTCGCCCGCCAGTACAGAATTAGAGGTGCGAGACAACGTTAGGGTTCAAGCTATGCAACTTTTGGCGCGCAGTACAGAATCAGAGGTGCGAAACAACGTTAGGGTTCAAGCTATGCAAATTTTGGCGCGCATGATTGATATCCGCATCAACCACCGTGTCTCCAACGCCATTGAGTGCTACGAGAAAATTTTCGAAGAAATATCCAAAGATGAAAAGGCGCTGTGCAGCCTGGGGGGCTCAAAGGCTGTGTCCGGCACAAACTTCCCATTAGTGACATCGAGCTCAAATGAGCTGCCATCCAATATGACTGACACTTCATCTGCGGCTGGCAACAAATGTGACTGGGACAACGATCGTCTAAGCTTAGTTTTCGCCCCGTTTCAAGACAAAGTGAAGCAGCTGGAAACCGCTTTATTTGAGCAAAATATTGTCAGCCCGATCGAAATTTCTGCAGACACGTATCAGCCCGACTCACTTCGCGATCATCCCATCCGCGATCACATGGTGCTCGTGATGCTAAACCTCTGCTCTTTCAACGACGAGGCTTTGTCAACGGCCTGTTTGTCCCTGCTGTTTCGCCATATGTCCCAGCGTCCGGCATTGCTAGATGAACTTAAAAATATTCAGATTCTGGTATTTCCGCAAGCCGCAAGGGTGTACAAAGAAGTCTCGCACATCATCGTTCGTTTCAGCGCTTGCATGAAACTTATCAACAAGAGTGCATCCAGGGAGCAGAGCAAGCATGTGAAAGAGACGCCTAGCCAAGAGGAAGTGCAGCGCGAGCAGGATGCGTACACAGAGGTCTCAAAATTGCTCCAGCGAATGACGAATTATCTCACAATAACCAGAGGCCAAAAGAGTGAAGTTGTCAAAATGTACCAGTCAATCATGCTGAACCTAGAAGTAGACACCCCAGTACGTCGCTTCCTTGAACTGAACCTTCGACGGGACACCTCGAGGAGAGAGCAGGGCGATCTTGAATCTGACACTCCTGGGAGTGTGAAGCTCAGGGACCTTTTTCAGGACGTCTATACATTCCTTAAGTGCCTCACGAAAGGGAACGCCGCAGCTCAGAAGAGAATGTTCCAGTTCATTTTACAGTTCGCTGAGCACATGGGCATTGACAAGCTCAATGTTTCTGATACGATCTTGGAGGTCGTTAAGGACAATCCGAAGCTTTCTGCACGAGTTGGGGAACAATTGTTCTCGAAGTTCATTAATGCCATCAAGACATTTGGAAGAAGAGCTCGGTGGCTCAACTTTTTTCAACCCTTCATGATAATAAATGGAAAAACAGCAGTGACGCGGAATCAAGATGTGATTTTTCGGTTGCTCCTTGAGGATAAAGAAGCTATTCTGGATCTAACCTGCAACTACAAAGAATCACAGTACTTATCCAAGACGGACACTCGCTATGGGAAGACAAGGATCGAACTCTTACTGGAGAATGAACACCAACGGCCCCTCGCCAGTCTGCTCAATTATCACGTTGCAACCTTGAGGACATTAGCAAGCTGCTGCTTTGGAAAAAATGCCGACAACATACACAAGTTAGCTTCAGTAATATCCTTTTCGACGGCCGTTGACAATATCTTGGACATGGATAAGCGGGACGATGGAACCCCGGAACCAAATATCGATCCTGACGCGATTCGATTTGTGCAAATTGGATGGGTTGCCCTCCTTGCAGACGTTCACTTTTCCTGCTCTGCAAGTGACGTTGATATTCTGAAGGATGTTCAGGCATCAGGGCGACTGTACAATGATGCACGGGGGAAAAGCTTGCTGGTAGAATTCTCGACAAACACTGCAGTACTGAAGGTTCGACTCGCAAAACTAGACACGGCAAAGTACTTGGGCATGCCAAGTCTGCTCGAGAACGTTGGGGACGACATGGGCCATAATTTGGGCTCTCATCTGGAGCTGCTGCAGGAAATCATCCGCGCTACTAAATTGCTGTTACGGAATGGTGAGATGTTCTTGCAGAGCAATGCGCGTAAAATGATTGATTCGCCCGAGGTCGGTGGACTCCAGAAGAATATGGTTTCGCTTTACCCTCTTCTTGTTGAGTTCAGATTTATGCAGCTTGCCAAGATGCTAGGTGAATTGATCGCGGTGATGAATGAAGCCGGGGTCAAGGGGGATCAGCTTGTGAGTTGCATAGAAGTCCCAAATAAACAAACAGAATACCTTGGGAAGGAGTTCGTATTCACGGACGGGTTCAGACGGTTCCATTCCTACCTCTATCTGACTTTTGGGGTTGATCCCAAAGAGGGACACACTATGGACGTGCCTATCAAAGACATCACTCGTTTGCTCGGGAGCAAGAAGACTTACATGAATAATGAGTATCAGTCGCTGGAGCAGTTCCTGAAGATGATGCAAAGTCGTGATGCCGACGAGGGGTTGCTTCTATATGGTCTTAAAGTTTTGCGCGCAATCGTCTACATGAGACCTGGCGATCGGTTGACACCCGAGCAGGAGGAAGAGGAATACAAACGTCACCTCGACAATGAATTTTCCAGTTTCGCTGGCAAGAAGGAACATCTAGAATTTCAGGAGCAGATGGCAAGGATCGGCATGGTGGATGTGGTTGTGTGGTGTTGCCAGCACGAAAACAAAGACATTGTGCTTGCTGCGTTACATTTAGCAGTCGCGCTGCTGGATGGCGGCAACAAAACTGTGCAACGTTGTTTTGGCATCTTACTCAAGCCGGCCTCGAGCCTGCCTTTCTTCAGAAAAATTCATTCACTTTTTGCCGAATCGCAACAATCGTTGAAGGAAGAAAAGAAAAGGGCAAAACAGGATCGTAATACGCAAATCGCTTTGAGAAAGGCAGGTATTCGTGCGCCAAAGGTGGATACAAAAGATCAGGCAAAGACGACACAAAGTTCGCAGGGGCATATGACCGAAGTCATGAAGATGATGCGAAGATGCTGCCAAGATGGATGCGAATTGCAAAATGTTTGGAGAATCCAGCGACTGAATGCTATCTCTTATAACTTTTTCGTTGAGGCCGTCGCGTACCTGGAGGCGATTGAGCCTGATTTAAAGGACGCTTTCGACAGTGGCGTGATGGATCCAAACTCTCAAACATGGAAGAGCCCGATGGCCGATTCTGTGATGCGGGGCTTTCTGATGCTCGGGGACTCGATGACGGGGCCTAATGTCGAGAACCAGAAGGTGATCTCTGAGACAAACATCTTCGATGTATGCGATCACATTTTCACATGGATAAAGTTTGAAGATTTCAACGTCCATCTCAATCATGAGCACAGCCCCAATCAAAACAACGCAAAAGGTCTTTCGCAGGAAGCAAAGGACAGGATCAAGGCCAAAAACGAGCTGAAAAGCCGTCTCAAGTTGGCCATCACGAGGTTTTTGGAAGGATTCCTGGGCGGCATCCACGACGATAGCATAGTCAAGCAGATGATCTCGAAGTTGAATTGGGAAGGATTTGGGGAGCAAATGCAGTCATGCTATCACGCCAAATTCGAGAAAGGTGCCAGCTATGTTTCTGAAGAACTTTGTCTGGAGGAAGGGTGCAGCTACTACCGCTTGATTGTGCACTGTAAACATTATGACAAGGCAAACGCTGTCATTGTACCTGCAATGGAAGATGTGCCGCCAAAAATTTTACAGTTCTTCGAGCACCACACTGGAATGATTGAAATCGTACGTCACTCGCTGCTTGAGCGAGTTTACTTCCAGCTCCCAACTGAGGGCCTTAAGGGCGGATACATGGACAGGCCAGAAGTCGCTAAAATGCTGTTTAATGCAGACCGCGAGGACTTTGACAAAAAGGCCCGAAAATTTATCGATAACATGTGTGAACGGGTACACATCGAACAGTTCTCGGATTCGATCCGGAAGAGTCCACTTTCCTGGACCGTCACCCAATTGCAGCGCATACGCATTTTCAATTTCGTGTGGACTCTCTCGATACACATAATCATGGTGAACACGAGCTACATGCCAAATGTTGGATTTTGGGAGTCATCATTCCGCGAGGACTACCAAGAACGTATCTGGATTGAGGAGAAAAATCCCGTCGCGCTGGGATTTCCAGAGGATGCCAAGTTTGAAGAATATTGTGGGGACTGGTGCGACTACGGGTTCCCTCTCACTGAGAGAGATAAATATTTTTTCTACGACGTAATGCCGGTAGTGGAAACCGTGCTGCGCTACATGTCATATATCAACCTCGCCACGTGCGGACTTCGATTTTTCGCCTTTTGCTGGAGCGATTTGCCGAACACGGTAAGACGCGATCTCACTGAGCAGAGATACGCAGAGCTCGATCAACTCGATCTCGAGCGAGTGGATCCCGAGCAAGAGGTGCATGAAGATCCAGCCGTCAATGATACAGAGGATGCCTCAGGCCTTGTTTGGATTGAAAAACACACGACAAAAAAGAATGCCTCTGTTGCGAACTCGGTTGAGGATGACGACGCTGATGGTTCGCAGTCCGAAGACTTGAGGTGGAAACAACTCAAGTCAGCCCTAACAGCGAAGGGCTTCTACTATGAAGCTGCATTTGTGATTTTTCAGCTCATCGCCTCTTTCACGGACGAGTCGCTCTTCTCGTTCTACTGCCTCATGGAAATTCTGTTCTGGGAGGGCTCAGCGCCTGTTGTGAATGCTGTCGCCATCAACGCGGGCAAGATGATGCAGCTAGTAGTCCTAGGCGTGCTGTGCATCTATGTCTGGTTGGTCGTCGGACTGTTCCTCTTACACGACGCGCACGCCCAGGATTTCTGTTCAAACATGTTTCAGTGCTTCATGTCATACATTGATATTTCCATCCGAGCTTATGGCGTGCACGAGACCATGAGTTTTGTTGGAGAGTCTTTCAAGTACCCACACAATATCGTAGATGCACTCGGCGTGAACGAGGACAGCCGGTCGTCCGGCGTTTTTCTTCTCCGTCTCATTTGGGACGCCTCATTTCAGATTCTGTTCGGCTACATCATTATCGTCGGCATCATCCCTGGAATCATCATCGACGCATTTGGAGAACTGAAATCGAGGCGCGAGATGGAAATAGAAGACCTGAACCAAGTCTGTTTCGTGTGCAGCGCCCGCCGTTCGAAAGTGGATCAAGAAGGCATCGGTTTCGACAAGCATATCAAATACGAACATAACCCCAGACACTACCTTTATTTCCTTGTAAATTTGCAGAAGCGAACAAGGAGTCAATTAACGGTGAGGCGTCCTGTTTGGTAACCTCGCGCACATTTTTTGTGTGACTGACATTGTACATGCACATGGGGCAGGATGCCGAAAAGTATGTCTATTCAAAGGTGTGGCCAGAGGCTGAACAGAAACGCGATATTAGCTGGCTGCCCCGCGAGCAAGCCATGACCATGCACAAAAGCTCTGAAGAGACAGAAGCAGAACTCCACAAGGTACACTCCTGTCAGGTGAGGATGTGTTTGCTTACGCGTGCTGGCGCTGACAAGTGTTCCGCTTCCTCCTACACAACTTGCATCACAGTTGATTACGCAAGTAGACGAATTGAAGTCAGATGTTTCGCAACAAATGCTAAAGATGGGTGACAAGCTCGAGGTTGGACTCAAGATAGCCGAGAAAATCGTGCAGGGGGCCACAGGTGTGTCGTAAATGGAACTTGTTGTCAGTATGCAATGGCAGGGGAGTTATTCTTCGCCAATCTCTTCTGATTCCTCTTTCATGCTTATGGTGTCTTTGTCTGTGACAGGCGTCAACCCGGCCAGAAGCGGAACATCGCTGAATATTTCCGGGGATGAACAGGCATCCACACGCACACGCACGCACACGCACATGCACACGCACATGCACACGCACATGCACACGCACACGCACACGCACACGCACACGCACACGCACACGCACACGCACACGCACACGCACACGCACACGCACACGCACACGCACACGCACACGCACACGCACAAGCACACATGCATGTGAAGATGGGATGAATGTGAGCAGGGACGATCTGGGTAAGGACACTAGGCGCAGCGGCGATTTCTGGTGGTGGCGTGTTACTGTTTTCTGGTCGTCAATCCGAGTTGACGATATCTGCAAAATAAAAACAGGCGGCACAATTCAGGGAGCATAAAAAGATAATGGACGAACAGGAGAAGCGTATCAAGGAACAGGAGGCTCAAATTCGTCGCCTCGACCTAATGCTGCACACCGTCATGGAAAATCAGCGCCGGCAAGCCACGGGGCTCTCCGGTGTGGCTTAAATAGGCAAGTTTGGAACGCAGGAAAATAAAAAGGACTCCACCCATTTTTTTTATTGAAAATCTGTATCGTTGTAGCCATGCAAATCCTCTGAAAGAGTTGATGCGAATCCTCTATAAGGGTCGTAGCAAGGCGGGGGACGCAAGAAGGTAGACGGCAAGCGAAGAGGATGAGGTGCTCATCCAAGGTCGTTGAGACGGATTGTGAAAAGGACACAGAAAGACGTTATGGTTGGTTCATGGTTGGAGGCTCATGGAGCGATTAGGTATGGGTTGAAGGTGTTTAAGGAGGTAAAATCGGAAGCGTAAGATGAGCAGGTTCCGGCGGCGGTGAGAGAAGGGGCGGAAAATCAAGCGGTTGAAGCCAGATTTCATTGACCTTTTGTTCAGCCCCTTAGCCAAATTGACACCAGTTTTAGAATGCACTTTCCTACCTGCCCAACTCTAGTCGACGTAGGGCATGCAGGGGAGCATCTTGATCACTCGTCTTTACTCCCAAACTCAGGCTCAGACTCAAGACGTACCCACCCACATGGACAACATCATTCGGGGGAGCGCAGCAAGGTCATTACAACCACCGTGATATTGTCCATCGATCCCCTCTCGAGCGCGGTCTGAGCTATGGCCTTAGCAGCAGCAGTTGCAGCACGATCGCCTAGTCCACCAGCCCCCTCCTCCGCCCCCACTATAGGCAGGGCATGCTGGCGCGCCAAATCAACGGCATCCTGATGTGCAGAGGTCAAGTGAGAGAGGGCAGTTGGACAGCGCACGCCCATTATCAAAAGAGACCTAGAAACAGACCTATCAAGGAGCAAAGGAGACCTTGGTGCGGGTGCGCGTGCATGCGCCCGCGCGCGCACACACCATGTATTCTTATACAAATCACCTGACTCGTCATGACATCCCACACCCCGTCGCATCCGATGATGAGAAACTCGTCGTCGCTCGTCAACCGACATGAGCGGACCTCAGGACACGGGTCAACTAAGGGCGTTGGCACCTTCCAATCTATGTCTCCAAAAGCTCTGCGAAAGAGGGATGGGAGGGAGGGAGGGCGAGAGGGAGGGGATGAAGGGGATGGGAGGGACGGGAAGCAGTATGGGAACCAAGACATGAACACACACGCAAACGACTCCCAGGGCACTGCCATCATCTCACAAGCGTGCCGCTGCCGCTGTCCCCAGCCCTCCCTCTGCCTGTATAACTCTCGTCTTCCCTTCCCTCATTCTGGTACGGCCATTACTCGCAGCCATACCTCTGCACACACCGGGACACGGATAAACACACTTACCCACACACAAGCCCCCCCCACCCCCCACACACATATACACACACACACGCCCCACACATTCCCACACACCCACACACCCACATGCTCATACACACGCATGTCCTGCGCCACTCAATTCCCGTCGCGCCCCTCTCCACTTCACTGTCTCCCTTCCGTACATTGCCCGCTCACACTCTCCCGCAAGCGAGACAGACCCTAGGGGATTCCCGGGAGATACCAAAGTCGCGCAAGGCTGAGGCACTTACCATGCCTAATCTAGACGCAAAAGGACCTCCGGACAGGCCTAGTACAGACACAAAAGAGACCTAGTACAGACGCAAAAGAGACCTAGTACAGACGCAAAAGAGACATACTGACAGCTGCTCAACCTGGAGATAGCAAGGCCGCGGAATGCAGCTGCCCCATTACCCCCCATCACACGCCAGCACCCTCGCCATTCCACACGTCCGTCCAGAGCCTCGATACGCGCTCGCTCTGCGAGTTTCATTTGTGAATTATTATTATTATTATTATTATTATTATTATTATTATTATTATTATTATTATTATTATTATTATTATGCGACGGCAAAGTGGCACGTCAGTAGTACTGTCATCCAGTTCAGCGCGCCCATTGCTCACGCGCGCGCGGGTGTGCTCCGTGCAAACAGAGCGCGGGCAGCGCCCCTGGTCCGCACGTGGCGTGTCTCTGTATACCGGCGTTGCTCAGCCGGTCTGCAGTGTGCCTTACATGTTTGCACGGGGCCCCAAGCATCCATCTCTCTCTCTCTCTCTCTCTCTCTCTCTCTCTCTCTCTCTCTCTGTTCCGTGCATGTGTGTATGTGTGTGCGTGTTATGTGTCAGTGTATGTGTGTCGTGTGTGTATGTGTGCATGTTCGTGTGTGTGCACGCGCAAGGACCTGAGGGGCGGTCAGGCTTGTGATCCTCGCTGAGTTCGTGGGCAAAGCCGGCCCTCGACAGCACAGCGCGGGTATCACCAATGTTAGCTATGTAAAGGCTCTGGTCCAGCAGCAGCCCTATATTCGCTGTGCTCCCTCCCCCTGCCAAAAAAATATGTATATGTACGTACATACATAAAAATAGGTATATGTGTATATGTATGTATGTAGGGAAAAAGTACTGTGTGTGTGTGTGTGTGTGTGTGTATGCGTGCGTGCGTGTATGGAGGGTGCTATGAGACCAAACTTCCGGTCTGATTGAGAGAGATGACTTGAGCGTCTGCAGATATGAATGCTGTCCTATTTAAACTTACACCTACCTAAACTTCCGGACTGAGTGAGAGAGATGACTTCAGCGTCTGCAGATATGAATGCTGTCCTATTTAAACTTACACCTACCTAAACTTCCGGACTGAGTGAGAGAGATGACTTCAGCGTCTGCAGATATGAATGCTGTCCTATTTAAACTTACACCTACCTAAACTTCCGGACTGAGTGAGAGAGATGACTTCAGCGTCTGTGGATATGAATGCTGTCTGCAGCGCCCTTTCTACATCCGCCTGCGTCGGGGTTTCTTTGTTGTTCCACCTGCCGCCCAAGCACATTCAATCAAAGCGCACGCACGCGCGAAAAGACTCTTGGCTTTGTAGCTTAGGGGGAGGGAGGTTTAGCCTAGAGGTTTAGCGTAGGGGGAGGGAGGTAGAAACAGAATGACAAAGGACAGAGAGAGAGTGGGTGGGACGGAGTGCGTGTGTTTGAGAGAGGGAAAACTGTTGAGGTTTTTTTCGCAGAGAGTGGGTGGGAGGAAGTGTGTGTGTGAGAGTGGGTGGGAGGAAGTGTGTGTGTGAGAGAGACAAAGGTTTGTTCGAGGTAGAAACAGAAAGAGAAAGAGCCAGAGCGGGTGGGGGGTGGTTGGGGGTTTAAGCATGGCCTATAGAGTATCGTTCCTCAAAAACTAATCTCCTCCAGAACTAATCTTCTCCGCCTCCTCCTCTTTGAGCATGAAAGAGCAAAGAGCGGGGGTGGTGTGGTTGTAGAAACACCAGCAGGGTTCGGGGAAAAAAAAGAGACCACAATTGCGACTGGAAAATCTCCGGCAGACGCTTAGCGGCATACTCGGCAACCGCTGCTCCACTGTGCCCATCCAGTACCCCGCATAGGGCTCGCGTCCCACACCTTAAATATATATCCATGTATGTATATGTATACATATGTATATATGGGTGCTGGTCCACTGTGCCCATCCAGTACGCATGCGGCTTGCGTCCCACACCCTAGATATATAAGGTGTGTATGTGCGTGTGTGTGTATATACATATGTATATATGTACATATGTACGTATATACACACACATATATATATTCATATATATACATGTGTATATATGTGAATGTATAGGTGATGCTCCACTGTGCCCATCCAGAAGCGCAGAGGGCTCGAGCCCTACACACACACACACACACACACACAC
>Ga0315899_10004197_pt1 | contig 15591 bp, 18 predicted proteins | sample LakEriMetagenome_2_FD_203518 | JGI IMG/M metagenome (GOLD analysis project Ga0315899, IMG submission 203518) | Freshwater fungal communities from buoy surface, Lake Erie, Ohio, United States - Buoy 4 MA112 | ecosystem: Environmental > Aquatic > Freshwater > Lake | place: USA: Lake Erie, Ohio... | reverse complement strand
ATTAAAAAATCACAGTGCTAACGCGGAGCCCCCAAGAAAAGAAAAAAGAAAATCACAGCGATAGCGCGAAGCCCCCGCCTGAGCTGGCTGCGGGACGAATGAGGTGTGGTTCTCAAGTACGCCGATGACCGCTTCCATGGCCTGGACGACCTGCTCCAGGTGATTAGACGATTAGTGTATAATTTAATTACTTAAAATTTATGATGAAATATTATCATTCAACATTTTATTTCTTGACGACCTGCTCTAGGTGGCCGTCTTTCTCGCTATTCTGCTCCTGGAACATGACATTGCCCAGACAGCGCATCCCCTGGCAGAGCAGATCTGTCCGCTGCATCGGACAGCGACCCACTCGAAATCAGTGCCCCTCCAGGGCGCGCGCGCGCGAACACCCACCAACCCACGCACACACTCCACACGAACAGAGGCGTTCGAGCAGACGCAACTCGCGGGAGAAACGGCAGAGGCGGATCATACCCGCTCCTCAGGACCCGTTTCGTCATTCTGTGGAATGTCAATCGTGAACAGGCTTTCGATGACGTTCGCTGCCGCCTGAAAGTCCTTCGTCTCCAGCACCTGGTGCGCAGGGCGTCATCCCTGTCATGTCAGCACCGCGCGCGGACATGCAGATCTGTGCAGCGCCCTGGCGTCCCATGCATGGCAAAAGAGCACTCGCCAACACGGCGTGGGGAGGGGGGCCAGGGCGGGGCGCGCCCCGCCGCATCTCCGCCGCCCCCTCCGAACTGCGTCTGGCACGCCTCCATGCGTACATACATGGTTGAAGCACTTGATGAGGAAATCAACGCCCTGGACTTCTACGCCCTCGTCGCCCTCCGCACCGTCGGCGCCTTCGGCCTGTGCGCCCGCCGAGGGCTTTGACATTCAGGTGCGGCAGCCGGTGCGAAGCACCCGTGCGTGAAGCCCCTGCGCGTGACGTGACGAGCTCACTTGTGTTTTTTGTGTTCGTGAGCTGTGGTTTGTGGTTGAAAGCAATGGCAGTTTATCGCGACTGTTCTGCTGTGCCGCGGACAAAGGGGTGTGGCATGGGGAGTGCGGAGTTTGCATATTCCCGGGCGCGTTATGCCTAGACACGCGGACGGCGGTCGGCACTGCTGCCTTGCGTCTTCACATCTTTGGGCAAGGCGCGCGTCATCGGTTCAGACTGGAGCCCTGTGAATAATCTGGCCGACCCTGGCGTGCGCGCACACATTTCCTGGATGCCCGTGCGGACTCGGTGTTGAAACAAAGGTGAACACCAGCCGCTGAGCTGCACGGCTTGGAATGGTGATGAAAGCCATCGCAGAAGACGGCGCAGATGTCAGTGACGATGAAGCCATTGAGGTGGACCAGGATGAGCTGGCAGGTTTTGTCGAGCACCTCGGGCTCTCGCTTCCGGCAGAGGCTTCACATTCTCAAAAGTACCTAAAATAGCAACTTCACACACTACATGCAATGGATCACTGACCTTCGAGAATGTGTGCTAGGAGGACCTCATGTGGATCTGCAAGATGGCACTCAACGCTCCCGTGCCCGCAGGCTGGACCGCGCACAATGACGGCGAGGGCAACACCTACTACTACCATGACGAATCAGGTGCCAGTTCGTGGGACCATCCGTCGGATCCCTACTTTCGCACATTGCTCCGCCGCTGCCGGCGGCTCAAAGTGTCGGCGAGCAAGGGTGCGCAAAGCTCGCAAGCGGCGTTCAAGGCAAACGAAGACCTCAACGCGCAGCTCGACAAGCTCAAAGGCAAGTACAACGAGCTCAAAGACGCCGCCGCCAAAGTGGGCCTGGAGAACGAGAGCATGACACAGCGATGCGCCGCCATGGAGGCGGAGCTCGCACAACTGCGGCAGCAACACGCTGCGGAAATTGACGGCCTCCGCAAAGTGCACGTGGAGCTGAGGGGTAAGACCTCCAGCTTGTCAGCGCTCGAGCACGAAAATTCCGAACTAAAGAGAGCGGCTGAGGCGGCTGCCGAGGAATTGAAGAGATACCGTACAGGCGAGGCCGTGGATTTGCGGGCACGGGTTTCAGAGCTTGAGAAGCTGGTTGTGGCGGCGAATGCGCAGCTCAAGACCGCGCGGCACGAGGTAGAAGAGCTCGTAGTCCGCGAGGGGGAGCTTCAGGGACAGTTGTCTAAGGCGCACTCAACAACGCTGCACGACAAGACCCACATCAACAAGCTGGTGCGCGTGGCCGAGGAGCAGCAGCTGGCGGCTGATGTCGAGAAGCGCGCGCTGCAGGAGCAGTGCGCCAGTCTTCAAGTTGCTGTTGAGCAGATGCGCCAGAGTGCCAAGTTCACCGAGCAGCGCCTGTCAGCCGAGGCTGCTGCCGCCAAATCGAGGCTCGAACAGCTTAGCCTCCAGGAAAGTGCCGAGCTGAAGCGAAACCTTGAGCGGGTTACGCGCGAACTCGAGCGTGCACAGGTGCAGGCCGGGAAGACCCAGCAGCTAGAGCAGCAGGAGACGGAGGCGCGCGTGCTCGCCGCTTCGCTGCAGGAGGCCGCGTCACGTGCCGAGCGACTTTCTGATCAGCTGCGCAAAGCGGAGGCGGAGGTGGTGGATGTGCAGCGGCAGCTAGGCGACGCGCTGAACCGCTGCACGGCAGCAGAGGAGAAGGCTGTGGAGCGTGGCGAGCAGGAGCGCAGGCAGCGCGAGCGTGCGGAGGCTACCAGCGTTGAAATCTTGTCTGTGCGCGCCGAACTAGACCTGGCTCTAAGCAAGCGTCGCCTGCTCGAGGCAGAGGTGGAGGCCAAGAACGCGGCGCTCATCGACAGGGACGGTGCAATGGGCGCCAAAGTGGAAGACATGTCTGAGAGACTGTTGCGCTTGTCAAGCGAGCTTGAGGCGGAAAGGGCACGCACAGCGGCGCTGGGGCGCGAGGTAGCGACGGCGAAAGATGAGGAGATAAGGGCTTGGAGGGAGATTGCTGCTGCCGAGCAACGCGCCGTGCTGCTGGACAAGCAGACAAAGGCGCTGGTATCAGAGCTTGCAGATACTAAGGCCGCTGTTGTCCGCGCCGAGGTTGCGCTCCAGAGTATGGGGGGGGGGGGGGAGGGGGAGATGTGGCTGCGGGGATTGCTGCTATGCAGAATAAGCTCCTGGATGCACATGGTGAGCTGCGGGCGCAGGGCGAGAAGATGGAGATGCTAGAGACAGCACGCTTGCAAGCCGTGGCAGCCTGCAACAAGTTGCAGGGCGATTTGCACGTGTGTAAGGACAGTCTCACAAGGAGCCAGCGAGAGGTTGCTGAGCAGACAGCGGCTCTTGCTAGCGAGCGCGCTGCTGCGCACCGGTTCCGCGCGAACTCGGAGACGGAAAGACTCAAAATACAGCAGCAGATTGAGGCGCTGGAAAGGCAGTGCAAGGACCTGGGCGCATGGGCGCAAGGGAGCGAGGATAAGGTCCTCGCTCTCACGGCCAAGTGCGAGCAGGCGCAGCAGAAGATCAAGGTGCTCACCTCGGAGGTAGAGGCACTGCGAGATAGGGCGTCGGTGCTCCGCACATCACTCGACGCTGTTCGAGTCGCGAAAGCCAAAGCCGAGGGCGACCAACGTTCAATGATTGCTTCCTTCCGCCATGAGATTCGGTCCCTTGAGCGCCAGCTGGCTGAGGACCAGCTCGCGGTGTAACTACATGTGTGTGTGTGTGCGTGCGTGCGTTCGTCTCTCTCTCTCTCTCTCTCTCTGTGTGTGTGTGAGAGAGAGAGTGTGTGTGTGTAACATTTGATTTATTGTTATTACAATATATAGGTGCGCGAACTACGGCGGGAGAAGCGCGAGCGAGACTGCAACGCAAATGCAAGTGCAAACGCCGCCGCCTCAAACAATCATGAGGAACTTCACGTGCTTCAGTGCCGGGTGTCTGCGCTGCAGGATGAGCTGAATACCGCGCGCGATAGGGTGGCGGAGCTGCAAGAGGTGGGGATGGCAGCGCAAGATGAGTGCAGTGTCTTGAGCGAACGGCAGCGCGAGCTTGAGCAGAGTGCTTCTGCTGTGTATGCTCGCTTTCACGACGTGGAGAAGGCGCGGCAGGTACACACACACACACACACACACACACACACACACACACACACACACACACACACACAAACACAAACACACACACAACACACACACACACAAACACAAACACAAACACACACACAACACACACACACACACACACACACACACACACACACACACGGCAGGCGGCGGAGGCCCAGGTGGCCGTTCTGGCACAGCGAAACAAGCAACTGATGCAGGATCTTGGGAGCGATCGTGATGGGCTGGAGGAGCAGCTCCGTGGCAGCGTGGATGAGTTAAATCGATTGCGCAGGGAGAGACAGACCATGGCGCGCCAAGTGGCCGTCAGCAGTGAGAAACTAGAGATCGCGCAGATGGAAGTTGAAGCGCTAACGCGCGACAAGAAGCGGTTGCAGCAGCTGCTAGATCAGCTGCGTTCTGGGGGGCTCCCAGCGAAGGGCAGTGGTGCGGAAGGTGACAAGGTGGAGGGAGCAGAGGCTCAGGCTATCATTCGGGAGCTGCGTGCGGCACTGCGCGCGGTGCAGCCGCAGGTAAAAGAGCAGCAGGTGGAAATCAACCAACTGCGTGCGGAGCGGGAGGTGCTCGAGTCACAGGCGGAGAGCACCAAGGTCTACTTCCAAGGTCAGCTGCGCGGGAGGCTCAACGAGCTGCAGAGTGCCGAGGCTGAGGTGCAGCGCCTTCAAGAAGCGGTTGACCAGCAAGAGGCAGAAGCCGGGCGGCTCGAGGCGTCGAATGCAGCTCTCTACCAGCGACTGCGCGAACTCGAGGAGTCCCTTGCCTCGCCACAGCCGTCGCACGGGCAAGCACCGGGGCCGCAAGCTGCGAGCACGACTGCTCCGAGAGCAGGAGCAGGAGTGCACGCCCGGCCCGGCACCAAGGCTGCTGGCGCGTACGGTGGCGGCGTTACTGCGTTGCAAGGAGCAATGGGGTGGCCGGTGGTGGGTGGCCGGATGCCAGGGGGGCCGCCGCTGCCAACCCAAGGTGCTCCAAAGCGCCCTCGAAGTACGGCTGCCTGGGGTTTTGGTGCTGGAGGGGGAATGAATGCGACAGCCGCAGGGGCGACTGGTCTGGCATGGGGCAGCGGAAAGAAGTGGGCTCCTGGGGCTGCTGGCTCTGGCGTGGGAGTGCCCGATGCCGGTGGACGCGTGACTCCGGGCGGGACTGTGTACCAGCGACCGCGCAGCCAGGCGCGCGGCGCTGGAGGCCACGGCGCTCTGAAAGCTCTTGCAGCTCCTGTACAACTCTTACCGCCCGAAGTCATGAATCAGCTTCTGGGTTTGGGTGGTGGGGGAGCTCGTCCGTCCTCAGCGGCCAAAAACACGGGGCCTAATGCTCCAAACCCTCACGCAGCTTCGGGTGCGGGAACAGAGACCGGGGCCGGCCTGCGGGCGGAGCAGATTGGAGGAGGGGTGGATGACAAGGCGCAGGGGTTGGGGTGGGGTCGCGGCATGGTGGAGGATTCATCTTTGTCCCGGCCTTCGAATAGTGCTATTGGAGAGGCTACATTTGCTGCCGCAACTCTCGCAGGGGATCTTGACACTGCAGGCGCTGGTATAGGCACATTGGGCGCCTCGACGTTGGGGTTGGGTCTAGTGGCCGCATACGACCGCCGCAAACTGCAGAGCCGTGAGGCTGCTGTGGGCGGCAGCCCCGGGGGCTATGGCGGTGCGTGTCTTCTTGTTTCGTCTCTGGCCTTGATCCCAGCATTTCTTGTTTGTAGATTCCTCCCTGCTGCTAATTGCACCCGCATTGCCAATGCCCATGGCACTCGAACAGAGGCTGGCGCTGAAGCCGCCCCAGTGTTTGAATCCCAAGTTTGAATCCGTGCGGCAGTCTGACTACGCTAGGTGTTTCACGTGCTGTATGCTAATGAGTCTTTGGATGATGTGTGGATATGCGGTGCAGGTGGGGGGTTTGGAGGGGGCGATCGTGCTCGCCCGCCAGATCTCGGCGTCCCATTTAAGGCCGGGTTCGCTTCCATTTCCGATGCAGGCTTGGAGGCAGGGCATGGCGCTGTGCGAGAGGTCATGGCGGCGCCCATCGTGAGCCCGAATTCTACGTCTACATTCAGCCCCATGTCGAGCGAGCCTACCAGCATGCAGTGTGTCATGGCCTCTATCTCCACAGCCAGTTTCGCCGCACCTGCTTCAAACGCGGGCGCTGGAGGGGAGGACGCTTCAGAGGAAGTCACAACCTTGGGGGGCGGGCGAGGTGGCAGGGGCAGGGGTGGTATGGGCTGGATGGGAGGAGGAGTCGCTGCACCCACGAACCGACCACCAACGCACGTGCGGCCACCATCCGTGGCGATGCGGTCAAGTATTGTCAGCCCTAGTCCGGGTGGCGGCTCCACTATCTTGGGAGAGCACATGCGCAGCGGCGGGAGTAGCGTGTTCGAGCGCGCGCCCTCAGGTTGTTCGTGTGTGTGTGTGCGTGCGTGCGTGCGTGCGTGCGTGTGTGTAGGGCTCTGTATTCATCTCACACAAATGTTTGCAATGTCACTCTGGCGTGCACACATACCTCAGCTGGGCGCTCTGGTGCTGGGCGAGGTTCGCGTATGTCCACACCTGGAGGCCCGCCGCCACTACCACCAGGAGTCGGAGATGGGGCGAGCGGGACAGGGATGCGTGGAAGCGGGCTGGGGGCGGGGGCGCGCTCGCCTGATGGCAACGACCGTGAACCCCCAGGGTAAGTGAGACCTCGGCGCGCGTTGAGACGTTTGCGCAGTCACGTGCTTCGTCTACGTCTAAGAAACGTGTTTCTTAGATTGCACGCGCACATGGCAGGGCGTCGTTTGGTAGCTTGTGGAAGCCCTTGTCGGAGTCAGATGGAGAGCATATCTCTGGACATAGCACCGATAGCGGCAACCATTCGTTGAATACATTCAGGTGCAGTCCGGAGCGAGACTATTTACCTTACCTGTGTGCGTGACCCTGCAAGCGTATCTCTCTTTACTGTGTGCGTGTATCGTGACATTGACAAGCATTGGCAAAGCTTTGACGAGCTTTGATGATGACACACATGTATCCTCCTCCTCATATGACACAAGCATTGACAAGCTTTGACGAGCTTTGATGATGACACACATGTATCCTCCTCCTCATATGACACAAGCATTGACAAGCTTTGACGAGCTTTGATGACAAGCTTTCATTTCATCACAAGCTTTGACGCCTGTGCTGTGCATCTCAGTTATTCTTCGTCACGAACTTCGTCAATGAGTTTGCAGATCCACGCGCCTCTTCCGATCGGTCTTACTGCAGCAGTTGCACCCCATCCAGAGCGCCCAGGCGCCTCTGCTTCAAACGACCTGGGCGCCGGCAGCAGCAGTCCTTCTCCTTCGCCGCCCCTGCCCGCCCCAAGCAGACAGCATCTGAGTGCTACTCGGATGGCCGGCTGTGAAGGGGGCGGGGCTGCGAAGGAAACTCGTATGGAGGCCGTAATGCCTTCGGCGACTCCGAGGCCCGCAGCGAATGGCGAAAAGTCCTCCAAGACCTGTAGCGTGTCGTGACAGACTCCTCTTTTGTACGGTCTTGTCCCTTGTCAGATCCATCTCGTATCTCTTGACCGATTCCACCGCTGCGCCTCTACATTCGCCTGGGACGTTCAGGGGCAACGTCAGGATGGAGACACTAGGGCGCATTTTCGAACAGGGAAAGGCTGCCACTGGGCATACGGCCATGCCCGATATAGATGGTACGTGTGGACTGTAGATCGTCGTCAGTTGGAGAGTGATTCCTGAAACACAATGCGCAATCAGCTACGTGAGCACTTGGCATCTTGACGACCGGTGCATCATTGTGGCACTGATTCAGTACATTACTACTAATACGGCTCCGGAGTCTTGAAAGAAAGCCCCGAACGTTAACACTAGAGCGCTATAAGAGAACAAATTCTAGATAGAGAACACATTCTTCTGTAACACTTTTGTGTAGCCCCGAACGTTAACACTAGAGCGCTACTTCAGTGGCATCCAGGTCAAATGGTTCTCAGTTTTTGGTCAAGGCCCAGGTGCAGATAAAAGGTAACAAGGTTCTCAAACTCACACTGGTGATGCGGAGTCCGTGCGCGGGCGCCACCCTAGACCCCCCGTTATGGATAATTCCTAATAAAGCTCTCTCTCTCTCTCTCTCTCTCTCTCTCTCACACACACACACACACACACACGATGAAGAACCCTAGACGGGGGAGGTTAGGTGCGATGAATCATGTCGAAATCCTTGTAATTCAGGCACTGGGACCCGGGAGAATGTGAAGAGGAGAATATCTTCCGTTACAACACCTTTCTTTGCCTAATAACGTCGCTCTGCGAGAGAGAGGCAGAGAGAGAGGCAGAGAGAGAGAGCGAGAGAGAGAGAGAGAGAGGAGAGAGAGTGTGTGTGTGTGCGTGACATGTTCCATTGACTGGTATCCGTGACTCATTCTAGGCGGTGCGGGCGGTTTGAATGCCGTCATTCAACACCGCGTTGTGACTTAACTCTCCTGACGGAAGTCCGCCGATGAGAACTCGGATGCGGTCCCGTTCAAAGTAACGAGAGTATGGAGAAAATGAGGAACAAATAATGATTCAAAGATACACAATAACATAATCAATGCAAACACACTACAACACACTACGTACAACACACTTCAACACACAGACACACATACACAAACGCAAACACGCACACGCACACGCACGCACACACACACACACACACACGCACACACACACACACACACAGATCGAGGCATATAAACTAACGCGGTCCCTGGGTTGCCGACATTCGAAACATACACAGATCGAGGCATATAAACTAACGCGGTCCCTGGGTTGCCGACATTCGAAACATACACAACCAACATACATACCCTTTATTCTGTTCAAGGCTCACACACAGCACGCGTGGCTGCGTGGCAAGCAGACTGTGCGTGATTGTGTAATTGTCTGATACCGGGCTTCCCACTATGCCGGACCAATCAGCGGATGCCAGATCACTTATTACCCTTGACGTTCCCGCGTTTCAGTATCAGCATAGCAAGGCCGAGGAGATGTGGTCTTCGTAATCTCTGTGTGAAGTCGTCTTCACCCCGCCCCGTGCATCACCGAGAGACTTGTGCAAGCCGGAATGGTGTCCTGCTGCCCACGGCCTCGTCCCCAGCTCCACCGCCTCGTTCAAAATTGTCATTTAAAAGAACATGTTCAGCCTGCGGGTACCAACGAGCGTGTCAGAACACGCAGTGTCGCTTCGACAACGCGTTAACGCGCCCAGCAGCTACGCCCGCGCCGAAGCACACGTGGGGGCATCTCCAGCCAGCTGCGCACGGCACTCACGTGGTGGGCTTGGCCATCACGGCGTGGAAGTGGTCGAACTGGTGGTCGGCCTCCGCGACAACCTTCTTAGTGGCAGTCAGGGTCGAGAACATCTGTGCGGAGCACGCACGCAGGGTTGTCAGCAGCGGCCCATGCATGGCGCACTCCGCACACGATCCGGGGAGAACCCCTCGCGCATACGGAATCGTTCTTGCGACGCCCCCATAGCAGCCGGGATCTACTGGGCGCGTGTCTGGCAGACTCGTCGTTTCCAGACGGAGCCAAGAAACGCCTCATTCAATCGGTGAGCCTACAATTTCCCTGTCGTGCCCTCCTTCACCAGTGGGGCAAAGAGGATTTAATCCCCTAACTGCCCTTATTCCTGCCGACCCTCCCGGCGGGGGGGTGCGCGAACAGTGCTCCGCCTGCTGGGTGCGCACCCGAATCCCCGCTGCTACCCATGATGAGCGCGCACACCACAACCGTCAAGAGCCCCGAGGCTAGCACCGCCGCCTGGCGCGCGCGGCACCTCTCCCATCACAGTGCCACGCACCACACGGAATCGCTAACGGTGCCTTTTTCATCAGCGCCTTAGATCGTCCACAACTCCGTGAGTCGTGAACGATGTGAGGCGTTGATGAAGAATTCTGAAGAACTATGCGCGATCCCGTCTGGGCGTGACCCGTGTAGCCCGCAGAGGCTGTTATGGACCACATTACCTGAACGGGAATAGGCGCAGTTTTTTTTTCATTTTCAGAAAAAAACAGTTTCCGTTGGTAAGGGGGGACTGCGGTGGATCCCTCGGCTGACAGTATGGAAGACCTAATGGGGGGGGTAGACACTGCGGTGGATCCCTCGGCTGACAGTATGGACGACCTAATGGGGGGGGGAGACGCTGCGATGGATCGTTCGGCGCTTTTCGACGACCCCGCGCCTTCGGAGGATAGAGAAGCGGTGAAGCTCGGGGACGACGTGCTGGACGGCACTCTGGCGTCGCCGCGTGCGTCGCCCGAAGCGGCCGAAGCAGCGGATGTAGCAGGAGCTGGGGAGGGAGAGGAGTCGACGGCGGAGGAGGCGGTGATGGAGGAGGCGGCGGTGGCGGGCGGCGGAGAAGACGTGGGGAAGGACGACGGCACAGATCGCGAGCGGGCGGCGTCCAAAATCCAAGCGCGTCAGCGGGGGGCGCGCGACAGGCAACTTGTGGAGCAGCAGAAGGCAGACGGCAGCCTGCCCGGGCAGCGGCGCGCCGTGGTGGAAACGCCTGTGCACCGTGATTCGGAAAAGAGCGTGGGCGGCATTACGTTCTACGATGGCATCGGCAGCAAGTATTCGGGGGAGCTGCTAAACGGGCGGCCGCACGGCAAGGGCACGTACACGTTCGTGAACGGCAACATCTACGAGGGCGACTTCATCAACGGGCAGTTTCACGGCGACGGCAAAATGATCTTCCCGGGCTATGGCACGTTCAAATCAAAGTACGACAATGGGCGGGCACAGGGTGGGCAGTTTTACTTTGAAGATGGCCTCGAGTACGAGCCTCAGTCCTGGCCGTACTGTGTCGAAGGAGATCGCCGCTTCTACCACGAGGTTGTCGACCCGCGGTTCGGTCTGACTGACTGACGCTGCCCACCCCCACTGCGCATTGCACTCTTGTGCATAACTGCTGAAACGTTTCCGCATCAGGCGCCCATCCCTCACGCTCACAGACCACACAGACACAATCGCACGTGCCCACATATCTACTGTACATTCGCATCGTATCGCATCAATAAACGCGCAGTCCACTGTTGAAATCGAGTGTTGGGGTTGAGGTGGATGCGTGTTTTCTATCAACACAAGTTGGAGTGGTTGACATCCATCGCGCCACAGCGGGCCCACTCCGATGGCGTTGTTAGTCATTACAGCAACCGATTCCTCCTAGTGGAAGGATCCTTCTGCGCCGGTACACGCGCAGGAATGGCACACGCCCATTTGCTCTTGACGTGGTTTGATGCAAACGATAACGCGACAAGTCTCACCTCGCTCCCCCCGGCCTTGAAAATCCTCGAGGCTCGTGCGAGCGAAACGGCAAATTTTGCTTAGAAAAAAAGCTTAGAGACTTCAAAAGGTTTCAAAATCGTTTCCCTAAGGCCGAGAAACCACGCTTTCTGTTTTAAGGTCCCTGAGATGCCCTTAAAAGCCACACGCCTCAAACACTGTCGGCGCTAAGAATCGCTCAGCATCGTAAGGTGCCAGAGCAGCTTCAGACGCAGGAGCTTGAGCAATGATGGACAGCGTGCAATCGCCGGAGGGGACAGTGGGTGCACGCAAAACCAAGGGAGAAGCCAGTGATGCAACAGTCCAGCACGCTGAAGTTCGGGTGAGCGTCAAAGGGGCGTCCACAGCAATTCGCAGAGAGAGCATGCCGCCACAAACCCGCCGATAAGAATCAAGATCCACTTTCTCACCGTAGTAGTATATAGTGGAGCGTTTTTAAATTTTTTCCCATGTAATCGGGGCCACCTCCGGGTGAGTGATGCTGGAGGGTCGAGGAGGTCCTACAGGAACGGCCGTGCACCTGTCATCCAGCGCACTTGCTGGACCGTGACTCTGGGAGGGGGATTACGGGTGGGGGGTCCCACTTCATAAATAAAAAAAAAATCTTTTTCCGGCGAAGCAAAAGACAGCGCAATTTTTGCCTTTTATTTTTGCTTCATAAGAGAGCTAAACATATACTCCCCCCTTACCCTCTCTCTCTGCCCACCCATCCACTGTGCGGTGTCGGCGCTCGCGCTTGAGTTGGTTTTGTAGTTCGATTTTTATTGAATGAAATTTTTATCTTAAAAACTTTGTCAAGGGATTTTTTTAGGGTTTAGGGTTTAGGGTTTAGGGTTTTGGGTGGTTTTTTTGGGATCGGTTCAACACTGATTGACGCTCATACGTTACCCGGACAGACAGAAGGGTTGAGGGTGGGCGGAGGAATGGGTGGGCGGAGGGATGGGTGGGTGGTCGGTGTGTGAGGTATGGGTGGGCGGCGTGTGAGGTATGGGTGGATGGGTGGGCAGAGAGAGAGGGTAAGGGGGGAGTATATGTTTAGCTCTCTTATGAAGCAAAAATAAAAGGCAAAAATTGCGCTGTCTTTTGCTTCGCCGGAAAAAGAATTTTTTTTTTTATGAAGTGATTACATGGTAAAAAATTTATAAACGCTCCACTATATACTACTCACCGTAAACCAGCGCTCAGCAGCTGGATCCGCCTAGCGACTGCGTAGCCGCAAGTGGAATGCTGCACTACTCTGGCAGTGTCAAAAGAGACCTACTATAGTGTCAAAAGAGACCGGCAGGTGACGTGCTTCTCAATACGACTTCTCTCGAGTCGCATAGAGACACTTAGTTGGCCGAAAGAGACATTAACGCGCTTAAAGGGTCTCCAGACATTCAAGGGCTTTAATGTCTGGTTGCTTGAAGAGGCTTCAAGCTTTAATGTCTGGTTGCTTGAAGAGGCTTCAAGACACAATGCAAGTGGGGGGAGACGGATTGGAATGGAATTTCGCTTCAGGTCCCGCCATGACGTCGTCTAATGCCTTGCCTGAGTCTTGGCCCTGCGCAGGCAGACGGGAGGGTAAGAGTGAGCGCAGCGTGGGGGAGTGACCGGTGCACGCCACTGCTGCACACGCACTCAAATTCCCTCACACCTGAATGGCATTGGCTGAATGCACTTTCCGCTGCATACCAGTGTGCACTATTTTTCGCAGCGTCATCAGTTTTTCATCTGCACCACCACCCGCCACCATTAGCAACGTCGCGAGTAAATCTCTCTCTATCTCTCTCTCTCTCACACACACACTCACACACTCACACACACAGTCCATCTGCCTCTGAGCCTCTGAGTCTCTCTCCCTGTCTCTCGTCAACTCGTCTACTCCGTGTGTTTCGCACCATCTATTTCGATGTTTCCGTCGTCACCAATCGTGGTTGCGGTGACCGCGCTGTGCTCCGCGACCTTGTGCCATAAACAACATAGTAGGAGCGAGATGCAGATGATGAGTACACGGACTGGCAGACATGGATGAGAGTATGCACGACGGAGACGAGCAGATTCGAAAAGAAGTAAGTGTGAGGCATGCACCTCAAAATCTTCTTTCCGCAGGTGCTCCTCCTCCAGGAGCGAACGGGCGCGCCCCAAAAGCTTCTGCGCCTCCGGCAACAGAGGTGCAGAACGCCTTACTGCTACTTTACCATCAGCTGCACCAGCTGCAACCGCCCACGGGCTCCGGGGTGGACTGGCGGAACACCAGCGACGAGCTGCCCGACGAACAGCGTTGACTTATCAGCAGCACACGGCACGCAGCACCGGCGCGCATCTGTAGACCATCATTTTCACAACGGGGGGGGGTGGGTTGGTGGTGTGTGCAGCTCGCCTGCTGCTGTCTTCGACGCGGACACGAGACGGCCAGCTCGTCGAGAGCTGCCGACAGCCACGAGGCTCGCCATTGGCAGGCGGCGCCACTCCTGCACAAGCACAACTGATGCTCTTTGGAGACGCCTTGTTTGCAGTTCGTGCAGGTCGTTGCGACGCGATGGAGACGTCCAGCGGGCCAGCAGGCGCGGCGAAGCCTGAGCGCAGGGACAGGCTCGGAAACCTGCGGGCCAAGATTGCGTGAGAATTGATGCATGCCTCGGCATGCGTGCTCGCGCGGCCGTGAATTGTGGTCACCACGCGCGACGCGATGCGCAGGGCGGTAGTCGTGGTGGCGCTCGTGGGAGGCTCGCTCGTGCGTATCCAAGAGGCTCAGCATGTGGGGACTCGATATGGGCGAGCGAGCAGCGGGCCCGGAGCAGCAGGGTCAGATGCAGCAATCACGGCTCCCGCTCCCATCAAGCCTACGCCTACCTCCGTTGACTGGAATCCTTGGAGCGACACTCGCGCCACAGCCACGCTTGAGACGCTGCGCCATTCCCCCCAACCCTTATTACCCCCTGCCCTTGCATCCTTGCCCGCGGCCACGCCCTCTGCGTCGCTGGGCTCGGCATCCGCTGCCAATGCCCCATTCCCCGCATCCGCGCCTTCTGGGGCTGCTGGCGCGGAGGGGGGGGGGGGGCTGGGGGGGGCTACTTTGTTGCTTGCCCTCGAGGCCAAGGGGTCGGTGAGTGTCCTAATTCCCCGTGTTAGGTTTGTTCTTCACTTGACGTGACCCTTCTTGTGTTTATTCATATTATTTTTTATTTTATTTTTTATTTTTATTCTCTGTTTTACCCTCGCTTTCCGTGTCCCTTCTTGTGTTGCTTCTGACCTTTGGCCCTCGGTCCTTTGCTCTGAGAGGAGCAAAGGACATGATATGTATTTGTGTTTGTGTGTACACGTACGCACATACATACACACAATTTTGCTCCGAGGTCAGCAAAGGAGGATATATAAATGTACGTGTGTCTATACACACACGCACAGAGATAGACATCCACACACATCCACACACATCCACACACATCCACACACATCCACACACATCCACACACATCCAAACACATCCACACACATCCAAACACACACACACACACGAAGCGACACTGGATGCTGTCAGGTGAAGGGTTAAGGGAATAGGGTTCAGGGTTTAGGCACATGAAGCGACTCTCGACGCAGCCAGGCGATATAGGCTTTCGGGTTTCGGGTTTAGGCGCATGAAGCGACTCTCGATGCAGCCAGGCGGGCTGAGAGAGAGAGGTAGAGAGAGAGAGGTAGAGAGAGAGAGAGAGAGAGAGAGAGAGAGAGAGCGCGCGCGCGCGCGCGCGCGAGTCAGGGGCAGGCACGCTGCAGGGAAGTGCTGAAGGCGTGGGTGCGCGACGCTGATGGCGGCTTTAGGGTTCAGGGTTCAGGGTTCAGGGTTAATCTGATTAATATATCTAATCTATATAATCATGATGCAGATCGCTAATGTGTTGCTAATGTGTTGTGATGTGTTGCTATTGTGTCGCTAATGTGTTGCTAATTAATGTATCTAATCTATATAATCATGATGATGATGATGCAGGTGGTGGTTAGCCAGTACGAATGTGTTGTGATGTGTTGCTAATGTGCTTCAATGTGTTGCTAATGTGTTGCTAATGTGTTGCTAATGTGTTGTGATGTGTTGCTAATGTGTCGCTAATGTGTTGCTAATGTGTTGCTAATGTGTTGCTAATGTGTTGCTAATGTGTTGCAATCATGATGATGATGTAGGTGGTGGTTGGCAAGTACGAGTATGTGAAAAAGACAGACAACATCGACTACGAGAACAACGACGTGGGCGAAG
>Ga0315899_10004196_pt1 | contig 15595 bp, 15 predicted proteins | sample LakEriMetagenome_2_FD_203518 | JGI IMG/M metagenome (GOLD analysis project Ga0315899, IMG submission 203518) | Freshwater fungal communities from buoy surface, Lake Erie, Ohio, United States - Buoy 4 MA112 | ecosystem: Environmental > Aquatic > Freshwater > Lake | place: USA: Lake Erie, Ohio... | reverse complement strand
AGCTGACATTCTCGTGGGTTCAATTAAAATGGATCTGGTAGGTTATTCAGGATTAACTGCACCGTTGAATATTCAAAAGAAATAAAGGTTTATTACATCCCCCGGAGCGCGGTATTTCGTTAGGAATGCCGCGCTTTGCTTTTCATGACAGGTGTCATTTTTTTAACGGTATGTAATTTCCGTATTTTGAAATCCAACAACAATAGTTATGAGCGACATTCCGCAAGATCATCTGGACACCGTTAAAAAGATTGAAGAGAAATACGCCGCGTTGCACCAGGATGCAGGTTCGTTTTTAAAAGGTTTTTTATATCAACGCCCGCTTACGTATTGGGATTACGTTGAAGTAGATACACTTTTAACCTTACAGAAACCACGCACCAACTATCCGGATGAACCAATCTTTATCATGTACCATCAGGTGACAGAGTTGTTGCTGAAATTGATAGTTCATGAATTAGAACAGATTGTTCACGCTGAAGAAAACAATGCAGATTTCTTCACTGTGAAATTGGAACGCGTGAATCGTTATGCGGGAATTCTTACGCAATCATTCAGTGTGATGCGTGAAGGCATGGACTACGGTCAGTACAACGAATTCCGTTTAGCATTAGCTCCTGCAAGCGGCTTTCAGTCGGCGCAGTTTCGTGTAATTGAAATCATGTGTACTGCTTTGCACAACCTGCTCAATCATCGTGTTAAAGGCTCGATGTCTCCTGATGCGAGCATTGATGAGTTGTTTGGTGAATTGTATTGGCTCGATGCAGGATATGATCGGAAAACAGGACGCAAAACACAGTTGATGCAATTGTTTGAAGTGAAGTATGTGGATAGCTTTAAGCGTCTTGCTGCAAAGATGCGTGAACAACATGTGTTAAGTCGTTATCACAGCATGCTGAACGCCGGCGCTGATGTTACTCGTTTGAAACACGCGCTGCGCAATTTTGATCATACGTACAATGTCATATGGCCGCTGGCACATTTAAAAACTGCCGAATATTATTTGAATTCCCGCGGAGAAGGAAAAGCGGCAACGGGAGGAAGTGAATGGCAAAAGTATTTGCATCCGTCCTACCAGCGACGCATCTTTTTTCCTGAGTTGTGGACTGAAGAGGAATTAAAAAATTGGGGGCAGTTTTAGCTGTCCCGAACTCGAGACCCCGGTTGTGAATGCCAACACCAAGAAATTGGCTGTCTTATCCCGAATGGGCAAATCTTTTGGACGTGATGTTGGCACCAAACTTTTGGAATAGCTCTGTCAGTTTTTAGGAGAAGCTGGTAAATTGCAAATACAGAGGTGTTTAGTGTCTGAATCGACTGCGGGGGTTAAAAAAAGTTCAGAGGGCTGTAACTTACTGCTGCCGAAATCGTCTTATTCTCAGAACGCACCTGATTGAGCCATGACCGTAGAAGAATTTAACCGCTGTGTTGACCTGTACTCAGACAGCTTGTACCGCTTCATTTTGAAGAATGTCAGGGATAAAGACAAAGCCAAAGACATTGTTCAGGATACCTATGAAAAATTGTGGATGAAGGTTTCCGAAACGGAAGCAAAGAATGCGAAGTCGTATATGTTTACTGCGGCGTACAGAACCATGATAGATGTGCTTCGTAAGGACCAGCGACATGGTTCGATGGATGAGGTGGCGATGGCAGCTGTTTCGCATAACAAACAATACAGCGACCTGAAAGAAATTCTTCAGGAAGCCTTAGGCAAATTGCCGGAAATACAACGTTCTGTAATTATGTTGCGCGACTATGAAGGGTATTCTTATCAGGAAATCGGTGAAATCACCAACCTAACTGAATCGCAAGTGAAGGTGTATATTTTCCGCGCACGAACATTTTTGAAAAATTACATTGGTAGCATCGAAAAAGTAGTTTAACACATGAATATAAATCGCCATAACTATGAAGCCTGGTTGCTCGATTATATCGAGGGCAGTCTCTCTGCGGAGCAGGTGGATGAGTTATTGGTGTTCCTTGATGCGAATCCCGAATTAAAAGCGACGCTAGACGATTACAGAAATATCTCGTTTGAAACCGGCGAACAAATTCGCTTTGATGCGAAAGAGGTTTTGAAGAAGTCAAACGATGTAATCAACAATGAACCTGCTGCACCACTGGAATTAATGATTGCTGTGATGGAAGGCACTTGCACAGCGGAGGAATTGAAAATGTGGGAGCGAGCGGTGGAGAACAATCCGAAGCTGGAACAAGAATTTCATCTCTTACAGCCAACACGTTTGAGCCCGGATCTTTCGGTTGTGTTGGACGATAAGGAGATGTTAAAGCGTAACGCAGAAACAATCACCATAGCAAACTACGAAGAATGGATGATTGCTGCGTTTGAAGGAACATTGCGTGCAGAACAACTCGAGCAGTGGAATGCATTTGTTGCGCAACATCCGGAAATTCAACAGGAATACGAAGCATTACAACAGACCAAGCTGGTTGCGGATGATGTTGTTTTTGAACATAAAACCGCACTGAAACGCACCGCTCCTGATGTTAATCGATTCGAAGAATTGGTATTGGGTGCATTGGATCAAACGCTCACAAACGCTGAGCAAGCGGAATGGAAAATGCTATTGCAGTTGTATCCGCACTTGCAGGTGGAGCTCGAGCAGTTACGTCAAACTGTTGTGCAGCCGGATACAACGATAGTATTTGCAGATAAAGTAAGTTTGAAACGTCCGGCATTTACCATCAACTCCGAAAACATTGATGTGGTATGCATGCAAGCTGCAGAAGGAACGCTTTCTGTAATGGAACAGCAAACCTTGAACGAGTATCTGAAAGTTCATCCGGAATATGCTGCATTAATCAGCGCTTACCGTAATACAATAGTTACTCCTGATGTTACCGTTGTTTTCGAGGATAAGAAATCGTTGTACCGCAAGGAACGCGGAGCATGGTTCTGGTTGCCCGGTGTGCAATGGTCGGCGGCAGCAGCTGTTGCGATTTTGATTACGATCGGATTATGGAATATCGGTAGTGAAGAATTGAACAACAACGGTAACGGTTTCGCGATTAATAACAATTCCAACGTTCCCGGTACAAAACCGAACAACACAAATTCAGGAAATACTTCCGGTTCACCAATCGCTAATGTGGATAATAGGACAGTTGCAGGCGGTGCAAAACCGATACTTATTGCAGGATTGAATACGACTATTATAACTCCTGTTGCTGCGAAATCGGAAAATTGGAATACGATTGAACCTTCCGTTGTACGCTTGTCTTCAAAAGACATCAATCCGACAGCGCCTGAATTCTCCGATGCATTTTACAACACATTGAATCAGTCTGCTCCTGCATCTAACGATAACGCTGCAATCTCTGCCGGTCAATACGCTATGCAGTGGATGAAATCAAAATTAGATCGTCGTCCGAATGTTGATCCTGAATTGGTTGAAGAGGTTCTGGTAGCTAACAACGGCACTCGTGTGGATGGATGGGATTTAGCCATGAGCGCTGTGAACCGTGTAGGAAGTGCTACCGGGGGCAAGCTTCAAATGAATCGTGAAATTGATGACGTGGTGGTACATGTCGGCAAATACGAATTGCGATTCGGAGCGAAATAATCCGCTTAACATTCTTCAACATTTCCGTGAATTTGTTTGTTGTAAATTGCAGTAACAACATGCAAACAGCTACATGCGAATGATAACGGCAGCACTTATTATTTCTTTGAGTATTTCCTGTTTACAGCCGGATACCGTCCCTGCTGACTCTGTTGCAGTTGTTGTTGACTCAACAAAAACTAAAATGGATTCTACAAGCATTGCAAAGTCTGACGAAGAGTGGCGGAAAACACTTACGCCCGAGCAATATTATATTTTGCGACAGAAAGGCACTGAACGTCCTTACACCGGAAAATATTGGAACAGCAAAGAAACAGGACTTTACAAATGCGCCGGTTGTCAGGCCCCCTTGTTTACTTCTGATCAAAAATTCGACTCCCACTGCGGGTGGCCAAGTTTCTCTTTGCCTTGGGATTCAGCTGCAGTAGCGTATACTCGCGACACTTCTCACGGCATGATTCGCACAGAGGTCACCTGCAAGAAGTGTGGCGGTCATTTAGGTCACGTGTTTGATGATGGCCCGCCTCCGACCAATTTGCGGTATTGCATCAACTCGGATGCGATGATCTTCGAAAAGAAGGAGTGAGTCTAACGCGCGGAGTTCTATCTTTGCGCCCATGAACGTTTTACTACTTGGTTCCGGCGGTCGTGAACATGCTTTCGCCTGGAAATTATCTCAAAGTTCGTTACTCAAAAAACTATACATCGCGCCCGGCAATGCAGGTACTGCTTTACACGGTACGAACGTGGACATATCTGCCACAGATTTTGCTGCGATTAAAAATTTCGTGTTGGAGCATGAGATTAGTTTGGTGGTTGTTGGTCCGGAAGATCCGTTGGTAAAAGGTGTGCATGATTTCTTTTTGAATGATGAATCACTCAATAATATTCCGGTAATTGGTCCTCAGGCTCAAGGTGCACAGCTGGAAGGCAGCAAGGATTTTTCAAAACAATTCATGATTCGTCATGGAGTTCCTACGGCTGCATATCAGACCTTTACTAAAGACACACTGCAGCAAGGCTTAGCATTTCTGGAAACTTTGCGGCCGCCTTATGTATTAAAGGCTGACGGACTCGCTGCCGGTAAAGGCGTTGTTATTCCGACGACGTTAGCTGATGCACAACAAGAACTTCACGCTATGTTGGCCGATGCTAAATTCGGCGCTGCCAGCAGTCGCGTGGTGATTGAAGAGTTTTTGAAAGGCATCGAACTATCCGTTTTTGTATTAACGGATGGCAACTCGTATAAAATATTACCTGCAGCAAAAGATTATAAGCGCATCGGTGAAGGTGATACCGGGTTGAATACCGGAGGAATGGGAGCTGTGTCGCCTGTGCCTTTCGCAGACGCTGCATTTATTCAAAAGGTAGAAGAGAGAATTGTAAAGCCAACGATCGAAGGTTTACGCAAAGATGGTATACCGTATGTTGGATTTATATTTATCGGATTGATGAATGATCATGGCGATCCAAAAGTGATAGAATACAATTGCCGCATGGGCGATCCGGAAACGGAAGTGGTGTTGCCTCGCATTCAAAGCGATTTGCTGGAACTTTTTGTTGCAATTGGTAAAAAGGAATTGCATCGTGTTGAGCTGAAGATTGATGATCGCACCGCAACTACAGTCATGATGGTAGCCGGCGGATATCCCGGAGATTATGAAAAAGGGAAAGAAATTACCGGTTTGGAAAAAGTTTCCGAGGCAACGGTATTTCATGCAGGAACCAAACAGCAGAGCGGAAAAGTAGTTACCAATGGAGGACGTGTATTGGCTTTCACGGGTATGGGCGATTCGATTGATGCTGCATTGCAAAAATCATTTGGAGCGGCCCGTTGTGTAGGTTTTGAAGGAGCGTATTACCGGCGTGATATCGGAAAAGATTTGATGGAATGGAAAGGATTCTAAATAAAAAATCCCGCTGAGAGGCGGGATTTTTTTATGCTATTTCGTTAATAGAACTACTTGATTGTTCCGTCTTTCGCAGCTTTTTTGTTGTAGTCATTCTGCATTTTCATCCAGGCGAAAAACGCTACGAATCCAACAGCGATAAGAACTTTGTTCGGTGAAAGTGTGTCGTAAGTCCACTCGAGCAATTCGAATGCCTTATAGAAAGCGCGACCTACCGCGTACCAGAAACCTTCTTGATTCATCATAATCGTGTTATTTTAAATAATGGCTCAAAAATAATAATTCATTTGAAATGACAAAGCGGTTTCATTGATGAGTTCTGTCATCATTTGGTAATCCTTAGCGGTATTAGGCTAAATTTGCGGAAACAATTCTGCTGTGTTCATCGGAATTACATCTTCAAAGCAACCGGTTTCATTGGTATTAATACCACTGACAGCAGTACTATTGTGGTTGCCCGGTTTCTTCCTGGAGGCTCAACCCAATTTACAGGTGAACATGCCCTTGTATGGAAGTATTGAGCCATGGCTTATAGTGAATCCTTTCATAGCTCGATTATTTGGTCTGACCACTGTAATTCTGACCGGATTCAGTATCAACTATGTCGTTAACGAACATCAGATTGCCCCTAAAAAATCGTGGTTGCCTGCATTGTTATATGTGACGATGGCCTCTTCCACTCCCGGATTATTATGGCTGCATCCGGCTTTACCTGCCACATTTCTACTGGTATGGTCGCTTCATTTGGTATTAAGTACCTATCGTGATGAAACGGTTAAGGGGACTATTTTTCATGCAGGTGTTTTGGCCGGCCTTTCTGCGTTGATATATTTTCCTGCAATTCTCTTTATTTTGTGTTTACTTGTTGCGCTCATCATCCTCCGACCGTTCAATGGACGAGAGTGGGTCATCTTATTTTCTGGGGCTTCATTACCGTTTGTTTATTCCGGCTTTTATTTTTTTATGGCTGACTCATGGCAAGGTGTAACTCGCCGTTACATTGTTGATCCAATCATGAATAAAAACTGGTTTCTCAAATTAGAAGTCGCGGATTACGCTGTGTTCGGTGTGCTTATTATTATATTTCTGGGCGCATTATATCGCTATGTTGCCGGCGCTGGCACCAGCACTATGAAAACTAAAAAAAGTAGTTCTGTTTTGTCGTGGATGGGAATTTGTTCCGCATTAACCGTCTTGTCTTCGCAGCATTTTCACAGCTCGTCCTTCCTGTTTTTATTGGCACCGTTGACCATGTTTGCTACCAATTATTTTATTGCGATGCGCAAGCCCGTTCTACGTGAGTTGGTGTATGTTTTGTTAATTGGTGCTGTAATTGGTGGATATTTAATGCGGGGCAATTAAGACGTATTGCCGGCTCATATCGTATCTTTACGAACTAAATTCTATTGTATGAAATTTGGCGTTGTCGTTTTTCCGGGATCCAATTGCGATCGTGATATGATGTATGTTCTTGAAACTATTATGGGGCAGGAGGTAGTAGAATTGTGGCATAAGGATCGGGACCTGAAAAATGTAGATGCAGTGGTTTTGCCGGGAGGATTTTCTTACGGCGATTATTTGCGTTCAGGTGCTATTGCGCGATTCTCTCCAATCATGGAATCGGTTATCGAATTCGCAGGGAAGGGTGGAGTTGTATTTGGCGTATGTAATGGATTTCAGATTTTGTGTGAATCCGGTTTGCTGCCGGGAGCATTGTTACACAACAACAGTCGTAAGTTCATTTGCAAAAATGTATTCATTAAAGCGGAGCATAATAATTCATTGATTACTGCAACAGTTCCTGCGAATAAGGCACTTAAAATTCCGATTGCGCACGGAGAAGGCAAGTATTATGCATCTGCCGAAACTTTGGCAGAAATGAATCGCAACGGACAAATTTTGTTCCGCTATTGCGATGACAAAGGCAATATTACTGATGATGCTAATCCTAATGGAGCTACAGATAATATTGCAGGTGTTTGCAACGCCGGAAAGAATGTTTTCGGAATGATGCCGCATCCGGAACGAGCAGCGGATGGCGAGTTAGGCAATACAGACGGCAAACTGCTGTTTGAGTCTTTGTTAAGCGCTGTTTTAGCGTAAGTTACTGACCATTAGTTTGTTTTCGTCCACAAATTTCCTATTTCGGTCGAATCGCTGATTGTTTTTCAAGGCAGATTGTAGTCTGTGAAAAGCTCAATTTACTTCATTTTATCCTTCAATTTGATGCTGTGAGTGCGTAAGAAGTTCTCGAAATACTTCTTGGCGCTATCGTTTTTTTTATGCAAATTGTACTTGCTAAAAAGTCCCTCATGAAACACACGCTAATTATTGCAGGTTTTACAGTGGTAACTGCGCTATCTGCTCAGCAAACCAACTCGCCAATCGGAACATCCGCATGGGCACAAGAACACTCTTCTAATCGTGTGGCTGAAACACCGGTTAATCCGCTTAACGGTAACGATACGTTAAATATGACGTATTCGAATACAGCATGCGGATTGAATTATACCATGGTGAGTCAACGTTTGGGACAACGCTTTACTCCGGTCGGAATTCCGCAGCCGGCACCATTTCTGGTTTCTGCAATGCCTTCTTGCGCGACAGTGCTAAAAGCATATTTATATACTGAAGCTTTGGGTGTAGCTCCGGGCATTACTGCAACAATTACAACTCCTTCCAGCAGCACGACTAATGTCCCTATGACCTTAATTGGAAGTTCGGTCGATGTTTGCTGGGGTATGAACGGCACACACGTATGGCGTGCGGATGTTACCACATTGATAACCACACCCGGAACATATATGATTGGTGGTTTACCAACAACTCCTCAGAGTTCTAGTGGTGTTGATGTTGAGGGCGCAACGCTAATCGTAATTTATCAGGACCCATCTGCCAGTTACACGGGTAGCATTCAGATTGACGATGGTTGTCATACTAAAATTGGCGGTTCGCTCACACACAACATGACAGGTTTTAACGCCTGTGCGGCTTCTACATCAGGTAGTGCGTTTATGTTGGTAGGAGATATGCAAATGCCCGGGTACACCATTAACATGAACGGGCAAAATGTGGTGCAGCCGCAATGGAATTGGTGGAATGAAATTTCAACCGCTACAACCGTTACCGGCGGCCAAAATTCTTGTAATTATAACATTTCTACCGGCGGCGATTGCTACACACTTGCTATGGCCGGATTGTATTTCCAAACGAATTGTCAAACTTGTATTCCTTCTACTGCTTCATTAACCGTGACGGCAACTTCAACAGTAGCATCTTGTGCCGGTAATGGTTCTGCAATAGCAACAGCAACAGGCGGCAACGGTAATTATTCTTACTTGTGGACACCGGGAGGCGCTACAGTAGCCAATCCTGCAAACCTGTCACCGGGAACTTACACGGTGTCTGTAACGGATGGAACATTATGCGGCACTGCAACTGTTACCGTAGGCTATAATGGACCTGTTGTAACAACAGTTGCTCAGCCCATTACTTGCCAAGGTTTGGGCAGTGCATTTGCAGGCGTTACAGGGGGAACCGGACCTTACACCTATCTATGGTCTCCTTCAGGGGGAACGCTGCCCATTGCGTCGAATTTGACTGCAGGTACTTATACGGTAACAGTTACAGATGCAACAGGTTGTGTGGTTACCGGAACAGCCGCTATTGCTAATAACTCCAATTTTACCGGTTACATTTTTGCTAATCCCGACATCTGCCCATCTCCATCCGGCTCGGTTAATACAACGGTTATTGGCGGAACAGCTCCTTACACTTATGCGTGGTCTAATGGTGCTACAACGCAAAATATCTCTCCTGTTCCTGCCGGAGTTTATTCGGTTACCATTACTGATGCGGCCGGATGTGTAGTTACTCTGGCGGATACAGTTGTTGCTGTGTCAGGATTGACTATTGCTACTAATCAGTTTGTATATGCATCATGCGGTGATACAGTAAATCTTGTTGCATCATCCAACGATCCATCGGCAACTTACACGTGGAGTCCAAGCTCAACAGTGCTTAACCCGAACGCGGCTTCAACATTCGCTGTTCCCAGCGTTTCTACTGTGTACTATGTTACGGCAACCGGCGCTTGTGGAACAGACATGGATTCCGTAGAAGTTTATGTTGATTCACTTAATATGTACAACGAGCAAATTTGCTTCGTAACCGTTGATACATCAATTAATAAAAATGTCATCATCTGGGAACGACTTAATTCTCCTGCATCCGGAATATACAATATCTATCGTGAAACTTCTGTTTTAGGAGTTTATGCTTTAATAGGAACACAACCTGTTAGTCAGTTTACAACGTATGTTGACATGACTTCCAATCCGCAAGTAATGGCTAATCGTTATGTGATCAGCACAACGGATAATTGCGGTCAGGAAAGTGACACTAGTTTCCACCATCGTACAATTCACCTGCAAGTAAGCCCATCCATGTTTGGCGGCTATAACTTGGCATGGACGCCTTACGAAGGTTTACCCATCAGTACGTATAACATTTACCGTGGACCAAGCATTTCACAAATGACTTTGTTGACCTCAGTTGCAGGTAACGTGTTTACATATACTGATGTAACAGCACCAAGCGGAAACTTGTGGTACATGATTGAAGCGCAGCATCCTTTCGGAGGTTGTTCTCCTTCATTACGATTGAACAACCCGAATACGTTAATTGCTAATTTGTTCACTCAATCGAATCTTGAATCAACAGATGATGCAAATTCAGTGCAAGAAGGTGCAATCTTGCAAGGAACATTGTTGTTATTGCCTAATCCAAACAACGGTAACTTCCAGATACAGGGTACAACCGTTGGTTCCGGTAATGTTACTATAGAAGTGTTTAATGTGTTGGGTCAAGCTGTTTATGCAACACAGGTTGCAGCAAATGGTACATTCACACATCAAATGGAATTGAATGCAGCTGCCGGCGTTTATTCGGTGCGCATTATTTCCGGTGGACAGTCAACAACTCTTCCGGTGGTTATTCAGCGATAAAAGTATCAGGAATACATAAGGCGAAGTTCTCCGAGTGAGGACTTCGCTTTTTTACAAAAAAACTTTCACTCCATTTTGTGTCATCTTCAGCACTGCCGAACAATTTTGGTGGTGTATTGGGTTTGTTGAATCTGATGTAGAAGTTAACTAGAAGTCGCTGTGGTAATAAATTTGTGATTATAGCAATACAGATAAATTGTTCGGGAGCTGTTTGTTTTGCAAAATAGTCGCGGGCAGCCTGATCAATAGTAAATGAAGCTGTTGCATCAACTAATTCAGTGACTTTAAGTTATTGAGTGATTCGGATGTCCAACTCAATAAGTTCGCGCACATCTACCTGAAGTATCCCGGCACCTTCCTTGATATTCAAGTAATAAAATGGTTCCTATATGATTACGGAACTAACTTTTGTTTCGTGATGTTGATGTAAAGCGCGCGATTTGGATAGTTAACAACAAGAAATTTCGTCCTGATACGAAATTTTGAAGTGATTTACTTTTTGTAAAAGTGCATTTCCTCCAAATATTGGAAAGCTTCCGTGGGGATGAAATAGCGCATGTCTTTACCTTCTTTGATGCCTTGACGAATGAAAGTACTTGAGATATTGATCAGAGGGGCGTCTGTCAGGTGAATGTGCGGATGTTTCAATAACTCATCGTTTATTAAGCCCGGACGCGGATAAACATAGATGTCGTAGTGTTCCAGGATTTGTTCGTAGTTCTTCCATTTGTGAAGACTCTGCAAATTATCAGCGCCCATAATCAGGGCAAATCGCATATCCGGATATTTTTCTGAAAGATGCGCCAGCGTATTTATGGTAAACGATGGTTGCGGTAAACGAAATTCAATATCGGAAGCTTTTAAGTTAAGGTGATCACCGATTGCTCGTGTTACCATTTCCAAACGATGATGATCGGCGAGTAAGGAACTTTTTTCTTTCAGGGGGTTGTGTGGAGAAACTACAAACCAGATCTTGTCGAGGTCGGTAAATTCCAGCATGAAGTTCGCCAAAATCATATGACCGTGATGCACTGGATTGAAGGAACCAAAAAACAATCCGATTTTCATGCAGCTACAGATGGAGGAATTTACGAATTAACGCTTCGGCCCGTAGGAACGATTCTTCCAGGATATTGTTGGTAATCACATGGTCAAAACGATTCTTGAATTGTAACTCTGATCCGGCTTTTGCAATTCGCATTTTAATTTTCTCTTCCGGTTCGGTTGCCCGATGACGCAGACGTTGTTCCAATACTTCCATGGAAGGAGGTTCTACGAATACTGACAACGCACGACCACCGTATTGCTTTTTCAAATTCATGCCGCCAATCACATCCACATCAAAAATTACATGATGACCTTTTCTCCAGATTCGCTCTACTTCAGATTTCAACGTACCATACATCTGGCCGGGATAAACTTCTTCCCATTCTACAAATTCTTCGGCTGCAACGCGACTGCGAAATTCATCTTCGGATAAAAAATAATAATCTACACCATGTTGCTCATCGCCACGCACCGCACGTGATGTAGCGGATACTGAAAATTCCAGCATCGGAAATTGTTTCAGTAAATGATGCACAATGGTTGTTTTCCCTGCTCCGGATGGTGCCGAGAAAATGATCAACTTGCCCGATGTGGTGGAGTGACTCACTACAAAACGTTTAACAGTTGTTCTTTAATTTTTTCTAGTTCGTCTTTCATCTGCACCACCAGCTTTTGTATGCCGGCATCGTTTGCTTTAGAACCGATGGTGTTGATCTCACGCCCGATTTCCTGCGCAATAAATCCAAGCTTTCTGCCGCTTGCAGGTTCTGCCATTACTTTCAGGAAATAATCGCAGTGAGTTTTTAAACGTAATTTTTCTTCGGTGATATCGAACTTTTCCAAATAGTAAATCAGTTCTTGTTCAAAACGATTTTGATCAATTTTTTCCGGAGAGAGTTGTTCTGTCAATACCTTTTGCAGGCGCTCACGAACATTTAAAGCACGTTGCGGATCTAATGCAACAACATCTTCCAATAGTTGCAATAGCAAATTAATCCGTTGACGGAATTCCTGTGCCAATACTTGGCCTTCCGTATTACGAAACAGCTGAAATGCCGCAATGGCTTCCTGAATACAGGCGTTAACCGCATTCCATTCCTGTTCATCAGGCTCTTGCTTATCTTGTTTCATTACATCCGGCATGCGAATAATTAATGAAAGAAAATCTTCACGCTGTTCACCAATAAGTTCGGCCAACGCTTTTAATTCTTTGTGATATGCTAAAGCGATGGGATGATTGATGGCTGCGGCTTGTTGCTCGCCTGCTCCTTCAGCAAATAAACTAAAGTCAACTTTGCCGCGTTCAAGTGCGCGTGAAAGATCGCCGCGGATTTCAGCTTCTTTGTCGCGGTAGGTTGGTGCCACACGCATGTTGAGGTCCAGCTGGCGACTATTGAGCGAGCGAATTTCGACCGTAATTTTTTTACCTGCCAATTCACAGGTGGCTTTTCCAAAGCCGGTCATTGATTTCATAACATCAAATGTACAACTATGCAGTGGAACGTGTTTTCTTTCCGGCCATAATCACTCCGGCGAAAATGAGCACCGCAGAAAGTACTTTTTGCCACGTGAGTTCATCTTTACCCAGATACAGTGCGATTCCCGCCGCCATGAGCGGTTGCAGGTAAATGTAAGCACTCACAACAGAAGGACTTAGTGTCTTCAGCGCAAAAATGTTTAACAGATAAGCAATGAATGTAACGCCGATTACCACGAACATGATGTTAAACCAGGTATGTCCTGTTAGTGAAGGCCAGTCGATTGCTTGGATGCCCGAGAATCCCAGCGGAATAAGGATAAACGATCCAAAAAGAAATACCCACTTCAAAACGGTGATAGTGTGATACTGCTGCATCATTGGTTTAACGAGGACTAAGAACAATCCCCACGACAATGCGTTGATGAAGATAAACAGATCACCCAGCGGATCATCCGATTTACTGGTTTGTAAGGTATTACTTAAAATGAGAAGTGCTGCGCCTCCTAATCCAACAAGAACACCGGAAACCCTATGCCAGGTTATTTTTTCCTTCAAAATAATGTTGCCTAAAATCAGCACCAGTAACGGCGATGTAATCATAATAATTGCGCCGCTGATGGGTGAAGTCAGACTCATACCTTTCACAAATAGCGATTGATTGATGGATACGCCAAACAACGATAACAATGCCAGCTTTCCGATGTCTTTTCGTTGCACACGTTCCTTGATGAACAGACCGGATAACCACAACAATGGTGTAGCGCCGATAACACGTAAAGCAACGAACCCCTCTGAACTTACAAACTCCGGAGTGACTTCCTTAATAATTGTAAATCCTGCCGCATAGATCGCCATAGAAGCAAACAGGGAAAAATGTGAAAGTATTGTGCTGTTCACGTAAAGAAGATTGCGCGCAAATGTAACAACTAGCCTTTGATAAGCTTTACAGCCTCGGTCAACGCGTCAATATTTTTCTTGGTATTACCGATAAAGATTGCGTTTCCGATAATTGCCACAGGTCGACGAAGGAATGTGTATTCCTGTAATATATAATCGCGTAGCTCCTCTTCACTCAATTCGCGTTCATGCAATCCCATCGCACGGTATTTTAATGCAGCTTTACTGAATAGGCTTACATTCGAATCGGTTAAACTGCGCATGTGTTGCAGATGATCAGGTTGCACGCCGGTTTTAATGTCGATCATCTCGAATTGTTCGGAAGTTATTCCGCATTCTTTAATAATACGAGCGCAAGTAGAGCAGGTAGAAAGAAAAAAGAAATAATTAATTGATGTTAATGGCTTCATGTGGTGCAAATATTTGTTGAAATTCGCATAAACTTTTCAATTCAATGAAAGATTCTTCAAAATACGGTTTTGGCACACGTGCCATTCATGCGGGTCAGGAGCCTGATCCTTCCACCGGTGCAATCATGACGCCTATTTATCAAACGTCAACGTACGTGCAGGAATCGCCCGGTACGCACAAGGGTTATGCGTATGCACGGGGTAAAAATCCGACACGTGTAGCGTTAGAAAAATGTATTGCAGCCTTGGAAGGTGCAGAGTACGGTTTGTGTTTTTCCTCTGGAATGGGTGCAATGGATGCGGTTTGTAAGTTATTGCGTCCCGGTGATGAAGTAATTACCGGTGATGATTTATATGGTGGTTCATACCGCATGTTTACCAAAGTGTTCGCACATTATGGTATTAAGTTTCATTTTGTAAATATGACGGATGCTAAGAACATTCGAAACTATATCAACGCAAATACCAAATTGATATGGGCTGAAACACCTACCAATCCTACGATGCAGATCATAGACATTGAAGCTTGTGCAAAAATTGCCAAAGAACATAAGTTGATTCTTGCTGTGGATAATACGTTTGCTTCTCCGTACTTGCAGAACCCTTTGGCGTTGGGTGCCGATATTGTGATGCATTCAGTAACCAAATATTTAGGCGGGCATAGTGACGTTGTGATGGGTGTATTGGTAACTTCCAACAAAGACTTGTACGAGCAACTCGCTTTTATTTTAAACAGTTGTGGTGCTAATCCGGGTCCGATGGATTCCTTTTTAGTGTTGCGTGGAATTAAAACGCTCCATGTTCGAATGGATCGTCATTGTCAGAGCGGGCGAAGGATTGCGGAGTTTTTGCAAGGTCATCCCCGCATCGAAAAAGTGTATTGGCCCGGATTCGAAACTCATCCGAATCATCATATTGCCAAAAAACAAATGAAAGATTTCGGTGGAATGATCTCTATTGTATTGAAAGGAGCCGATTTAAAAGAAACGTTTAGAATTGCATCGTCATTTAAAGTATTCTCCTTGGCGGAATCGTTGGGTGGCGTAGAATCGTTAATCAATCACCCTGCTACCATGACACATGCTTCAATTCCTAAAGAAGAGCGTGAGCGCGTTGGTGTAGTGGATAATTTGTTGCGTTTAAGCGTGGGGATTGAGAATATTGAAGATTTGTTGTCTGATTTGCAGGACGCATTAAAGTAAATTCAATATTCAACCGCTACACCGGTAAAGATATTTTTGTGCTTTTCAGACCGTTT
>Ga0315899_10004195_pt1 | contig 15598 bp, 11 predicted proteins | sample LakEriMetagenome_2_FD_203518 | JGI IMG/M metagenome (GOLD analysis project Ga0315899, IMG submission 203518) | Freshwater fungal communities from buoy surface, Lake Erie, Ohio, United States - Buoy 4 MA112 | ecosystem: Environmental > Aquatic > Freshwater > Lake | place: USA: Lake Erie, Ohio... | reverse complement strand
AGGCTGACACTTGTCGATGGAGGCGACCGTCGCCGGATCTGCGGGCGGTGCGAAAGTGGCGGCGACCTGCCCGAGGACCTGGGCGCCGGCGCGCGAGGATGCGGGCGGGGGCGTTTGCGTCTGCTGCGCCTGCGCGGCGATCTTGGGCTGCGCGGCGCGCGCATTGTCCAGCGCGGACAGCTCGGATTTCTGCGCAGCGGGCGCAGGCGCGGCCGCGCCGTGGCGTTCGGCCTGATCTTGCTGCGGCGGCTCCTCCAGCAGGGAAAGACCGACTCTGGCGCCAAGCGCAAGCAAGCCGCCAAAAACGGCGAGCATGAAGACGGCGCGCAGCGCGCGCTTCACCTTGCCGCCGCCGGCGACGCCGCCGACCGGCATTTTCGGCGCGGTGCGGGCGGGCTTGTCCTGCGTCTTGCTGGCGGCGGCGCGGGCGCGCGCGCGCGCCTGATCGAGCGCGCTTTCAGCGGGCGCAGGTTCTGCGAGCGCGCCGCTGGCGGCCGATTGCGCGCGGCGCACCGCGGCGATGAAACTTGCGCGCGGGCCGTCTGCGGCCTCATCAGAGCCAGGCAGAACAAGCCCGCTCTGCGCAGGCTTTCCGGCGCCGGGCTCAAGCAACATGTCGGAGAGGTCAGCCGCGACGGGCGGCGCAGCGGATGCGCGGGCAATCGGCGCAGGCTCAATGGCCGGCGCGCGCGCAGGTTCGGGTCGCGCAGGCTCCTGTCGGATCGAGTCCTGCATCACCGGTTCCTGTCGAACCGGCTCTTGTCGAACCGGCTCCTGTCGGAGCGGCTCTTGACGCGGCTCTTCGCGGCGCGGCGGCGCATGATCGACGCGCGCGGCGGGCGCGGAAGGCTGCGCGGGCATGACGGCGCGTTCGGCGCGTCGCTCGAGGCTTGCGAGCTTGTCGACCACCTGCTCCATCATGCCGCGGACGGCGTCGATGGCGGCGTTGGTGCGCTGCTCGGCGGCGCGCTGCTGGGCGCGCAGATCAGCGAATTCGCGCTCAAGCGCGAGTTGGGCGAGCCCGTCGCCTTCGTTGCGTCCGGCCGAGGCGGCGGAGGCGAGCGCCTCGCGCGCGGCCTTGCGGGCCGCGTGTTCGGCCGTAAGCAGCGCGGTTTCGCGGAATTGCTCGATGTGCTGGAAGATATCGGCGACCGAGCGTTCGAGGCTGGCGAGACTGTCGGCGCCGTCGACGCCCTCAAGCCGTTCTCCCAATTGCTCGACCTGACGTTCGAGCGCACGCAGCGCGTCGCCGTCGCCATGCGTTCCGACGCGCTCGCCCAGCGATTGCACCATGGCCTCAAGGCGCGACGTGTCGAGCTCCGCGCTCACCGGCTCGTCCAGACGCGCCGCGATTTCGGCGATCTGCGCCTCGAGCGCGCGCAGGCTTTCGCCACCGCCCGCCGTCGCGCTCATCCGTTCGATCGTCTGCGCGATGCGCGCGACGCTGCCTTGCAATTCGGCTGCGACCGCGCCCGTGGCGTCCACGCGTCCGGCGATGTCGCCGATCATGCCCTCGATGCGGGAGGTGTCGAATTCAACGCTGACGGGCTCGCCCAGACGCGTGAAAATTTCCTCAAGCCGCGTCTCAAGCGCACGCAACGCATGGGGCTGCGCGTCGGCGGCGCCGAAACGCTCAGTAAGCTGGCCGACGACCTCGCGCACCTGCTCAAGCTGATTGCGGGTGAGCGGCTGGTCCAGACGATCCGACATGGCGCGCAGCAGGCCTTCGAGCCGCTCCACGTCCTGCGCATGAACAGCCTGCGCCTCGTCCATGCGCGCGTTGAACGCGCTTTCCATGGCGTCAAAGCGGCCATGAAGGGCGACGAAACCGTCGGAAGGCATGCGCGCGAGCGCGTCTTCGGCGCGCTCGCACAAGGCGGCGAGGCGGCCCTCCAGCGCCTCGAACGCGTCCTGCGCGAGGCTGGCGCGCAAATCAGCGCGCACGGACTCTACGGAATCCAAAACGGCCTGTTCGCCGGCGGCGGAAGGTCCGCGCTCGGCGATGCGCGCAAGGCGGCCGGCGAGATCGGTGAGCTGACGCTCGATGCGGTCGATCTGCGCAGGCGCGGGCGCGCGCTCCAGCAGATCGCGCACGTCGCCCATCTGCCGGGAAAGGTCAGCGAGGTCTGCGGGATCGCCGCGCGCCTCCAGCGCGGCGACGACGCGGCGCAAATCCGCGACTTGCGCCTCAAGGGCGCGCACGGGTTCAGCCCGACGCAAATCATCCAGCGCATCGCGCATGTCGAGGAGCAACTCCTCGACGGGGCCGGTGATGCTCGGGCGCAGACCTTGCTCGCGCGAGGCGTCCACGCGCTCGGCGAGATGCTGCAAAGCAGTGTCGAGCGCGTCGATCTCCTCGCGCGCTTCAAGCTCCACGAGATTGGCGTCGAGCGCGGCGACGTCGCGGCGGATCGCCTCCATCGCATCGGCGACGTCTTGCTCGGCCAGCGCGGCGGCGCGCTGCACGTCCAGAATGGCGTCGCGCAAGAGCGCCATGTCGCGCTTGAGTTCAGCGACGTCGCCCGCGTCGGCGGCGCCGCCCTGCGCCTGCGCGGCCTCGCGGCACAAATCGGCGAGCGCCTCAAGCAGGGTCGACAATTCGCTGCGCATATCGGCGCGCGCAGAGGGGGCGGCGTCAGGCTTGCGCATGTCGCCGACAAGATCGACGAGGCGCGCAAGCTCGCGGCGCAACGGCTCAAGACCATCGCCAACGGCGAGCGCGCGCGCGGGCGCGCTGCGCACGTGAGATGCGCGCGCCTCCGCCACAGGCGTAGCGTTGAACGCGTGGAGCCTGCGGCCCACCTCGCGGATCATCTCGCCCACTTCGTTGCGCGCGGCCGCGGGCGCGATCTGCGGCGCCTCCTCGGCGAGGACGATCGGCGCAGGCCGGCGCGGTTGCGGCGACTCGACGCTCGCCGCGGCGGGAGCGGCGTCGGCTTTGGCGAGTCCATACCCCATCTTGCGGGCGATGGCGTCGACGCGCTGGTCCTCGCTGAGGTCGCGCGGGGCGACTCCCAGATAGGCGGCGTGATCCGTGACCGCCGCCGCCAGCCATTGGTCGATTTCCAATCCGGCCTGGAGCGCAGCCGCGCGCACAGCTTCGCGCGCATCGAAGCCGCCGCCTTCCACGCTCCACGGAACTGGTTTGCTCATGATCGCCTGGCGGGGCCACGCCCCGTTTTGAAACCGCTGGACCGGGCCCCGCCCTGATCCGTCAGCGACATTCCCGCGCTCATGGTAAAAATCGCGTTAAGGATGGCCTGAGCTCGGCCTTTTCTCATCGGCTCAACACAACCGGAAGTAAACTTAGACCGCAAAATGGCTCTAGTTGAGGTTGTGCTGTGACGCGAATCGCCCTATTGTTCCGCTTATGGCGCAGGGGCGAACCCGCGTTTGCGGGCCAAAGCCGGCCCTGCGCCGATTTTTGAAAAAGGATTTCGATAATGCTCGGAAATAACCTTGCGCGGGCCGTTCAGCCCCATTCTTCTGAAACCACGCCCGGCGAGCTCTGGACCATCGGCGACATGGCGCGCCGCTACGGACTGAGCCTGCGCGCCCTGCGCTTTTACGAAGACCGCGGACTCATTCGCCCCCTGCGCCACGGCACGGCGCGACTTTATGATTCCCGCTGCCGCGCGCGGCTTGAGAAAGTGCTGAAAGCCAAACGCCTCGGCTTCACGCTCGGACGCATCTACCAGATGATGCCGCGCATCGAGGCGGAGGATTCCGACATTGAGCAAGCCCTCGCCCCGTCCGAGATCGCGGCGCAGATCGCCAGCCTCGAACGCCAGAAGAGCGAGCTCGACGGCGCCATAGCGGCCCTGCGCGCGGCCCATGAAAAGCTCGCCGCCCAGAACAGCGCGCGCGCCGGCTAGGCCGAACAAGGCGGCGCGTTCACGCTTGACAAGAACGCGCCGCGCTTCGACATCTTGGGCCATTGGAGAAGAAAGTCATGGCCCGATCGCTGAATTATTATTTCTCGCTGCTCAGCCCCTGGGCCTATCTCGGCCACGCCCCGCTTGGGCGCATCGCCGCCAATCACGACGTTGTGATCGACTATCGCCCCGTCGACCTGATCGAGCTTTTTCCCGAAACGGGCGGCCTGCCTTTGCCCAAGCGCCATCCTTCGCGCCAGCGCTACCGCATTCTGGAGATGAAACGCTGGCGCGAGGCGCGCGACGCGCCGCTTCTCCTCAAGCCGAAGAACTGGCCCTTCGACTTCAAGCTCGCCGACAGGCTCGCGCTCGTGGCGGGCCAGGGCGGCCCGCAGGACAAGGCCCACGCCTTCATCTCTATGGCCTTCCGCGCCGTATGGGTGGAGGACCGCAATCTCGCCGACGAGGGCGAACTGACGCGCCTGCTGGAAGAAGGGGGCTATGACCCCCGCGACATGCTAACGCGCGCGCGCGATCCACAAACCATCGCGGCCCATGAGGGCAATAAGGCGCGCGCTATGGAGGACGGCGTGTTCGGATCGCCCAGCTATGTGCTCGACGGCGAGGTCTTCTGGGGACAAGACAGACTCGACATGCTGAACGCCGCCCTCACCAGCGGGCGCGCGCCTTTCACGCCGGATCTGTAAGCGCAGACCTTCGCGCGCAGACCTTCGTGAGCAGGTCACTCCGCCGCGCGACGCAACACGCGCCACTGGCTCAATAGCGAGCGCAGACCCGCAGGCTTCAGCGGCTTGTTGATGACGCGCACGTCGGCGGCCTCCGCAAGGTCGCGCACCTCCTTCGACCTGTCGGCGGTGACGAGCAGCGCCGGGGTCTGGGCGCCATAGACCGCGCGCAAATGAGCAATTGCGGACAGGCCGTCGTCGCCGTCGAGATGATAATCGGCGATGAGCACGTCAGGCGCGTCGTCGCGGGCGGCGAAAATCGCCTCCGCGTCCGCGACGCTGGCCGCCGCCACCACGTCACATCCCCAGCCTGACAACAAAATGCGCATGCCGTCGAGAATGCGCGGCTCGTTGTCGATGGCGAGCACGATGAGGCCCGCGAGCGGCTGGTGCTGGTCGGCGCCCACATGGCCTGCGTCAAACGCTGCGCCTGCAACCGCGCGCTGCACAATGGGCGCCTCAACGGCGAACATGGAGCCCTTGCCGGGCGTAGAAGCGAGCGTGACGCGATGGTCCATCACGCGACTCAGGCGCTCGACGATGGACAGACCGAGCCCGAGGCCGCGCGCGCTCTTTGCCGCCGGCGCGAGACGCTCGAACTCACGGAAGACGTCCTGTTGCTTCGCCTGCGGGATGCCGAGCCCCGTGTCCCAAACCTGAATCAACACGACGCCGCCACGGCGGCGACAACCGACGAGCACCCGGCCGCGCGGCGTGTATTTGATCGCATTGGAGATGAGGTTCTGCAGGAGACGGCGCAACATGCGCCGATCGGAGCGCACGGCGAGCGAGGAGGCCACAAAGAGGAGCGACAGCCCCTTCTCCTTCGCCATGGGCTCGAATTCGACACGCAATTGCGTCATCAATTCATCGAGACGGAAAGCGCTGAACTCCGCCTTCATGGCGCCGGCGTCGAGGCGCGAAATGTCGAGAAGCGCGGTGAGGATCTCCTCCACCGCCTCGAGCGACGTGTCGAGATTGCCGACGAGCGCGCCCGCATCCCCCGCGCCCGCGCGCTCGCGCAGGGACGTCGCGTAGAGACGCGCGGCGTTGAGCGGCTGGAGAATGTCGTGGCTTGCGGCGGCGAGGAAGCGCGTCTTCGACTGGTCCGCGTCTTCGGCGACGGCCTTCGCTTTCTCCAGCTCAGCGTTCAGGCGCACCAGTTCCTCAGTGCGCTCGCGCACGCGCTGCTCCAGCGTCTCGTTGGTCTTTTCGAGCGCCTCCTCCGCCGCCACCGCCTGGGTGACGTCCGTATAGGTCGTCACAAGGCCGCCGTCAGGCATGCGGGCGGAGCGGATTTCAATCACCATGCCGGTCGTCAGGCGCAAGCGCGACGGCGCCGTTTCATGAACCAGAACCTCCATGCGCGAGAGCACATGCAGGTCCATGCTGCCCGGCCCGTAAATGCCGCGATCAGCATTGAAGCGCACCAGCTCTTCAAGCGGAAGGCCGACATGGAGGGTCTCGGCGGGCAGATCGAACAGATAGCGGAACTCCTGATTCCAACACATCAGCCGCAGATTGCGGTCGAACACCGTGATGCCCTGACGCGCGAAATCAAGCGCGTGCTGCAAGAGGTCTCGATTGTATTGGAGCGTGGCGGAGGCTTCATCGATGAGTTTGAGCGCGGCCTCGCGAGACAGGTTGCGCCGACGCAGAAGCAGCGAGAGCACGAGGCGCGAGGAGGACGCGCCGATGGCGGAGGCGAGCAGATGTTCGGCGAAGCGCAGAAGATGCGTATCCGCCTCCTGCGCCGGCGTCATGGGGGCGCCGCGCGACTGCATGAAACTCTCAAATGAGCGCCGCGTGTGCTCGGCGCCGAGATAACGCCCGACGAGGCCCTCCAGCTCACTCACCGTCACCGTGGCGCCGCCCAGACGCAGCGCCTGCCCCATCAGCGCAGGCTCGGCGCCCATGAAGCCGTTGGCCTGCAGGCGCTCGATGGGACTGGCGGGCCGCGTGAGCGAGAAGCCGACGAAAGCGAACACATTGGCGGTGAGGCTGAAGAACACGCCATGCACGATCTGAGGCAATTCGACGCCGAACAGGGCTGTGGGCTTGAGGGCGGCGAGACCCAGCGGACCATTGGCGACGATGTTGGCGATGGCGGGCGAATCGAGCGCGAGCGACGGCAGAAGCAGCGTATAGGCCCACACAGCGACGCCAACGAGCAGACCCGCCATGGCGCCGCGCGCATTGGCCCGTCGCCAGGCGAGCCCGAGAAAGAAGGCCGGCGCGATCTGCGCGATGGCGGCGAAAGACATGAGACCGATGGCCGCGAGCTGAGATTCCGCGGCGTAGCGGAAATAGAGATAAGCGAGCGACAGAATGAGAATGATCGCCAGACGGCGGATCAGGAGAATTTTAGAGGCTGGATCGCCCGCCTCGAACCGACGCTGCATGCCGCGCCCGCGCAGGAGCAGCGGCATGGCGAGATGGTTTGAGACCATAATCGACAGGGCGACGCAGGCAACGATCACCATGGCGGTCGCCGCCGACAGGCCGCCGATCATCGTGATGACGGCGATGATATGCGCCTTGTCATTGAGCGGCAGAGCCAGAACCGTCATGTCCACGTCGATCGCGCCGTCTGGAAAGGTCAGGCGGCCCGCGATGGCGAGAGGAATGACGAAGAGATTGATGAGGAGAAGATAGAGCGGAAAGAGCCATGCGGCGGTGCGGATGTCGGACTCGTCGCGATTCTCAACCACCATCACATGGAACTGGCGCGGCAGAAGAATGATGGCGAAGGCCGCAAGCAGGGTCGTGGCGATCCATGTCTCGGGATCAGGCTGGCGCGCGAGCATGTCGCGCACTGCGGGATTGGCGTTGGCGCGGGCGGCGAGATCGCCAAGACCATCGAACATCCACCATGTGACGAAAGCGCCGCAGATAATGAAGGCGACGAGCTTCACGAGCGATTCCGCCGCCACCGCAAGCACCAGCCCGTCCTGATGTTCGGTTGCGTCGATGTTGCGTGTGCCGAAGGCCATGGCGAAACCGGCGAGCAGGCCCGCGATGATGGCTGACAGCGCGCCGTCGTCGCTCGACGCCGAAACAGCGCGGCCGGCCTCCATGGATTCCAGAACGATCTCGATAGAGCCCGAGATCGCCTTCAGTTGCAGCGCGATATAGGGAATGACGCCCGCCACGCAAATAAGCGCGACAAGGGCCGCCACCTGTTCGGATTTGCCAAAGCGAGCGCCGACGAAATCGGCGACGGAGGTGATGTTCTGCGCCTTGGCGATGCGCGCGATGCGCAGGATGAGCGGGAAGCCAAGGCCCACCACAAGAATCGGCCCGATATAGATCGGCAGAAAATCAAGCCCGCGCGAGGAGGCGAGGCCGACAGAGCCGAAAAACGTCCAGGACGTGCAATAGACCGCAAGGGTGAGCGCATAGATGAGCGGGCGCGCGCGCGAGGACATGATGCGCCGGCCAGACGTGTCGCCATAGTGAGCGATGGCGAACAGCCCGCACAAGTAGACGAGCGCAGTGAGGATCGCGACGCCGGCGTAAGTCATTCCGCCCCTTCCATCCCTAACGCTAACACGCGCGCGCGCAGGCGTCAGCGACCGCTTTCCTTGAGGGCGCCGACAGGCTAAGGATGACGCGCGACTTGAGCCAAACTTTGACGCTTATGCAGAATGAGGCCCAAATGCTTAAGGAATTCAAAGAATTCGCCCTTCGTGGCAATGTGGTGGACCTGGCGGTCGGCGTGATCGTGGGGGCCGCCTTCGGCAAGATCGTGGAATCCGTCGTCGGCGACCTCATCATGCCGGTGGTGGGGGCGATCTTCGGCGGCCTTGATTTCTCCAACTACTTTCTTGGCCTCTCGAGCGCGGTGACGGCGCCGACGCTGGCGGAGGCGAAGAAGCAGGGCGCGGTTCTCGCCTACGGCAGCTTCCTGACGGTCGCTGTCAATTTTCTCATCCTCGCCTTCATCCTTTTCCTTGCGGTGCGCGGCGTCAACAGCCTGCGCAAGCAAGAGCAGGCCGCGCCCGCCGCGCCGCCTCCGCCGCCGCGCTCCGAAGCGCTGCTGGCGGAGATCCGCGACCTTCTCGCGCGCAAATAGGGACGCGGCGCCGCCGCGCTTGCGAAGCCTGCGCCCCGCGTGGTTTATCACGCCGATGACCACGAATTCGACGCAGGCTTTCCGCAATCCGCCGCTTTATCGCCAGCTCGCGACGGTCGCCGCCGGCGGCGGCGGCTCCGCGCTCTTTCTGTGGCTGGGCGTGCCGGGCGGCGGCATTTCCGGCGCGATGGTCATCGTCACCCTGATGACGGTGTTCGGCCTGGCCGCGCGCATCGAGGGGCCGATCCGCGTGGTGGCGATGGTGACCTCCGGGGTAACTCTGGGCGCAGCGGTGACGCCGGAGACCCTGCGCGGGATCGCGACCTATCCCGGCAGCCTTCTCATCATGGCGGCCGGCGTCGCCGCGACGACGGCGGCGGGCACGATCTTCCTGCGCCTGCTCGGCTGGTCGCGCTCGACCGCCCTGCTCGCCACAAGCCCCGGCGCCTTCGCCTACATCATCTCGGTGGCGCCAAGCGTGAAGGGCGACGTGCCGCGCATCGTCGTCGTGCAGATGTTCCGCGTGCTCGTGCTGATGGCGATTCTGCCAATGCTGGTCGTGGAGACGGCGGGGCCCGTCGCCCATACGGGGCCGGCGCCTTTGCAGGATCCGCTCTGGCTTGTCGCCGCTATGCTCGCGCTGGGCGCGCTCGGCGGCTACGTGTTCCACAAGCTCAAGGTCGCAGGCGGGGTGTTCTTCGGCGCCATGATGGTCTCCGCCGCTTTTCACGGCACGGGCTATGCGCCGGGCCGGCTGCCGTGGGAGCTCGCCTTTCTCGGGCAAGCGCTGATCGGCGCATGGACGGGTTCGCGCTTCGTGGGTTTCGACTGGCGCCGCCTGCCGACCATCGCCGGCGCGGCCTTCGCGTCGATTCTCATCAGCATCGGCGTGTCGGCTTTGTTCGCGTGGTTCGCCGCTGTGGCCGTCGGCGTGCCCTTCGGCGGGGCGGTGATCGCCTTCGCGCCGGGCGCGCTGGAGGCGATGACCATGCTCGCCTTCGCCATCGGTTTCGACCCGCTGTACGTGGGCGTGCACCACCTCGCGCGCTTCATGCTGCTCAACCTCACCATGCCCGCCATCGTGCGGTTCTGGCTGGAGGAGCGAAAGCCAACGCCTTAAGGGCTCACACCGCCGCGCAAGCGGCCTTCAGATCGTCGATGAGATCGTCGGCGTCCTCAAGCCCGATGGACAGGCGCAACATGCCCTCGCCGATGCCCATCTCCTCGCGCGCAGGGCGCGGAATGCGCTGGTGCGTCGTGGTGGCGGGATGGGTGACGATGCTCTTGGCGTCGCCGAGATTGTTCGACAGCTTGATGACCTCAAGCGCATTGCCGAAGCGGAACGCGCCCTCCTTGCCGCCGCGCACGTCGAACACAACCACGGTGCCGCCGCCCGTCATTTGCTTGCGCGCGAGCGCGGCTTGCGGATGATCCGCGCGCCAGGGATAGAGCACGCGCGCGATGGCGCCCGTCTGCTCCGCAAGGAAATCAGCCACGCGCTCGGCGCTGCGCATCTGCTGGTTCACGCGCAGCGGCAGGGTCTCCAGCGATTTCAGCATGACCCACGCGTTGAAGGGCGACATGGACGGGCCCGTCTGGCGCAGGAAATTGTGGATGTGCTTATCGATGAACTCGTTGGACGCGAGAATGCAGCCGCCGAGCACGCGGCCCTGCCCATCGACGTGCTTGGTCGTGGAATAGACCACGCAATCCGCGCCGAGCTTCAAAGGCTGCTGCAAAAGCGGGGTCGCGAACACGTTGTCGACGACGAGCGTCGCGCCCGCCGCATGGGCGATCTCGGCGACGGCGGCGACGTCGATGATTTCGAGCTGCGGATTGGTGGGGCTTTCGAGCAGGAAGGAGCGCGTGTTGGGCCGCACCGCCGCGCGCCATTGGGCGAGATCCGTTCCGTCCACCAGCGTGGAGGCGATGCCGTAGCGCGGCAGAAGATCCTCGACGATGAACCGGCAGGAGCCGAACAGCGCCTTGGCGGCGACCACATGGTCGCCCGCCTTCAGCTGGCCGAGCATGGAGGCGGTGACGGCGGCCATGCCGGTGGCGGTGGCGCGGGCGGCCTCCGCCCCTTCCAGAAGCGCCATGCGCTGCTCGAACATGGCGACCGTGGGATTGCCGAAGCGCGAATACTGGAAGCCCGGCGACTCGCCCGTGAAGCGGGCCTCAGCCTGCTCCATGCTCTCATAGGCGAAGCCCTGCGTGAGGAAGAGCGCCTCCGACATTTCGCCGAACTGGGAGCGCATGGTCCCGCCATGGACGAGGCGGGTGGCCGGGCGCAGGTCGGCGATGGACTTGCGGGCGGGCTTTCCCGCGGGCGTGCTGGAAGGCTTGGCTTTTTCAGTCATCTCTTTCCCCAGAAGGCCGCCGGCGGGCGGTCGCGCCATTTAGTCCCCCGCCCCCACTCGCGGCAAGCAGGGCCGGGTCTTCCACCGGAATCATGGGGCCCTCCCTTGGCCCGGCGGAAGCGAGGGGCTAGTGCTGGGGAATGACGTCCTCCGCCGCGACCCCGCAGGGCATTTTGCCCGCCCATCACATCGAAGCGCTGGCCCAGAGCGGCGCGCTGACCCTCGCGGCGCCCTTCGCCGAAGGACAGGTGCAGCCCGCCAGCCTCGACCTGCGGCTGGGCCGTCGCGCCTGGCGGATGCGCGCAAGCTTCCTGCCGGGGCCGGGGCGCGTGGTCGCCGAATGCATCGACCGGCTCGCCCTGCATGAAATCGACCTCACCGCCGGCGCCGTGCTCGAGACCGATTGCGTCTATGTCGCCGAACTGATGGAAGGGCTCGCTTTGCCGCCGGAAATCGCGGCGGCGACCAATCCGAAAAGCTCCACAGGCCGCATCGACGTGTTCACCCGCGTGATCGCCGACCGCGCGCGCGCCTTCGACATGATCGAGCCCGGCTATCGCGGCATGCTCTACGCGGAGATTTCGCCGCGCACCTTCCCCGTGCTTGTGCGCACGGGCTCGCGCCTGTCGCAGGTGCGTTTCCGCCAAGGCCATGCGCGGCTCGACGACGAGGGCCATCGCGCGCTGCATGCGCGCGAAAAGCTCGTCACCTCGGCGGAGCCCTCGATCTCCGGCGGCGTCGCCGTGTCGGTCGATCTCGCAGGCTTCGACGAGACGGGGCTCATCGGCTATCGCGCCAAGCGCCATACTGGCCTCATCGACGTGGACAAGCCGGGCGCCCATGCGGTGCTCGATTTCTGGGAGCCGATCCACGACCGCGGCCGACGCGACCTCGTGCTCGATCCCGGCGAGTTTTACATTCTGGCCTCCAAGGAGGCCGTGCGCGTGCCGCCAGACCATGCGGCGGAGATGACGCCTTTCGATCCTCTGGTGGGCGAGTTCCGCGTGCATTACGCGGGCTTCTTCGATCCCGGCTTCGGCGCGGCGGAGGCCGGCGGCGCCGGCGCGCGCGCGGTGCTGGAGGTGCGCTCCCACGACGTGCCCTTCATCCTCGAAGACGGGCAGATCGTCGGCCGGCTCGTCTATGAGCGCATGGCCGAGACCCCGCGCGCGCTCTACGGCGCAGGGCTGAAATCCAATTATCAGGCGCAGGGCCTGAAACTGTCGAAACATTTCCGCTGAAGGCGGGCGGCGGGCGCTTCTCAGCCCGCTTGCTCCCCACGCGCGGCGCGGCTATGGTCCCGGCCAGCGCGGGCGTAGTTCAATGGTAGAACGGCAGCTTCCCAAGCTGCATACGAGGGTTCGATTCCCTTCGCCCGCTCCAGATTTCCGTCATCGTCAGCGCACGCTGCTTTTCGCGCTCAGCGCAGGAAGCCGGTCAGCTCGATCAGGCCCCAGACGATGAGGCCGCTGATCGGCGGCAGGATCATCGACGAGAGAAGCCGCACGCCCACGAAGCGGAAGCCCATCAGCGGCGCCTCGTAGATCATCACGCGATGAAACGCGAAGACCGACCACGCGGTGAGAAAGGTCACGACCTGCGGATAGCCCGCGCCCGCGCTGAGCAGAACGACGACGATGGGAAAAGCGACGATGGGCCCCGCCGGCGTGAAGCCGCCGAACGCGGTGGCGATGAGAATGCCTTTCAGGCCGCTCTCATAGCCGATGAGATGGCCGATGACGTCGGCGGGCGCGATCTTCGAGATGAAGCCCGCCGCCAGCAGGGCGCAGGCGATGCGCGGCAGAATTTCGATGAAGCGCAAAATGGCGCTGCGCAGGGCGCCGCGCACCAGCGTGGGCGACTTGCGCCATGCGAAACCGGCGAGAACCAGAGCGGCGAAACCGAAGGTGAGAAAGGCGCTGCTGATCATGGCGCCTTCGTCTCTTCCTTCGCGCTCGCCTTTTCAGCCTCGGGTTTTCCGTCCGCGTCTTTCCGCTCGCCCTGCGCCTGCGCGACGAGAGACGGATCATCCCACCCGGGCAGGCGCAAGGTGATGAAGGCCGCGATGAAGGGCAGCGGCAAAGAGGCGACGAAACGCATCAGCGTGTATTCGACGCCCAGCAGCGGAATGTCCCAGATGATGATGCGCTGAAAGCCCAGCGTCTCCCAGGACGTGATGTAGGCGATCAGCGCAGGCCGCCCCGCCCCCGCCTTGGCGAGCGAAGCGACGAGGGGGAACGACATCATCGGCCCGCCCGGCGTCACCGCGCCGGCGGCCGTGGCGAGCGTCACGCCTTTCATGCCCGACTGGCGGCCGAGCCAGCGCGCTATGGTCTGGCGCGGCACGAGCGAGGTGACGAGCGCCGCGACGAAGAAGGCCACGGCCATTTTCGGGGCGAGATCGACATAGAGCCAGAAATCCGCCTCGATGCTTTCGATCACAGCGTCCATGCCGGCGAGCTGCCAGCAGGCGACGCCGGAGACGAGCGCGACCGCGGCGAGGACGAGGACCGACCGATCGAGAAACGCGTCGCGCAGGTCGAGCCGATCCCGACGGAAGGTCTTCGTCTCAACGACCATGGGCGCTCCTGAGGCCTGTCGCTCAGGCCCGAAGGGCGGTGAGCATCGCGGTGATGTAATCCGCTCCGCTCGCGATCACGAGCATGCGCGCGAAGGGGCGCAGATGCGCCATGGAGGCGGAGACGTCGGCGTCGCTTGCGCCTTCGCCCGGCACGACGAGGGCGACGAGGGATTTATGATGCAGCGCGCAGGCGTCGGCGATGACGGAGACCGCGCGCGCATCCTCGCCCGCGCTCGTGACGACGACCACGAAATCGCTCGTGGCGATCTCCTCCACAAGGCTCAGCGTGCGCCCGGCGAGATCTTTGAGCCAGGCCTGCAGGCCCGCGCCCGTGGCGCCGGGCTCGCCATCGGCGGCGAAGGACAGAGCGGTGAAGAAGCGCGCGCCGTTCCACGGCTCTTTGGAAATCTCATCCACCAGTTTTGCGCTGGCGGGATCAAGCGCGACGATCTTCACCGCGCGGGTTTTCGAATTGGGATATTGGATTCGATAGCTGGCTTCGCGGGCGGTGGTGACGCGGGCGGATTCGCTTTGCATCGGAAGTCTCCGGAAACCTGCGGGACGCGACGCGGCGGGCGCTGGGCCCGCCGCGTTTTCTCAGACGATCAGACGGAGGCCTGACGCACGCCCTTCTTGGCGATGAGCGCCTCTTTCGCGCCTTCCTTGTAGTGGACGTCGCGCGGCAGAAGCAGCGCGGCCTGACGCACCTGATGGTGCATGGGATCGACGCCCGGCGGAATGACGCCCTTCTCGCGCAGCGCCTTGGCGGCGCGCATCAGGCGATGGCGCGCCATGATGATGCCGTTGTCGGTGCCGACGAGATTCTCCTTCGTGCGGTCGCAGATCGGCCCCATGCTCTCCTGCAGCGAGGCGTCCTGCATGCCGATGCCCTCGATGCCGGAGAAGGTCTTGCCGGCCTTCTGCGCCGCGCGGTCCATCAGGTAATCGTTGTCCTTGTTGGCGAGCGGACGATAGGTGCCGGGCACGTAACGCACGTGAATGCCCTTGCCGTCCTTCATCGCCTGCACTTCGCCATCGGTCAGCGGGCGCGTGGGGTGATAGTCATAGCTCCACGCCCAGCAGGTCTCGTCGTCGATCGGCACCCAGAAATGGCCGTGGATCGGATGGTCGCCGCGCGGTGGAACGCCCGTGTAGCAAGGCATGACCCACGGCGTGATGCGCCAGTAATACTGGTTGTCCTCGGCGTTGCGGCGCGCGCCGATAAGCAGGCCGCCGTCGTTCTCCACGACTTCGAACACCGGCGACATGTCGCCCAGATTGTACTTGTTGCCGGCCGCGCCCTTGAAGAGCGGATCGTTCGACAGGTCGCCGCGATGCAGCCAGGAGACGTGCGAGGAATCGATGCCGCCTTCCATCGCCTGCAGCCAGTTGCACTCCTGAATGCGCTTGGTCATGAAGGTCTGGTTCAGCGGAACCGTGCAGAACTCGAACATCGGCTCCGGCGGCTGGCGCTCCGGCGGGCCCATATAGGTCCACAGCACGCCGCCCTTCTCGATCAGCGGATAGGACTTCAGCTTGATCTTGTTGGCGTAGCCCGATTCCTTGGGCTCGGAGGGCACGTCCACGCACTGGCCCGTCACGTCGAACTTCCAGCCGTGATAGGGGCAGCGCAGGCCGCAATCCTCGTTGCGGCCGAACCACAGCGACACGCCGCGATGGGCGCAGAATTCGTCGATCAGACCGAGCTTGCCCTCCGAATCGCGGAAGGCGATGAGGCGCTCGCCCAGAAGCTTGAGGCGCACCGGAGCGCAATCGGGCTCGGGCAGCTCCTCGCTGAGCAGCGCCGGCATCCAGTAGCAGCGGAACAGGTCGCCCATGGGCGTGCCCGGACCGGTCTGGCAGAGGTAGTCGTTCTGTTCCTTCTTCAACATGGCCTTCGCTCCCTCGAAGCGGCTCGCATCCCTCAAAGAACCCTTTCCCGGGGAATAACCCCGCCCGGG
>Ga0315899_10004194_pt1 | contig 15599 bp, 10 predicted proteins | sample LakEriMetagenome_2_FD_203518 | JGI IMG/M metagenome (GOLD analysis project Ga0315899, IMG submission 203518) | Freshwater fungal communities from buoy surface, Lake Erie, Ohio, United States - Buoy 4 MA112 | ecosystem: Environmental > Aquatic > Freshwater > Lake | place: USA: Lake Erie, Ohio... | reverse complement strand
CACCGCGTGTGTGCATACATACGTGCCATACGCGCATGTGTGTGTGTGTGCACATGCGTGTGTGTGTGTGTGTGCCCATGTGTGTGTGTGTGTGTGTGTGTGTGTGTGTGTGTGTGTGTGTGTGTGACTTTGGCAAACGCAGGGAGACAAATGGCCAAAGAACAACGGCTTCCTCCGCATTCTGCCGGCAACAAATTCTCAAAAGTCCTCGATGTAGTGACTTTATGCAGCAACTATACCAGGGCACTGACTTTTGAGAATTTGGGTCACGAACTATTTGTGTCAGCTCATGGGTTACCATCGCGTCCTCCTCCCGCATGCTGGCGACGTTGTCGTTTATACCATTGGCTACGTCACAGAGAAGTAATGAACTATTTGTGTCAGCTCACGAACTAGTTGTGTCGTTTACACGATTGGCTACCTCATAGACATAGACACACCTACCCATATACATACCTACACATATACATACCTACACATAGCCATACACATGGACTCATACAGGTAGGCTCAAAGAGAAGTAGCACATTCCTCCTCATAGACATACACATACATACCTCCTCATAGACATGCACATCGACTCATACAGGTCGGCTCACAGAAACACTGGAACCGCTATATGAGAAAGTGTGTGTGTGGAAACGGAATTTTGCTGAGGGACTTTGCTTATTTCTTTTCAGATTGGGGTGGGGTCCTTGCTTTTTAAGGAACTTTGCCTGTGTCTGCATTTGCCTACTTCTTTTCAGATTGGGGTTGGGTCATTTGCGAAAGAGCCTTTCTGCTTTTGAAAGAGCCATACTTCTTTTGCGCTGACACATGATAGACACAGACAGACGCTTAGACCTAGAGACGTGCACACACAGACGCTTAGGCCTAAAGACACGTGGACACATAGTCAAGTGCAGAGAGCCAGGCACACATGTAAAAGCGTGTCCGTATAGGTTTCAGAATTGCGCCCTACGGTTCAGGTTGCTAACGAACACCCGTATGCCTCTGCCTCTCTCTCTCTCGCTCTCGCTCTCCCTCTCCCTCTCCCTCTCGCGCGCGCTCTTCTCTCTCGCGCGCGCGCTCCCCCCCCCAAAAAAACGAAAACTGCTAACAGGGATAAACTGGGCTTCACGCGCGGCCAAGCTTGTCATGTCGGCCTTGTTGTCGAGGTCCTCTCGATGCATCTTGTGTTTGCGTACACACACACACTTTCTCTCTCTCTCACACACACACAATGCAGCATACACACACACACACGCCATGATGGCGTATTGTGAATGTGTGGGTCATGCTGTGTTGTGTGTGTGTGTGTACACACACACATAGCACACACAAATGTGTGGTTCGTGCGGGCCATGTCGTCAAGCACGCCTAGCCACGCATTGTCCCTCTCTTTCAAAAGAAGGATGGGCTCCCTTGAAGGGATAGTGTGCCTGTGAGTTAGCGAGAGAGCGAGAGATAGCGAGAGAGAGGGTGTGGGCATAAATGGGGGAATGTGCAGGTGGTAGATGGCGGCGTGGGCAAGGGCTCCATCACAGTTCAGTCCAAGCCCGTGCGCATGGGCGATCAAGGTGCCTTGTTTGTCAATATCATTTGTGAGCTCATTTGTAAGCAGAGCTTTTAGAGTCATCGTCTGCTGATTCATATGTCCAGGCCTTTTTATTCTCATTTCGATGCCGTGAGGCGCATGTCATGATCTGCTTCTTTTGATCTTTTCCCTGTGTGGTGCGGGGTGGAGTGGATTGAGGAGGAGGATGCAATGGTATGAGCGGTGATGTCATCTGCGTAGAATTTATTTGACAGTTTGAACAGGTGCCCGAAGCGCTGGGTGCCGGGTCATAGATGCGAAGTTGACTAGGAAGTATTGGAATGCGCCGAGTCGCTTGAGTGCTCTGACATTGTATACATGAGTTCTCCGGGAAATAGCAAATCGATGTAGCACCTTGGAGCGCTAGGGTGTACATGTGTACATAGGGTTTGGTTGCGGACAGGTCTCTTTTGTGTACTACGGGCGAAAGAGACGTCGAAAGATACCTACTTGGTATAGGCCTAGCTAGCGCAGGTGCTATGCAAAGTGCTATTTCTCGGAGAACCTAAACCCTACTGTATTGACATGGATGGATGCTGACATTGTATATTGACATTGATTGATGTTTGCTTTGCTTGGTGCATATATATTATTGAGTGTATATTGGTGAGTGATGCAGATTAAGAGTGAGACATGAATCATGAATGAGGTATTTTACACCGACCCATTCTGTGGACTGTGCGTGTATGTGGAATAGAGTGCAAGACACAGTTTCCTGAGAGTGGACCTGAATGAGACAGGTGTGCAACACGCGTTCAATTTAGTGCCCCCGCATCTCTTCAACGTGGCCGGCGGAGGGCCATTCTGCTACTTCTTTCGCAAGTCGTCGTGACCACGCAGTGCGTCGTGACCACGCACTTCGCAAGTGCGTCGTGACCACGCGACTTTCGCAAGTCGTCGTGACCACGCACCCCTCTAGACATGGGGCCCTGGAAGCTCATGAAACAGAGGGGCCCTTTCAGCTCATGAAAGGAACGTGCTGCCGCCCGCCAATAATAAACAGCACCATCAATCAGCGGTGCATGGTGATGTACTTTCCCTTGCAGGCATTTGCGTCTGGTCCTGCAAGGATGGAGCGTCAAGTCTGGGCAACCGGTGTATGGCATGCTGCACTGCAGACATTTTGGCGATATGTTGGAGGACATAGGGGATGGGGCATTTTGAAGACTCGGAGCGTCAAGTCTGGGCAACTAGAATCCGTAACCCACTTCTCCGTCATCCTCACGCGTCACACAAAGCTTAGGAGCTGCATCACGGTGGGATCGGTGGTACTTCATCCACTCCTGTGCAAGCGCGCGCAGGTGGTCAGGGATCAGAGGTCGCACGGAGCGGGAGAGCACGAGGCTGACGCATGCAGGCAGCAAGTTCTGTGTGCATCCACGGACACACGTGAAAACGTCTCCAGGGCATTCAAAATCCGGAAATAGGCTGTTGCGCACCTCAATCCACTCGGCACGCAAATATGTACCAGTCTTGTTCTCATCCCACTCCGAGTAATATCCGGCAGTGACTGCAGAAACGATGCTAAAATCAGATGCTACACGTCAGATCTGAGAACCCAAGGCAAAGTCTTGCAGCACATATCTCACATGCCACACGCCCAGGGCGTCAAGAAATCAAAAGACTCAAAAACCACACAAATCAAAAGACACACACGGACACTGCACATCATAGCGAGCGCAGGGTGAAGCAGCAACACAGCTGTTGCGTTTCGCACCAAATTTGCCGTCTCCCCAAACAGACTTGCGCCACCTGTAGAATCGCTCACCATCAGTCATGTATGCATGAGGAACCTCTGCGGCTACGGCTGCCAAAGCGCACAAATGAAAATGCCCAGACACCAAAGCTCAGGCTGGCTCCAACAGTGCATATAAGTCCGCTTTACGTGCAGGCAAGCATGTATGCAACGCTGCAGGTATGTAATCATGACCGCTGGGTATAGAGGGCAAAAGAATTCTCGATATCGTTCTGGGAAAGCGAGGCGCTCAGAGCACACTCCTTGGCCATATCAAGTATCTTCTCACGAGATGCTGTGAAATTCGCCCAGTCATTGATATAGTACGGAAGCATTTCATCCTCTGACTCCTCCGCTCCACCTTCCTCTTCCTCTTCCTCTTCCTCTTCCTCTTCCTCCAGGCTTTCCTCCCGCGCATCGCCCCCCTTTCCCTCCCGTGCCGTCTGCTGCGCTAGTGCCGTGGTCACGCGAGCCCCACCGTTGACAATCACTCCCGGTGCATCCACCTCCATTCCACGCTGCTGTCCCTGGCGCAAGCGTTCCTCCTCCTCCTCCTCCTCCTCCGGAGCCCCTGCGACCCTGCAAGACGCATCGGAGGCGTTCCCAGTCCCGCGCGTGCAATCGCAGCCCGCCTCTCCGCACGCTGGGAATTTGAGCTTCTGGATCCGTCGCACCAGTCCTGCACCCACAGAAATATCCACGCGCGCACACGCACCCACACCCAACACACAACACGCACATAACCACACATGATAGAGAAGAAAGGAATGGGGCAAGTTAGGGCAGGGAGTGAGAGAGGCGACGCTACAGCACCTCCATACACGCTGTACGGTACACCGGGCTTGTGTGCATTGGGCAAACTGAAGACGTCGCAACATAACATGTTTCGAAGTTGTGTTGTTGTAATAAGAGTCACGGACGCTTCAGCACACGTAGACATGCATTGATATGATTCGCAGGCGCGCGGAAATGCTCGCAAATCAAGGTAAACGACAACATGCGCGCACACAACGCACACGCACGCACGCACCGTCACGCAGGACAGGGGACTGGAGCATGGACAGAAGAGTACGGCCGCGGCGGCCCTTGTTTGCATCGTGTGTGAGCCGGTACATGTAGCGCATGCGCGGGGACATGAGAATTGGCGAGTCTACACATTGATTGAACACGGATCGCTCGGGCCATAGTGCCAAGTTCGCTGGGCCCTCGTCCGCACCCACTTTGGCGCGAGGCATATCTGCTGGAAATCGCGGCTCTGGGCGTGTATGTGTGTGCGCGCGCACGGGCGATCAGTGTGTGCAAGGCATCTGCAGCAACACGCGATGCCCTGGCGTTGTTCTTTGCATTCTGCGCGCCCTTTTCGAGTGAAATCGCAGCCTGCGCATGGCATGCTGCACTGCAGACATTTTGGCGATATGTTGGCGATATGTTGGAGGAATAGAGACTGACCCATAGCGTCGCTGCCAACTTGAAGCTGATACATCGCGCTCGACCTTGCGAGGCCAAACTGCGAAATCATTCGCAGTAATGCGTGGTCGGCGTCGGGCACGACAATGAAAGGCCCACACGTCCTGGCAGACATTCTTGCTCTCACTGGACACTCTTGCTCTCACTATACCAGGCACCTTCGGAGCTGTAGTCGCGTTGCTTACGTTGGCAGGCACGCACACATCACAAATAGACATGCAGACACCAGCAAATCCACCAACGCACGCACGCACACACACACATACACACCTGCGCTGTAGGAGAAAGTCAGAATGGGCGGAATCGAGCAGCCGCGACAGCGCCCACCTGCCGAGCCCCTTGCGCCTCCACGACACTGTCGTATACACCATTCCAACGCCCCCCGCCTCGTCTTCTAGAGCCCAGGACACCAAACCCGGACTAGGTTTGCCAGCCCTCGTCTCCTCCAGAACGGCTGAATTTGCATCCACATCCTCGCCAGCATCACAAACAGCAGCATCGCGCGCAAATGGGGGGCCCCGTCGAGTCGCCTCATCATCATTCTGAGTGCAAGGCTCAAGCCAGTAAAACCAGCGTTGGCGAAGAGGAATAGCATCAGCATCGTCACCTGCTGCTGCCATGGCTTGAACATCCCGAGGAGAAACGTCTTCCACCTCCACACCCACGCACTGTCTGGTGGAGATGAGCCTCGCCACCTCAGGCTCCGCTGTTTCAGACGCAAACATCCAGTGTGCTGCAACTACCCTGACATCCTGCGCCTCCAACGGGCGAACTCGCACCCTTCTCATTCGCATCGTGCGATGCGTCTCCCCCGCGCCGCAATCGCCAGCCTGCATGCTCCCGCCATCTCCAGCAGCGAGGGCAGCGGCAGCGAAGCAGAGCGAATTCGCAGGCACCAGACGGCCACGCATGCTGACACGCCGTAGCGCGTCGTAGGCAGCTCCGGCAGAGATTGTGATTGGATTGGCACTGCTAGAGGCATTGCATGGATCTGAGCGCCCTCTAGTCACGTGAATGCCTCCACCGTTGTTGCGGAACTGTTGTCGCTGCATACTTTGATTGTGGTTGACGCTGGGGTAGAGACAATCCCACAAAATGCTCGGGCCGCTGTCGGGAGTCACATAGAGCGACACCGGCTGCAACCAGTGTTTGGGCAGGCGTGCGCCGTGGGTGAGGACCCGATCGATGCCATAGTGGAAGGCCCGTGGGTATGTGAAGAGGAACGACTTGTCTGCCCACTCAGCGGTCAGCCGCGGCAGCATCTGTGCAAGCAGCGCCTCCGCAGCGTCTGGACATTTTGCGGCCACAAATCCCATCACCGGCTCCGCGTCGAGTCGCAGGCACACGAGGGCTGATGTTCTGGGAGGAGGAGCATCGGCTAGCCATTCGACCTGGGTCGTGCTGCTCCATGTATCATTTGCCATCTGTGATGCTGACTGTCGCGCAATCATCGAAGCCACGTTCGCAGATTCGTCCCCGAGCGCCAGAACAAAGGCCCCTAACCCCTTGACATGCTGCTTCCATAAATCCGAGCCCACTCCGACATTGCCTGGATCTTCCTTTCCTCCTCCGACTTTTCCACCTATTTCTGCGCCTTGGACGTGCTCGCTGGCCTTCGATCTCTGCTCTTGGCTGCCAGATGAGTTCTGGAGAGGGGGGGTGAGTACCTTTTCCAAGAGTCCGCGTGGCGGAATGCCTGGCCATTGCCCCCGTAGAGAGCGCTTGTGAATCGCAGAAATCTCCTCAGCCTCTGCGCTGGCACGACGCTTTGAAAACGCCACCTTCTGGATGCGCTCCACGTCTTGTCGTCCAGGCAAAAACACTTGACGCGCTCGGCCTTGAGGGACCGGAACAACGACGTCAGACAGCGACATATGAGAGAAGAAGCTCGAAATGTCATTTCGATACAGCTCTGGCCTTTTCCCACCTGGGCCAACGTAGCAGTCGGTGCCCTGACGATCCGCCCGCTTGCGATCTCGCTCCCACTGTAACTCATAATCGTCATCGATGTGATAGAACCTCTTCGTTACAGCCTCATACTCATTCTCCTGTCGCGCCGTCTCCTTGACGGCATTAGCGCTGAACACCTCCCAAATCCGCTCACGCACCACCTGGTCCCCGGCCCACATTCTGGACGATACATAGCGACGCACCGAGGCCTCGGCATCACCCGCATCTGCCCTCTGCAGTAGCTGAGTTCGGGCATCCACGCACACGTCTCTCATCATCATCCAATCCTCTTCCTTGCTCTCCCTCTCGTTCTGCTTCTCCAGCACATCCTTGCCACCGCCGCCTTCCACTAGTCCGCTTTGCTTGTCCAAGCACCACTTTTTTGACAGGACGCCTTCCGCCAGAACCACATTGCAGTCTGCCCCCCTTCGACCCCCCACGTGAGTAGGGGCAGCGTGCAAATCCTGCTTTCCCACTGCATCATCCGCCACATCGTCAACCAGCTCAACGATACCACCCCCGGAGCCCCAAAGGAGCATCCCACAATGATCCCACCCTTCGACAACCTGTCCTGTCTGATGGGGCAAGAGGTCATGGCCATCAGTGGACAAACGCCGGCAGCCATCGACGCTTTGGTCGAGGGCGAGAGCCTCTAGATAGGTGCGCATCCGCACAGGAGAAACGGGACCGTTATCCACAAGGTACGGCGGGAGGCGGAGGGAGTGGCCCTCATCAAAGAAGCGCTGCAAGACTTTCCGGAAGCTTTGCGGCCCGCTCATCACTTGTTGCAAGCGCGGCCAGTGCAAGGTTGTCACACGCAGCGGCAGATCTCGGCCGCTCAGGATGGGCTGCACTTGCTCCCGATGCTTTTGTTCCTCCTCTTCCAGCGCCTCAATCCAGCTGCGGGTACCGTAGAAGGGCGGCGGCGGGGTTGCACCACGAATGTACCTCGTCTTTAGGGGTGAGTCTTCATCCTCGAAACCGCCAGCAGGGTGGTCCTGCGCCCGGGCTCCTTTGCGTTTGGCGCCCGCAGCCCCCTTTCCCACAGGTCTCGAGCCGGGAGCCCGAGGGGCGCGGGCGCTGCGTGGCAACACCTCGTCGCTTGTTGCGATGAAAGAGTCCGACCCCCCACTTTCGTCGTCCTTGGAATCGGAGAGTGCCGCATTGCGACCTACATGTCACACCACACACGCGTACACCGCAGACCACACGACACGTCATCCGGGTGTGTTCAGTATGATGGATATGATACACACACGCATCTTCTGGGTGTCCGTGCGTGAGTGCGTGTGCGTGTGCGCGCGAGAGCAGCCCTCCAATCACATGTTCCACGACGCGGGCCACGGCCCTCTGCTGGTATTGAGTCAGGAATGCGGAAGGCAGGCAAGATCGCGCCGCTCTTGAGTACGCGTGACACTCACACTCGTGTGGACGTATGAGAGCCAACGCACACGCAAACAGGCGTGTGCGTGTGAGCGCATGTTCACACACAGGCAAGGGCTAACGCACAGGCAGGGGCTAACCTTTTCGCCCCCGCTTCGCGCGACCTTGGCCAAGCTTAAACCTCAAGCTTTGCGCGTGCGAACCACTCGCGGCGTCCTTCTTGCGGCCGCGCGTGCGCTTGCGGACCGAAGCAGCAGCCATTTCCTGGTAAACCTCCTCCAGCATCCAGCGGTAGTCCACGAGACAGATCCACTCAGCACGTCCCAAGGCCGATGACTGGTTGTGGCCGCTATCCCACTCGACGCGGTGCACATACCTGTCGCGAGCAATTTGTTTACACTCCAGGGCGAGACCAGCAATCCACTGGCCCGTGCTGCGCAGCCGCCGGAGGCGTTTTCCAACGACATCCGGGCCGGCTTTCCCACCCCACTTGACTGCAGGCCGCGCCGCCTCCTCTCCGCGCAGCGACTCCCACCGTGCGGGTGGCGCCGCCTGCGAGGCAGCGGAGCGAGCACCGAGGACATCTGTCGGAACTTGCCACGATGACTTGTTTGACACCTTGTTGAACCAGTAGTACTTGCCTGTGGAGGTAGAGAGGAGCTGAATCCACGACTCATTTGTGAACTTGTTCACGTAGTAGTGCCTCCCGGTGGACCGAGACAGCAGCTGGACCCACGGTGACGCAACTGCAGGCCGCGCAGAATCGCGCAGAGAGTCCGCGCCCGAGGACCGGCGCGGGGCCCACCCGGGACCAGGCGGCGCCAGGGGCGCGATCTGGCGCTGGACACGCAGACGGCCCCCCGCGTTCCAGGAGGGCACAGCGCCGTCATGTCGGAGCGCGGCCGTGGCATGATCAGGGACGCCAAAGTTTACGTACGCCACGGCCGAAGGAAATCGCGGGCTGGCCGGCAGCAGCTTGAGACTGACCACGGCGCCCGCGGACTGGAAGAAGTCGATCAGGCTCTGCTTGCTCACTCCCGGCGCCACGCCGCGCACGACGACGCTGCAGGGCCGCGGCACCGGGGCTCCAGGTGGGCCTAGCTGCTTCCAGCGCGGAGAGCCTTCGTTGCGGTGGTGTCGCTGGCGCCGCACATTGTCACTGCCAGCGGGCTGGCCCAACCACCCGCCGCGCAGGGCGAGGCAGAGTGCCCGGGCGGGCGCTGAGAGCGGGCGCGCCTGCGCAGACGGGTGGAAAGGAAGCACGCCGCCGCTTCCGTCCCGCGCGGGGCTAACAGCGACCGCGAGCGCGAGCGCGAGCGCGAAGCGCCCTTTCCATTTGACTATCTCATTCCTTCTCGGCCATGAGACCGCCATGGGCTCATGGCATGGTCTCACGAACGATTTTTTTTTTCAACCGTCAACGGTTGATCGTACTGTTACTACTGTAGGTCCCGAAGGCGGGTGGTCGATCGTTCCCGGGCCGCGTAGAGCATCCAGCCGAGGCCGCGGCGTGCGGGCTCCGCACAGCAGCATGGAGGCCTTCTGCATCGCCGGGTCCGCGGAGGACCCCACTTTTGCCGAGGCCGAGCTCCTCGCCGACTACCTCGTCAAGAGCCTCCCGAGCATCGGCCTCACCAAGCACATGCGGCACCCGAGCGAGTGGGAAGAGTTCCGGTCAAAAATTTCGCACATGTTCGGCTTCAACTGCCCGGGCAACGAGACCCTGGTGTGGCGGCGCGACGGGCGCCTCGTCGGTGGCACAAGCGACTTCCGCCGCCTGCTCAAGGACACGTACAACCTGGAGCTTGAGCGCAACGCCGAGCTCATAGTGGCCATCACGTCGGAGAACAAAGACAGCGTCGAGAAAACTGCGTCGGCAGACGCCTGGAGCCCGTATCTCGGCAAGATGAAAAAGGAGTGGGACAACGGGGTCACCTACGAGGGGACCTGGAAGCTTCACAAGCCAACAAAGGGCAGCGTGCGGTTCCCAGACGGCTCGACCTTCGACGGCACATTGAAGGATGGTAAGTTCCACGGGCACGGGCGGCACTGTTTTGCCAACGGCGCAAAGTTTGTGGGCACGTTTGCTCACGGCGCACGTGAGGGCAACGGGCGCTTCCAGGACGCCGAGGGTAACGTGTACGACGGTAGCTTTTCGCGCGGGGTGTGCCACGGTAAGGGCACGCGCACCTGGGCCAGCGGGCGCGAGTACGTCGGCGAGTGGGTCGACAACGAGGCGACGGGGCGCGGCACCCAGACTCTCCCGGTCACGTGCACCGTCGAGGCCACGCCTGCCTTTTGGTCTTGTAAAGTGCTCTCCACCGAGTGGACTGGAGCGGATGGCTTGCCGTGCCCGGAAGAAAATGGCAAGTACTTTGGATTTGACCTCGAGGAAGCGAAGAGGGCCCTTGCATGCGTGCATCAGGGTGCTGAGATTGAACACGAGAAGGTCTACAAGATCTCAAGCTCTTCTGCTGGAGCTCGCCAGATCAAGGTCTTCATCAACGCTCAAAAAGATGACAAGAGCAAAACTGCCCAGGGCACTGCCCACGCGCGAATTGAGCCGGAGGAGCATGCGACGACCGAAGACTGGGGCGACCGTGACGTGTTTATCTTCTTGGACGATGTCCAATATGCGCACGCGACGGGCGAGGGCGAGGGAGACGAGCCTCCACCGCCCACCAAGGTTGTAGGCAAGCAGACGTACACCGGAGAGTTCTTGAAGGGAAACTTCCACGGCTCCGGTTACATGGAGTACGAGAATGGTGACACGTATGAGGGCGATTGGGTACACGGGCGCCGGGAGGGCAACGGCCTGTACACCTGGACGGGCAAATTGCTTACCTTCGACGGCACCTTTGACGCCGACGCTCCTACGTATGGGATGCTGCGCTTTGAGAGAGCGGAAGCGCGGGGGGGTGACATAACCACGCCCTATCCGGGCGAGATCACCCTTAGCAAGGAAGATGCCAGTAAAAACTGGCAGCGCGGCCTGAGGCAGGCCACGCTGGAATCGGGTGGTTGGCTGGACTCAGCGCAAGAGCGCAAGCCCGTGACTGATATGTACGACGAATACCCCGTCCATGATGCGCAAGCCAATGCCATGGTTCGCGCCCTTCCTCACGAACGTTGGAATCTCATGCACCGGCGCCTGACGCCCGGTGGCATCACGCTGCACTCGTGCATTGCCCCAGGGCTTGATCCCAAGAACACTCACCCGTTGGGATTGCAGGCGTGCGATTCAGACTGTTACACTGTATTCCGAGAGCTCTTTGATGACGTGATCCGCTCCGCGCACAAGGGCTTTGATCCCCGCACGGACAACCACCCGTCTGATATGGACGATGCTGAGTCGTGGCAGAAAATCAAGACCTTGTCACCGGCTCTTTTGGAGGTCGCTGTTGCATGGAAGTTGCAAATCGACCGGAGCATCGGCAGCCTTCCTTGCGCCAAGCTCATCGATCTAGACAATAGGCGACGTGTGGAAGAAATTGTCGTGGGTGCGCTCCTGAAGCTGGAAGACGAATCGCTCAAGGGTGAATACTATCCACTGGAGAAATCAGAGAGCTGGGCTGAAAAGTCGGGCGGCATGTCGGCTTCCGAGGTCGACCAGCTCCGTGCCATCGGTGCCCTCTTTGATGAGACCAACTGCTCAGACGTTCGCGACTGGCCAGATGCGCGTGGCGTCTTCATAAGCGACAACAAAAAGCTCATCGTGCACATCAACAAAGAGGAGCATGTCTCCTTCTTTTGCCTGGGCTGTCCGAACGCTGAGTCGGGCGCGCCTGAGCACGTGGGCTTGCAAATTCAAGAGATGTTCCGCCTTATTTCCCAAGCCCTCAGCAACATTGAAGAAAGGATGTTTGAAGACGATCAACAGACTTATGCAAGAAGTGACAATCTTGGCTTTCTGCTTAGCTCGGTCAATAATCTGGGCACAGGCATGAAGCTGAACCTGACATTGAAGCTGCCAAAGCTCACCAAGCGTCAGATCATTGACTTTGTTACGAGCAAGACTGGTATGACGCTAACCAACGTCCCTATTCCAGCTGAAGGCAAGAAAATTCCGATGCAAGACATGTTTGCCTTGTCGGTGCCTCAGAAGCTCGGCACATCCGAAACGCATTTTCTGAATGCCCTGATCGAGGGCGCCAACGAACTCGCAAAGCACGAAAAAACTTTGGCTGTCGGACGCAAGAAGCTGTGGCTGCTCGAAGAAAGGCCAAAGGTACTCTTGATTGGCGCGGCAGAAGTCCTTGCTGACGACATCACGCACGCCAGCAGACTCGCAAAAGAGTTTGACCTTGATTTGATCACGTCAGAGTCTGCTGTGCAAACTGAAATCGACAAGGGGTCTAAACTGGGCAAGACCGCAAAATGGTACCAAGACGCAGGCAAACCTGTGACGCGCGAGGTGGTTAGTGAGTGCATACTGGAAGCCCTGAAGCGTACAGAGGCGCGGGCAAACCATGTTCGTTTTGCAGGCGCAGGTCCAGCAGGCTGGATCTGTTGCGGTTTCCCCGGCAGCCTCGTGGAGCTCGAAGAACTGGCCAAGACAGAGATCAAAGCCAACAAAATCATCAGCCTCAAGCCCGACGACGCCACCGTGCAGAAAGTCATTGCCCGTCGCCTCAGTCGGCGTCGCGATAAGTTTTCACGGCGTGTCTTTTACTTAGAAGACGAACCAGACAAACAGGCTGCCGACCGAGACAAGAACAGCTACCTGGAAAAGTTGTCAGAAGACAGGGGGGATCTGCCGTCTCAGGCGCCCAATGAGTTCAAGGCCAACTATGACAAACTGCACAAGAATCTGAGCAAATTCGGGCCAGTCGAGTCGTTTGTGTCACATGACCCCGAAGAGCTGGCCAAGGGCATGTTTACGTACATCTCAACGGTGCCTACGGGCTCCCACTGATAGACAACACCGCAGCAAAGCGACGTGTGGATCTCCGAGCCTCGTTGCGTGAATCTTTTCAATTCTACAAGAAACGCTGAATTTTCCTACTTTTATTCATTTTTGTTCCCGTCGGGTAGCGAAAGTTAGCATAGTAAGGTGCTCTCAGAATCTTTCATTTTTGCTCAGCAACGCTGAATTTCCGAAAATGAATCTTCCACGTGTTCCTGGATACACTTGTCCAGCAAGTCAATTTAAAGGAAAATCGATTTAATGGAGATCAGGGTTTAGGGTTCGGGTTTGATGAGATTTCAAAGATGCTGAGAGTGCTTTCCGATGCTACAGCGCGATTCCCAAGAGGTGGCGTCCCGCCCGAGCTCCGGCAGGTTAATTTAGCCGTCCAGGTCAAATTACCCTGCTGGAGCTCGGGAAACGGGATCCGGCATTCGGTACTCGAGAAACGGGAGCGCCCTCTCTTCAGCAAGGAGCTGTACTTTTTGCCCCCCGATCGTTTGGTCATTCCGGGGCCATGTCGGAGAAATTGATTGCTTCTTAACCATCTCAAAGTCTCTTCACTTTGCTGCCACAAGAACTGCCGCGTGGAGTGCAGAGCTAGGTGCAAATTGCTTAATGGTGCCCCAAATCCAAAGTGTCTCAAAGTGCAAGACGCTTGCGCACACGACGAGTGCCCTCGAGGAAGGAGAGGAGCACATCAGTCTTGGACAAACGTGCGCCTTTCACAAAGTCTGCTACCTCGGCCTCTGCCATGAGCTGGCGGCACTCAATCTCAAGTGCCATAGCTGTGGCTGAGACCTCATCCCTCGACTGGCTTGATCTGCGCGCCCCCTCGCTTCCTCTTTCCGAGTGCGTGATAGAGCCTCGCTGTTGACTGCTTACACTCCGACCTGCGCCCTCCTGCTCGCCTCGTCGAGTCACGTGACTCGACGGAGCCCCGGTAAAGAGGGGCGCAGTGGAGGCAGAGGAAATGAGGGAATTGCGTCCAAGATTCACAATCTTGTCATTGCGGCGCGCCTGTCCCATGCGCGCGAGGAGCTCCGTCATCTTGCCCGTCATTGTCAGCGGCGCCCTGTTGGCGAGCAGGCGCAAGGCAAGCAGGCCCAAGCCGTGTCAGACGTGTCAGAAGCCCTCCTCATATGACAGGCACATGTATCCTCCTCATTTGACAGGCACATACATCCTCCTGCTCATATGACGTGTCAGAAGCCCTTGCTGCTGGTCCTTGAGCGACATTGCACGAGAGTCTGGGTGTACACATGCACATGCGGCATACGCCGGAGGGTATCAGGGCAGCGTGACCGAGGGTTTAGGGTTTAGGTAGGGACAGCGTGACCGAGGGTAGGCTTCGGGTGAGATCCAGGAGACAGGGATGATGTTGTCTGTCAACTCTTGCTCCAATCGCTCCAGGAATTCTGCGCGCCCCCCTGCGCAAAGTCGCATGCAGTCGTCATTTGTCTCGCCATTTGTTAGTCATTTGCGAGTGCAAAGTCCACATTAGCAACACGTTAGCAACACATTAGCAACACGCCATTTGTTAGTCATTTGCGAGTGCAAAGTCCCATGCTGTCGGCATATCTGTCTCCTCCCCTTTCTGCGGCTTCAGTTCCTTGCAGCACTAAATAAGTAGTAAGAGAACACATTAGTCAGTAGTGCGATAACACGTTAGTAGGCTCAAGTTACTCGCAGCACTTATCACTTCACCGATCACTAGCACTTATCGAGAGCAGTAGGTCTCTTTTGCCTCTATAGTAGGTCTCTTTTGCCATCACTTCACCTATCACTAGCACTTATCGAGAACAGTAGGTCTCTTTTGCCTCTATAGTAGGTCTCTTTTGCCATCACTTCACCGATCACTAGCACTTATCGAGAGCAGTAGGTCTCTTTTGCCTCTATAGTAGGTCTCTTTAACTTCACCTATCACTAGCACTTATCAGTCTCCTCCCCTTTCTGCGGCAGAAAGTAGTAAGAGAACAAGTCAGCAGGAAGAGAACACATTAGTAGGCTTCAATTACTGGCAGCACTCCCCTTCCTGCGGCTTCCTCCCGCCCCCTTCAGCCTCTTTCCCTCCCGCCCCCTTTCAGCCTCTTCCCTCCCTGGTCTCCCTCCCTCCAGACCTCGGAAGTTGTAGAGGTTGTAGAAGGTTGCAGCAACCGAAGCTGTCACCTCGCTTTCCTGCCCGAGGTTCGGGTGTCCTACCCGAGACTGCACGGACGCCAGACACATTAGCAACACATTAGCAACACATTAGCAACACATTAGCAACACATTAGCAACACATTAGCAACACATTAGCAACACATTAGCAACAGATTAGCAACACATTAGCAACACATTAGCAACACATTAGCAACAGATTAGCAACACATTAGCAACACATTAGTAACACATTAGCAACACATTAGCAACAGATTAGCAACACATTAGCAACACATTAGCAACACATTAGCAACACATTAGCAACACATTAGCAACACATTAGCAACACATTAGCAACAGATTAGCAACACATTAGCAACACATTAGCAACACATTAGCAACAGATTAGCAACACATTAGCAACACATTAGTAACACATT
>Ga0315899_10004193_pt1 | contig 15601 bp, 12 predicted proteins | sample LakEriMetagenome_2_FD_203518 | JGI IMG/M metagenome (GOLD analysis project Ga0315899, IMG submission 203518) | Freshwater fungal communities from buoy surface, Lake Erie, Ohio, United States - Buoy 4 MA112 | ecosystem: Environmental > Aquatic > Freshwater > Lake | place: USA: Lake Erie, Ohio... | reverse complement strand
ATGAATTCCAGATCGAGCAGGTTGATGGTGGCTGTTAGGTCGAGTGGACTTTTCTCATCGCGGGGACGATAGTAACCTGCGAAGGAAAGGGGCGTGTAGCGGTTTAGGCCAAGTGAGGCTTTTGCGTCTTTCTCCAGCTTACCATCAATACGCAGTTCATGCAAACGCGGATCCCACGCTGTTTTTGCCTGCAAGTCCCCAATAGCGCGTTCGTTGATGACCAATTGCAGGACGTCAATGTCGCTGCGGAAGATAGCTTTATTGAATGCATCACTCAAACTTGCAGTGCCGTTGACGGTTCCGGCAAAACGGTAATCCTCGCCAAGGAAGACATTCAAGTTGGCCAAGTCAAAGGCATCGATATCCACAAGCAGGGTGCTTTCCGGGTTATGGTTGAGCTCGCCGCCAATTGTTAGCCGCTGTTGATTATTGAATATGGTGAGTGATTTTACACGCACATCTGAACTGTCGATAGAAACCTGAGCTCCGGGTAGGAAAGCCCAACGCTCTTTCTCCAGGGTGAATGTGCTCGCATCAAAAAAGAAATCGTAGGCATCGAAGTCGCGAATGGCAAGGCGCCCATTAATGTCGCCTTCAAATTGGCGATTTCCGTTGTTCCAGGTAATGGCCGTAAATAAAGTGTCTCGCTCGGTTCGTCCATCAACAGCAATGTCGCGGAAGATGATTCCTCCACTGTTGAGCACATCGCAGGCAGCGGTGATATAAAACGATTCATCAGGGTGGTGCACGTCAAAGGTTATCGATTCGATGCGCGTATCGCCATAGGCAACGAGTGGAGATGAAATGATGGTTTGAAAGAAAGCGGCGGGCTCGTTGATTTCCAGGTTGATGCGGGTGCCGGGTGAAATGACAAGTTCCGGCAGGAACACTTCGGTGATTTGCGCCACATCGTAAATCTGCGCTTGCAGGGTGAATTTTTGGTCTTTATGGTCGCGAATTGGTGGCTGAAATGACGGGAAAATGCGACTGGCGATTTCCGCCATAGCCGATGGAATCTGGGGTAGTTTATAATCACCGCGAATTTCGGCGAAGGCGATGTCGGAAACCAAGGTCATGACAGGCGTGCCTGTGCGGGTTGACGTAATCTTGAGGTTATCGAGGGCATAATCACGATTCATCGCACAATACGTGAAGTCCTTCATAATCACTTCACCGACGAATTTTTCGAATTCAAGACCCTCGCTGCGCACGTGAAATTCCCCACTGACTGCACTGTAGTCGTAGTCGGTCAGAACATTCAACTCGTCAAGATTGGCGTGCTGTATATCCGCATCGAAGGCCAGCAACGGAAGCGTTTGTGTAAAATCCACGGTGCCTGCGAAGGCCATCACCAAGTTCGGGTCGTCGATGTTGACTTCACCCATGAAGGCGCGGTGACGGAAATTTCCTTGGGCTTGAATGTTGTTGTACGTGTAATCATTCACGTGTATTTCGCTGATGTTCCCATCGAACTGAGCGTCCACCTTTTTGAGTTCAAGTCCTGAGCCGGCGATTTGGAAATCACAGCTCACCGCTCCGAGGGTACTCAAATCATAGAAGCGACCCAAATCGAATTGCTTGAGCTGCACCGATCCTGCGTAGCGATAGTCGTTCAGAACGGTGTCTTCTTTCAGTGAGATATCCGTGCGTATATCGCCAATGGCCGTTTGCAGTGTTCCGTAGGACACAAAGTCGCTGATGAAGCCGGTAAAATCGCCGCGGTAGGTGAGTTGACCGAGTGCAGCAAAGTTGTTGGGTACTTCGACAAACGTTTTTCCATCAAAGGGCGGAAGCGGAATTTGTTCAAGCTCTTTTTTGTTCGTCGTCAGCTCTTTAATGTCGAGTGATATGAAGGTTTGGGACAACTCGGGCAATCCTTCCATGTCGATGTTTCCTTCAAAACGCGTATGGTCGTTGAGTGTAAGCGTGAGTTTACGGCCCTTCAGATTGGACACGGTGCCTTTGACGCTGCCGTTGATGATAACGGGTTGATCCATGCCGCGCAGTTCGGGTGCGAAATAACTCAAATCATTCATGTTGAGTTTTGCCTCGCGGAACTCGTGCTGCATCGGGACACGCGTATCGAAGTAGTCAAAATCGTCGATGGAGGCTACTTCAAACCGCAAGTCACCGCGGATGTCCGACTCTTCAAAAGCCAGTCGGGTGTTGCGCATGTCCACGATGTTGTTGGCCAACGTCAGTTCATGGCTGAGTTCGTGCAATTGAAAGCCGGAGGATTCCTTTAAAGATAGCTTTCCGATATCGGCATGGACGCTGTCATCCAGCAGTGAGAATTTATTGACCGAAAGATCAATCGCCGAGAGGCGTAGATGATTCCAGTCGATGCCGAAGGTCGTGTCGATGTCGCGATGCTCATTGATATAATTGAATCGACCGTTGACCAGCGACAACTCGCTGATGCGGATATCGCTCTTGCCGCCCGTGGTATCGCCGCTGTCGAAGTATTCTACCAGAAAGTTGTAATTGAGCAGACTGTCTTGGGCATGGCGCACCAAGTTGAAATACGGCTGCTGGAGTTCTGCTTTAGCGATGACCACCTTGCCGCTTTTTCGGTCGAAGGTGTACTTGGAAGCGTGCAAGTGCTCGATGAACAGAAGCGTGTCTTTGCGCTGATCTTCAATGTAGATGTCGTCGATGTGAAGACGGGCCCACAGGTCGATAGAGACACGACCAACCGAAACTTGCGTGTTCCACTCACTGCTGAGGTAGTCGGCTACACGACGACCAATCCACGATTGCACAGCGGGTGTTTGCAAGGCAAAATAGCCGCTCATCACGAGCGTGACCAACCCCACAAAGAGGTATTGGGCGATGCGTATTTTTTTCTTGCGCGAGGACATGCGTAACCAAGCAAGGTAAACCGTTGCCGAGTGCGCAAATTAAGGGCTGAACGGAGATATTAACAGCTGATTTAGGATTTGTTGAGGCGCTTAATCCTCCTTATCCAATTCCAAATCGCTCAGTTCGATTTCAATGGAATGGGTGCTGATGAAGAGTTCCGACAAGGACAGCACCAGCGAAGTCGCGAAAAGGATGAGCGATCCGGCGAAGAGGTAACGAGCGGTCGACATGCTTTCGGTGTAGATGGCGTACATGCTGACAAGGGCGACGATGAAGCTCGTGACACCGAGGATTTGCATGTTGCGGATGATGCGCATGCGGCTGCGCAGGTTTTTGATTTGCGCGTGAATGAGCGGCTTTTTGGAATCATCCATATTGTGGTACCGGTCGTGCAGATTGCGCACCACGTTGGCCAGCGCCAGAAAGCGATTGGTGTAGGCCAGCATAATCAGACTGATAGCCGGAAAGAGCAGGGCAGGCGTGTTGATGTTGATGTCCATGGTTGGCGAATATCCTACAACTGCGATTGAACCGGAGCGGACTTTGTGAATTCTTCTGAACACTGTTTGTACTTTTTTAACCGCAGAGGCGCAAAGAAACTTCCTGAGATTTCTTGGCGACTCTGCGGTTAATGAAAACCCAATTACTTTTATACCCGTGAAATTTGAACTGACCTCCGAGTATACGCCCAGCGGCGATCAACCCACAGCCATTCGCGAATTGACCGAAGGCGTGGAGCGGGGCGATAAATTTCAGACGCTACTTGGTGTGACGGGTTCCGGTAAAACGTTCACCGTGGCCAACGTGATTGCCAATACCCAGCGGCCAACGCTGGTGTTGAGTCACAACAAGACCTTGGCGGCGCAGCTTTATTCCGAGTTCAAGGCGTTTTTCCCGAATAATATGGTGGAGTATTTCGTGAGCTATTACGATTACTACCAGCCTGAAGCGTTTATTCCCACAACGGGTGTATACATCGAAAAGGATTTATCCATCAATGATGAAATTGAAAAACTCCGACTTTCCGCCACCAGCGCGCTGTTGAGCGGTCGTCGCGATGTGATTGTGGTGGCCAGTATCTCGTGTATTTATGGTATCGGTAATCCGATTGAATTCCACAAGAGCGTTGTGGCCATTCGTCGCGGAGAAGCGATGAGCCGACAGGGATTCCTGCATCGCTTGGTGGAAGGCCTCTACAGCCGCACTCGCGCGGATTTTACCCGCGGTACCTTTCGTGTGCAGGGCGACAATGTAGACATCTACCTGGCCTATGCGGATTATGCGGTGCGTGTAACGTTTTTCGGCAATGAAATCGAGAGCATTCACACCATCTATCCCGATACCGGCAAGAAGATCATGGACTTCGAGACGATTTCGATTTATCCGGCAAACCTGTTTGTGACCAGTCGCGAAACCATGACCCAAGCCATTTGGGAAATCCAGCAGGATATGGTGAAGCAGGTGAAGGCCTTTGAAGCCGAAGGAAAGTTCATAGAAGCTAAGCGCGTTGAAGAGCGTGTGGTGTATGATATTGAAATGATGAAGGAGCTCGGCTATTGCTCGGGCATTGAAAATTACTCGCGCTATTTCGATCGTCGTCAGCCGGGCCAGCGTCCGTTCTGTTTGCTGGATTATTTCCCGGAGGATTACTTGATGGTTATCGATGAAAGCCACGTGACGGTATCGCAAGTGGGTGCCATGTACGGTGGTGACCGCTCGCGAAAGGTCAATCTGGTCGATTACGGTTTCCGCTTGCCGAGTGCTATGGACAACAGGCCATTGACATTTGACGAGTGGGAAGGCCTACAGAATCAAGTACTATACGTGAGTGCTACCCCGGCGGATTACGAATTGCATAAGTCGGGTGGGGTATTGGTGGAACAGGTGGTGCGCCCAACGGGTTTGTTGGATCCACCGATTGATGTGCGGCCATCGCTCAATCAGATTGATGATTTGATTGGCGAGATCCAGGCGACCATTGCCAAGCAGGAGCGCATACTCGTGACCACGCTGACCAAACGCATGGCGGAGGAATTGGCCAAGTACCTCGATAAACTCAGCATTGCTTGTCGCTATATACACAGTGAAGTACAGACCCTGGATCGCATTGAAATCCTGCGTGATTTGCGCGAGGGTAAGTTTGATGTGCTCGTGGGCGTGAACCTCTTGCGCGAAGGATTGGATTTACCGGAAGTATCGCTGGTGGCTATCATGGACGCCGACAAGGAAGGATTCCTGCGCAGTAATCGCTCGCTCACGCAAACGGCGGGTCGTGCGGCACGCAACGTGAATGGGCGCGTCATCATGTACGCCGACAAGATTACCGACAGCATGAAGCAGACCATTGAGGAGACCGGCCGTCGTCGCGAAAAGCAAATGGCTTACAATCTGGAGCATGGTATTGTCCCAAGTCAGGTGAAGAAAGGTATGAAGACCATCTTCGAACAGAGCGGTGTACTCGATAAGCGCAAGGCGTTTTATGTCGAGGATGAATCGACCACCGGCGTGGCAGCGGACCCTCTTTGGCATTACCTCAATGAGGAGCAACTCAAGAAGGCCATCGAACAAACCACCCGCAAGATGGAGAAGGCCGCGCGCGACATGGACTTCATGGAAGCGGCGCGATTGAGGGATGAGATGCTGGCGATGAAGAAAATGCTAGGAGTGTAGGATTGTAGGGGTGTAGGATTGTAGGGGGGGACACTCATTCTCATTCTGTTTCTCATTCTCATTCTTTAGGATTGTAGGATTATAGGATTGTAGGGGGCGTGACACTCATTCTCATTCTGTTTCTCATTCTCATTCTTTAGGATTGTAGGATAATAGGATAATAGGATTGTAGGGGGGCTCCCCCCTATAATCCTACAATCCTGCACCCCTACAATCCTCAAATCGTACCGGAGAATTGGGGTACAGTTCTAATAATTAAAATAGCTAATTCTGCAGTAATTATCAACTTGATCATTCGGAAGACCCATATTCTCGAGGATTCCTTCATGGCGAAATTACTTCCTATATAAGAACCAACTATACTGCCTATGGATAGTAAGATTCCAATTAACCAATTGACTTTACCGGAGTATATAAAGATACTTAGGGAAATCAATCCCACCGTTAATATCAAAACACTCTTAATTGCATTGGCCTTTATCAATTCATACCTCATCAATAAAACCAATGCAAACAACGTGAATAGGGCTGAATCCAATACAATAATACCCGCCCACAAACCGATGATAAACATTATGAAGATCGTGAAGCTATTGATTTTCCTGACGCCGATGTTTTTGGAAACCAGAAAGTTTCTTGGATTTATTAAAACTAAAATCAAGGAGATAAAAAGCGCTATAACGATGAATATTTCGGAATGCATTTTTGGAAGTGACCCAATAAATAGGGCCCCAATGGCAGTGCCTATTCCAACGGGAATTGAAAGCAATGCGGCAGTTCTCCAGGGAATCTTGCCCGATCGTGTGTAGTTGATAACACTGGTTAAGAACCCAATAAAAACAGGTAGTCTGTTTGTGGCATTGGCAACTAAAGGATCTACCCCTGAAAAAATCATTACCGGAAGAGTCACTGCAGTTCCACTGCTGGCAACGGTATTCATGAAACCTGATAAACATCCAACGGCGATAAAAAGCAAACCTTCTAATAAACTCATAAATGATTTTCTAAATAGGTTTTCTGAATGTGTTGAATGCAATCAATACTATCGGGCTAGTATGCAAAAATAGTAGGTTTGGATTTTATCGTGCTATGCAACTGAACTGTCCGTGAGGCGGACACTCATTGTCGTTCTTTAGGATTGTAGGATTATAGGGGACGCCGCCTACTAATTCTCATTCTTTAGGATTGTAGGATTATAGGATTGTAGGATTGTAGGGGGGGGGCCCCCCCTATAATCCTACAATCCTATACCCCTATAATCCTCCACCCCTACAATCCTATCATCGTGAACTCTTAACCTGCATCAATGTTTAAACAAGCGTCGTGAAACAACCTTCGCGGCATTAAAAACAACACACATTCATTTATGAAAAAACTTATTATCGGCGCCGCAGTAATGGCGACCTTCTCATTCACAGCAGTTGAAGTTAGCAACTGGGGTATCGATGCATCACACTCACGTTTGGGCTTCACCTTGAATCACCAGGGTATTGCCGAAATGCAGGGCGAGTTCAAAAAGGTTGACGTTACTGTTTCAGCTTCAGCGGCAGATTTTTCAGACGCGAAGATCGAATTGACCGCTCAGGCAAATAGCATCAACACCGGTTCAGAAGGTCGTGATGGTCACTTGCAGACACCTGACTTCCTCGATGCAGCGCAGTTTCCAACCATCACGTTCAAGAGCAGCTCGATGAAGAAAGTTGGCGAGAAGGACTACGTTATCAAAGGTGATCTCACCATGCACGGTGTTACCAAGCCGGTTGAACTGAAGGCACGTCATAACGCGACTATCCAAACCAAGCAGGGTGTTGACGTAGCGGGTTTCAAAGTAACCGGCACCATCAAGCGCACAGACTTCGGTGTAGGTAAAGACTTCCCTTCAGCTGTGGCCAGTGATGAGATGCAGGTGAATGCGGATATTGAAATATCTAGGAAGTAGGAGTATAGGATTGTAGGATTATAGGATTGTAGGGGAGCTCCCTATAATCCTATAATCCTATAATCCTGCAATCCTATCTATCTTCGCAGCATGGAAATGACTACCACACTCAAAAACACCGCTCTGACCAATGTTCACGAGCGTCTCGGTGCCAAGATGGTTCCGTTTGCAGGCTACAATATGCCTGTGCAATACGCAGGATTGATTGAAGAACACAACACCGTGCGCAATGCCGTGGGGGTGTTTGATGTGAGTCACATGGGTGAGTTTTGGGTGAGTGGTCCGGGTGCGCTGGAGTTGATTCAGCGCGTGACGACCAACGACGCGTCGAAGTTGGTAGATGGCAAAGTGCAGTATTCGTGCATGCCCAATGGCAAAGGCGGTATTGTGGATGATTTGCTTGTTTATCGATTCAGCGAGGAGTTGTATATGTTGGTGGTGAATGCTTCCAACATCGATAAGGATTGGGCGTGGATTTCGGGCCACAATTCATTTGGTGCGAAACTCGAGAACCACAGCGAAGAGACATCGTTGCTGGCGGTCCAGGGACCGAAAGCGTTGGAAGCCATGCAGAAGTTGACAGCCATGCCGCTCATTGGTATGGAATATTATACTGTGCAGCGTGGCACGTTTGCCGGTTGCGACAACATCATTGTTTCTACCACAGGTTACACCGGAGCAGGCGGATGTGAAATCTACTTCCCGAATTCGGTAGCCGAGAAAATGTGGGATGCCGTGATGGAAGCAGGAGCAGAGTTCGGCATCAAGCCTATTGGTTTGGGCGCCCGCGATACCCTGCGTCTGGAAATGGGCTTCTGCTTGTACGGCAACGACATCGACGATACGACATCTCCGATGGAAGCAGGTTTGGGCTGGATCACCAAGTTCACCAAAGACTTTATCGATAGCGAACTTTTCAAATCACAGAAGGAGCAAGGCACAGCCCGTAAGCTGGTCGGCTTCGAGTTGATCGACCGGGGTATTCCGCGTCACGGCTACGAAGTGGTGGATGCCGACATGAACGTTATCGGCGTTGTGACCAGCGGCACACAAAGCCCTACGCTCAATAAGCCCATCGGTATGGCCTATGTGCCAACTGCACAAAGCAAGCCCGGCTCGGAGATCCTCGTGAACATCCGCGGCAAGGCCATCAAAGGCGTTGTGACGAAGATGCCGTTTGTACAGGGATAATCATTCAATGAAATAGAAATGAAAAGGCCGACGGTGAGTTGGCCTTTTTTTGTTGGGGTTCCGCTCAGCCATTACGCCCGTGCCTGCCGAGCGAAGCCGAGGTCAGCGTGTCCTGCGAATGGTTCGGTGCCCGAGCGCAGTCGAGGGCCTCGGCTCCGCTCGGCCACCTGCACCGGTTCAATTAAAGTACGAGCCTCGACTCCGCTCGGCCACCGCGCGCGTGCCGGCCGAGCGAGGCCGAGGTCATTGCAATCAGCGAAAATTCCGGTGCCCGAGCACAGTCGAGGGCTCATGCATAATTAAAATCGATCACATTTCTTATTTGTCCCTCATCGCACTCGGCAACATCTGCAAAAACGGAATAGCCTGCTCATACGTTAATTGATCATAGAAGAGACCTACCCGAGCAAGGTTGCTGTAATAGGAAGCAAGGTTGGTGTAGTAGTGATGTTCACTTCCTATCGACCAAGCCTCGTCACCCAGGCAACTTGCCAGAAACCACTTTTCCAGCAGTCGAGCTGACCTGCCGTTGCCGTCGTTGAACGGATGAATTTTCGCGAATACCAAATGAATGAGCGAGGCATAATAAAACACCTGTTGAGTGCTCAGATTCTGCTGAATCAAGCTATCCAACTCCTCCCAAAATTGATCAAATTCACTTTTGACAATCGAACCCGGTGCCGCTTCATACTGCACGCGATGCGTTTGTTGATCCATAATGATCATATTGCCTGACCTCACCACACCACGCTGGCTTTCGGGCAACAAATGCTGAGTGGCGATGCGGTGAGCCTCCAGAAAGTGCTTCAACCCGAGGTCATTGTCGCGCGCAAATTCATAAGCAGCGAACAAATCATTGGGTTTTTCCGTGAGGTTGGGTAAGTACTCAATGTCCTGTAACTTGTGCTTCACGTAGCTATCAATTTCCATGGACTCACCCTCAATGCGTGAGGAAGCCATGACCGAAACAGCGGTGTAAAAACGAAAACTCTCCGGAGTCCATTCGCGTTGACTCACTTTTTCGAACGCACCTTCAACATCCACGTCAAGCGCGGCTGCATAAGCGTCGAAATAGAGATCCGTGAGTTTTTTCATATTGCTAGGACACACGGCTAAGGTAAAGTGGTTTCTCCAATGTTGCTTCAAACTGTTGGATGGCTGTCGCGCTCTCCGCCCTTATTCCATGTCGCCCCTATGGGGCTATGAACATTTCGCCCCTTCGGGGCTGCGGCATGGCGATAGTTAAGTAGGCGATGCGTGTCCCCAGTCCCCAGTCCCCAGTCCTAACCCCTCACTTCCTATTCTTTACATGCTTCTCCAACCACTGATCTTGCTCCCACAGCAAGTGTAAGATCGATTCCATAGCTGTGTAACCATGGCTCTCCTTCGGAAGTACCACGTAGCGCACCGGCGCGCCCACGCCCTTTAGCGCCGCGAAATAACGCTCGCTCTGGATAGGGAAGGTTCCCGGATTGTTGTCGTTTTCACCGTGAACAAGCAGCAACGGTGTCTTCATCTTTTCGGCGTAATTGAACGGCGACATCGTATTGTAGGTCTCCTTCGCATCCCAGTAATTGCGTTCCTCTCCTTGAAAACCAAAGGGCGTGAGGGTGCGATTATAGGCCCCGCTGCGCGCGATGCCGGCCGCGAACAAATCGGAATGCGTGAGCAGATTGGCGGTCATAAAAGCACCATAGGAATGACCACCCACTGCTACACGCCTGCGGTCGATGTAACCGAGCGCATCAACGGCGTCAATGGCCGCTTTTGCATTGGCGACAAGCTGCTCGATGAAGGTGTCATTCGGTTCAGCACTGCCTTCTCCAACGATAGGAAAAGCCGCTTCATCCAGCACCGCGTAGCCACGCGTTACCCAATAAATGGGGGAGCCGTAGAAAGGGAAAATGAATTCATTTGGATTCGTCGTGTTCTGCGACGCACTGTTTTTATCCTTGAATTCCTGCGGATAAGCCCACATCACCATGGGCAGTTTTTCTTTCTTCGCGCGGTCATAACCCAAGGGTAAATACAAGGTCGCCGTCAAATCAATTCCATCGGCGCGCTTGTAGGAAATGACCTCTTTGTGTATGCCGGCAATTTTCTTGAAGGGATTATCGAACCTGGTAATTGCTACAGGGGCGGCTTTCCCGCTCATCTTACGCACATAATAATTAGGATATTCCGAGGGCGATTGAATGGAAACCATCAGTTCTCCTTTTTTCACATCGAGTATATCGATGATCGTTTCCATCTTATCCGTGTAGGTGGAGCGATAGAGTGTCTTTGTTGACTTTGTTTTCACGTCGTATTGATTGACAAACGGAAACTGTCCTTTTTCGGTAAAACCATCGCCAATGAGGTAGGCCGTGGTGCCGTTCAATTCCAGCACATAGCGACCGTAAGAATTGCGTTTGGTGTGGAATGAGCCGGGATCGCTGTAGGCGTCCTGAGAGTTGAGGTCGAACAATACCACTTTAGGTTGCGACGGGTCACTCGGATTAAACAAATAGGTTTTCTCGTTGCGCGTGTTGTACCAACTGTCATAGGCGATTGCCATGTTTTCTGTTCCCCAGGTGATTCCCCCAAAGCGCTGAGGCGTTTTCAAAATGGATCGAATGGTGTTGTCGTTGAACGGGGCTTCCCAAACAAAGACCTCGTCGCGCTCGGCAACCTCCACGGCGGGATCGCCACCATCGAGTGCCTCAACCCAAAACAAGGTAGCCGGCTGGTCATCGCGCCAGCTAAGTTGGCGTTTCCCTTTTTGCACGGCCATGAATCCCTTGGGCAGGTTATCGGTGAGCGGCTTTTCATCGATAACGCGAAGCAGCTTTCCGGACTTATCGTAAACGCTCGTGGTTGTCGGGAAATTTCCGTAGGTGACGATATACGAAAACGGGCGTTTGATGGTAGTGATGAGCACATAGTTGCCATCGGGTGAAAAACTCTCACGGCTGTGCATGTCGGCCGCATGCCAAAGACTTGAAGTTCCGTCGAGCTGAATCTGATGCAGCTCGGAGGTTGCCATCAACTCGAAATTTTCCTCGTCCACTTTATTCTTGAGTAAGTCTTGGTAGGTGCGGTTTTGCGCTACCGTGCCGTCGCTCATGGATATAGATGGTCCTTTGGGTATGGAAGTAAGCGCATCCACATACGGTTTGCGGTTTCCGGGAATCATGCGAACCAGCAGCGATTTGCTATCAGCAAACCAACGAAAGGGCGACCCCATATTTCCATTTAAAGTGGCATCGGTCAGCTTGCGCGCCGTTTGTGTTTTCACTTCAATCACCCACAGCTCCAATCCGCTTGAGGTCACATTTGTTGCAGCAATGAGTTGTTCGTCGGGCGACCACGAAATGTTGGTGAGTCGGGGCTCTGCAGGCAGTCCCTTCACGAAAACGGGTTCGCTGCTTCTCGACAGTTGAATGCTGATTTTGGTGTTATACTTCACACCGCTCGCACTGTTGGTCTTCGGATTGATGCGTACACCGGCAAGTTTCATTTCGGGCTCCGACAGTTCACCAATCGTCTTGTACATGATACTGTAGAGAAAAACGAGCACTTCTTTTTTGCTGTCCATCACTACCGACGGAGCGCGGTCTACTTTGACCAGCTCGGTGATTTCCTGCGGAGGTTCCTGGTAGTTGAGTGATTCCTGTGCGTTGGAAACGAGGCTAATGCCCGATAAAAGGGCAAATGCAACTAATACGTTGATGTTCATGACCGAAATATTTGTGGCGTTGAATATACGGTTTCACGCATTATTGGGCTCGATGATTTTTGGAATTGGCCTATGAGCAAGCGCTTGTGAAAAAGCTCGATGTGTAGCCGAATCAATCACGTTTATTTCACTCCGATATTTCGAGTTTTTTGTTGATGCAGTTTGTGCATTTGACGGAATACTGAAAGGGGTGGGCTAGTTTGGAAACCTGTAACATTGACTTTCTTCACACGTCTCATACATAAGCCTATCTTTCACTTAATATTGAACCACACTAAACACAGATCAGAAACCATGGACAACCAGAAAGTGGACATGTACATCATGTCAAACGCCAAATATTTTGAATCGCATCAGATTCCGGTAATTCGTGAACGCCTCTTGGCCATTGACGATTCGAAGTGGGTCATGATTCAAACCATTCCGCTCAAGGATCCGCAAACCAGCTTGATTGTATCGTTGTTGGGTGGTGGACTTGGCATCGATCGCTTCATGATCGGTGACACGGGCATCGGCGTCGGAAAACTCCTGACCTGCGGCGGATTCGGTATCTGGACCATCGTTGATTGGTTCATGATTCAAGGTGCTACCCGCGAGAAGAACATGCAGAAGCTGCAGCAGTTTTTGTATTGATGATTGCTACGCGCAACAGACTTTATGCGTTCATGCTCGCAGTCTGTGCGGCAGGCTGGGCTTGGCTCGCCTTGCACTTGGGGAAGTCGGCTGAACTGCACATGCAATTGTGCTGGATTAAAGCCACCACGGGCATGCCTTGCCCGGCGTGCGGCACCACACGCGCAGTCGATGCGCTGATGCACGGTCACGTGTGGGAGGCTATGCTGATCAATCCTTTCGGATTGCCCGTGCTGCTGCTGATGGCCGCCGCTCCGGTTTGGATAGTGATCGACGTGTTGCGCAAGAGCGATTCTTTCTTCCGTGCGTTTCGTCTAACGGAACAAGCGATTTCGACACGGGGTATTGCCATTGCGCTCATTGCACTGGTGGTGGCTAATTGGATATGGAATTTTTACAAAGGATATTGATATGCAAACGGACATGAATGCGCCGCTGGACCATGAGGCAGAGAAGGCGTCGAACAGTTATTTGATGTCGCTGCTGGCCTTGCTGGTGGGAGCTCCGCTGCCCATCATCAACCTTATTGCGACGCTCATTTTTTATGTGGGCAATCGACGTTCAACCTACTTCGTGCGCTGGCATTGCACGCAGGCATTGCTTTCGCAGCTAAGTGTTTTCTTTCTCAATAGTTACGGTTTCTGGTGGACGCTGTCGATTGTGTTCACCGATGCAACGCTCACGAATGAATACGTGGCTTTTGTCGTCACGGTTGGATTGTTCAATGTATTTGAGTTTGTATCCACGCTGTACACCGCTATCGAGGTACGCAAGGGAAAGCATGTGCGCTGGTGGATTATTGGGGATATAACGGATCAACTTGTAAAAGAAGTACGATGAAATCAAATTCGTTTTGGGCGATTATTATACTCGGTGGTTTTGTGGGCCTGTTTTTCTGGCTGCGCACCATCGATTGGGTGGGGATGTTCAATATCGAACAGCGCACCCGCGATACAGAGGAGAAGCTGGGCGATTTGTTTTGGGAACACATCGGAGACGAAGGCGAGCAGATCACCGACTCGCTGACCGTGGCGGCGATGGACTCCATGGTACACCGGCTCTGCGATGCCAATGCTATTCCAAGAGAGCGTATCAAAGTGCATGTGTTTCGCGCCGATGTTGTGAACGCCTTTGCGATGCCCGGCGGACATTTGGTGGTGAATTCTGCGCTCATTGAGGATTGTAAAAGTCCGGAACAGTTGTGCGGTGTGCTAGCGCATGAGATAGGGCATATCGAGCTGCGTCACGTGATGAGTAAGCTTGTCCGCGAGATCGGTACATCGGTATTGGTCAACATGACCATGGGTGGCGGCGATGGCGGACAGATAGGCGAGGTCGTTGGCGTGTTATCGTCGAAGGCCTTCGACCGCGACATGGAGCGCGAGGCAGACGTGAAGGCGGTCGATTATTTGACCATAGCTCAAATCGATCCGCACCCGTTTGCGGATTTCCTTTATCTCACGGGCAACGGCGAAAGCGAGGAGGCCTTTGAATGGCTCAGCACGCATCCGTCTTCGAAAGAGCGCATGGAGTATGTGCTGGAGGAAATAGGGAAGCGACAGTTTGAGGTGAAGCCCGTAATTGCAGCGTCGACATGGGAACAGCTTAAAGCCAAAATGGAGACAGCCGACACACTCGAGTCGCAATAGTCTCTGCATACTCTGCGCCTCTGTGGTTTAGTGTTTTTAACCGCAGAGGCGCAGAGTATGCAGTCTTTTTATTTCCACCTTTCCAATCGAGGAATAGCTCTTGTTGCCAGCCAAGCGAAAATTCCGTTTATGCCTGATTTTTTCATTTGCTCAATACAGAATTTTTGCATTTTCTCGGCGGTGTCGATTGCAGGTGGAGTTAAGAACAATCCATTTGCGTAACACATGGAACAATACGTTTTACTGATGGAGCCGTCTTTTTCGGTGCCGCCTCCCTGCTTATCTTTTTTTAATGGATAGCCGCAACTTTGGCAAATACGATTGGATTCCATAATTGATGTTTTAATTTTAGGAAACTACGTAGTCTCAAATGTAGCCGAGGCGAAGTAGGTTGGCATGACACTACTCAGGCGAAGATGTGTTACATGTCGAACACTATCTGCAAGACACCCGAATTTTTTTTCTGCTATCTCTGCGCCTCTGCGGTTTGGTGTTTTAACCGCAGAGGCGCAGAGGTTGAATCTTATACGTTCACTCCAAATAGATATCCGACCAATGCGGATAAGACCATTGCAATCGTGCCCCAAATAAGAATACGCACAACAGCCTTTATTATACTAGACCCGCCTGTTTTCGCCGATACTGCACCGAGAATGATGAGTGATAGAATTGTAAAACCGTACAGGAAGTATTCCATCCCGGCAACGGGAGCGAACAGGGTAACCAATAGTGGTAAGATTCCCCCCGCAGTAAACGCAGCGCCTGAGGCAATGGCGGCTTGGATAGGGTTGGCCTGACTGATTTCATTAATACCTAGCTCATCGCGCATGTGTGTGCCCAGGGCATCTGCGGCCGTCAGTTCTTTGGCGACTTGCATGGCGGTTTCTTTTTTCAGTCCTCTCTTCTCGTAGATCTGCGCGAGGATGTGCAGTTCTTCCT
>Ga0315899_10004191_pt1 | contig 15605 bp, 10 predicted proteins | sample LakEriMetagenome_2_FD_203518 | JGI IMG/M metagenome (GOLD analysis project Ga0315899, IMG submission 203518) | Freshwater fungal communities from buoy surface, Lake Erie, Ohio, United States - Buoy 4 MA112 | ecosystem: Environmental > Aquatic > Freshwater > Lake | place: USA: Lake Erie, Ohio... | reverse complement strand
CAAGAGCAGCAATAGAAATTCAAAATAATGATATTCAGGCATCTTTAGATAATCAAAAGACTGGTTTAGATGAAGCAAGAAAAGCAGAACTAAAACCCTTGGAAGATAGTAGACAAGACAATACAGAAGCAGTAGATAAATTAACTACAAAAATACAAGATTTAATTTCTAAAGGTATTACTGTTCAAAATCTTCCACCAAGAGAACTTGATAGTGTAATGACTCCAGAAGAAAGACTAAAAACACAAGGAATACCAGAATGGCTTATTCCAGTTCTTCGTTTCTTCAATCTAGGAAAGGCTCCTACAGGAGAGAGTGGCGGCGGCGGTTTAGCCTCTGGTGGACACATTACAGGTCCAGGTAGCGGAACAAGCGACAGTATTCCAGCAATGCTTTCTAATGGAGAATATGTTATTAGAGCAAATGCTGTAAAGACTATTGGTGTTGATACCCTCAATAAATTGAACCAAGCAGACAGACTAGGCTTTGCTGCTGGCGGTATTGTAGATGCTATGAAAGGTAAAAAGCCACCAAGAACAGACCAGTACCCAAACGTAGACCCTATTGACCCTAAGTCAGTAGCGGCATATAGAGAAAGAATTGCTAAACTATTTAAACCAACTCCTAGAAAAGAAGACCCTACATGGTTTGACTGGACTGGTGGAAAGCAGTCAATGCTTGCAATGCTTGACGATACTGGCAACTATCCAGGATATTATCAGTGGACAGCCCCCTATGCTGTTGGTGGTTCTTTCAATAAAACTAAAACTGGTCCATCGGCATATACATGGGCAGACAGCCCTTTCCAAAAATACAATCCATTAAATTCAATGGAGACAAACAAAAAACTATTTAGTAAACTTCCAGAAGCATTCCCAAATCCTGCTGCTAACCAAAACCCACTAGATATCATTGAGGCATACAAAAAAATGCTGGAAGGAAGAAAGAGACTAGCCGAAAATGTTTACCTTCCAGACTTAAACAAAGACACAACATTAATGACATCAAAGAATCCAATTCTTTATACTATTGCTACATATGCTAAAGCATTTTCTAATAGAGGCATTTATACAGATAGTACTGGTGGTCAGGACTTAGAAAAAGCAAGAGCACTCATAGAATTGGGAAGAACAAGTAAAATGATTCCAGGTTGGGACGGTCTCGACCCTAAAGAATTTAAAAACCTTGTAGATGCAATGCACTCTGAGTTTGGTCCACAAGTCACAAAGGGCATGATTGGCAAACTAGGTTTTGGAAAAAGATATGACAGACTTATTAATCCACCAAAGGGTCCATCTGCAAAACTAAATTATGCAGAAAATTATTTGGGTATTTCAGGAGGCATTCCAAAAGATAGTCCTATATATCAGTACGCATATAACTATATGACAAATGATTATGAAGGTGGTGAAAGAGGCAGACAAAATTGGTTTAGAGGCTCTCCGAATTCATTTGTGCTTAATCCAAAACTTGGAACATACAACAGGCTAGGAGGATATAACGGTTTTGCTAAGGGCGGTATGGTTGGCTGTCCTTGTGGTACCCCAGGATGTCCAGGCTGTTCAAAGGGTTACGCTATGGGCGGTATGGTTGGGTATGCCAATGGTGGTCTTGTAGGATACAAAGATGGTGGTAAAGTAAAGAAGTCTAGAGGATATCCTGGTGCATTTAACGTTACTTCTAGCGTAGGTCAACAACAGGCAGAAAGAAATAGACTTTACAAGCAAGGTGGCTTCCAAGGATTTGAAGCAGGAGCCAATAGTTTTATGGCAGACCTTATGGGTGGTCCTGCTGGTGAAGTACTCAAAAATGTTGGAAAATTTATAGAAGCCAATCCAGGCTTAAATCTTGCACTATCCACCTTGTCCCTACCAGTGAATTTGCTTGGTGGTGCTGTTCGTGGCTCGATGAATGCAGGTAGAGCACTTGCAAAGGGAGACTTCTTAGGTGCCGCAACATCTGGATTTAGAGGACTTGGAGATGCTTTCGCTTCAACATATGGAAACATCTTTGATAAAGAAAATGTTTACAAGTCTCAATTTGAGATGGCAGCACAAGATGTTATAAACAATGGAGAATTTGGCAGCAAGAATAATAAAGAACTTCAGGCACTAGCAAGGATTATCGGTGGTACAGGAGACCTAGCATTTGACCCTTTAAACTATGTTGGTATTGGTCTTGCATCTAAAGCAGTTAAGGCTACTTCTTTTGCTAAAAATGCTGGTAAGAGTGTAGCAAAGGCTGTAAAGCCAGTAAAGACAGTTACAAGAGATGCAATAGCACTGGCTGCCGCTAAGAAGTTTGAATTACAAACAAAAAATATTCCTCCATTAATTAACCCTGGAAAGGGTACTAGAGCATCGCTTGAAGCAGCAGAACGCATGGCTTCAAAGATGAACCTTGGTAAAAACATGAAGGTTGATATTAAGACAGCCATTACTGATGATGAAATGGCTGAAATGTTTGACATAGAGTCGCAGTTTGAAGTTCCAGAATATTTGTATGCAGGACTGCAAGGTAGTTTTAGAAACACAAAGGCTCCTGGAACTCAGGGTATGGCAGGTAATGTTAGTGGAGTAATCTATAATAAAGATGGCGTTCTTAGTGCAGAAGACATTCACATAAGACTAGAAGAGGCTTATAGAGGTAAGGGCATTGCTCAAAAGTTTACAACTCAGTACATGGCACTATTGAAAAATATGGGAGTAAAAAGTGTAGGCATAGACGCAGCCCTATCAGATGGTGGTTATGCTTGGGCTAGGGCTAATTTCAAGTTTAATGCAAGACCAAAGAATCTTATCGAAAGAATGGAAGTCATGGACCCATTTATCTACAATCCAAAATTTGATGAACTTTTAGAAAGACTTAAAACAGCAGACATTAAAGATTTGCCTATGCCAAAAGAGATACTAGGCTTGAAAACAGATTGGAGAAAGTCTCTTTCAGAAGAACGACTTCATTCATTTTTGACTGGAGATAGTCGCTATCCAAGTTATGGTGCAGACCCTTATGCTGTTATGCGTCTAGCAAATGATATTAATCCTAATGCTAAATCTTTAGGAGAACTTATTATGAGAGGTTCTAGGTGGACTGGCAGTAAGCAAATTGGTGGTAACTCAGTACTAAAACAGTTCTTTGACAACAGTGTTGGCATGGGCAAAAGTGTGTTTAATAAATTTAAAGAATCTCGAAACATGTTCCAAAGGAGAGTGTTCGATGGCGTTGCAAATGGCATGGGTTATAGAATAAAAGGAAAAGATTTCGCTTTTCAGGGATTTGAGCAAGACTTTTCTGAATTATCTGATTTACTAGATATAAATGTTGTTCAATTAGCCAATAAGTCAGACCTAGAAGTTCCCAAAGGATTTGTTGGGGCATCAGCACCAACACCAGTAGCATTACTAGAAGCAGCATTAAAAATAAAACCTGGAAACAAAAAGTTGCAGTCTATGCTAGACAATTTTAAAGAAATGAAAATCGGTAAAAAAGAACTAAGAATGGTAGACAATATTGCTGCATCAATATCAATTGATAGTAATATGAAAGCCCTCAATTTAGAGAATACAGATGGATTTGCCATGATGCTATCTTCATTGGCTGGAAATAGACGTGCTAAAAATATAATTAACAAAAAAACTAATGTCTTGCAAAAGATTATGAATGATAGAGCATCTTCAGCAAAACAAAAAGAAATGGATGAATTGGCAGAACATCAAAAACAATTTGGTGGCTATGGGGATATGGCAGACCCAAGCACTATTCCAATGATACACACGTCAAAATACCCTATTGTTCGTGATAAAGATGGAAACATTAATCTGTATCCACTTGGACAGTTTAATCCAAAATATGCAAGAGCGTCCGTGCACTTTACAGAAGAAGCCCCAGTCCAGTCACATTTGTCTGGAACCTGGGATTCTTCAGAAACTAAAGTTGTTTCTCCTTTATCTTCAATGATAAGTGACAATGGATTACCAGCAAATCTATACCCATTGGATAGTTGGTGGATGAGAAATCCTGGACAATCAGTAAAACTTTCTAATGCTAGTGTTATTAGACCTTTTAAAGACTACAAAGCATACACCGAAGAACTTGTATCTAGGGGATTAATTGAGCCAGGAAAGATGGCACCAGTTATTATGACTGACCCAAAAACAAAAGATGTTTTATATGCGATTAAACCAGAATATAGTTTTGTAGATAGAGTACAAATACAAAAAGCATTAGAGGCACCATACCCTAGATATAAGTCAGATAGAATTAAAGGAAAAGAGGCTGAACTTTTAGACGGATTGGCTTTAGACCTTGCTAAAAAACAGTTAGGAATTAATACTCAAAAATCAACTATTGGAGAGCACCAACTATACCCAGATTCCAGACACAAGCAACTTCTTGCAACAGCACAAAGCCTTGGAGTTGGTGCAGATAGATATCACACAGGAAAGTCTGTACAGAGATTGGAAAGTCCTTTTGGTCTTAAAGATAATTATGGAGAAATGAGTTCTAGAACTAAGTTTTCAGACTTTATGGAGTCGTTGAGAATGTCTATAATTAAGGGACATTTTAAAACATCAACTTCTTTAGATGGACCTTTTTCTGATATACATTTTAGACCAAAAACAGCAGAAGAGTTAGCAGACCTTCCAGAATTTGCTAATGGTGGTATGGTTCGTAGATATGCTAATGGAGGATTAGTTCGTGGAATGATGTCTATTCCAGAACCAGCACCTAAACAGTTTGCTAATGGTGGAATGGTTAGAGCCGCTATGGGAGGAATGCTTATAAATGGAAAGTTCCTTCCTGGCTTTGCTATGGGTGGTATGGTTCCAGCCAAGTTTGCTATGGGTGGATATGCTATGGGAACAGACACAGTCCCTGCTATGCTTACCCCAGGAGAATTCGTAATTAAGAAGTCAGCGGTAGACAGAATTGGACCATCTGCTCTTAATAAGATTAATGGATATGCAGAAGGTGGACTAGTTGGCGGTATGTCAACAACATCTTCAGATTCAGTGTATAATAATAATACATACGAAATAAATGTCAATGTAAGTTCTAACTCAAATCCAGACCAGATAGCAAATGCTGTAATGACTAAGATTAGACAGATTGACAATAAGCGAGTAAGAGGAAGTGCGTTTTAATGGCTAGTGCAAACTATATGGCAGGTAGAAAGACCTATGCTAGACCACAGGCGTTGTTGTTCTCTGAAAACCCTGGAACTATTGTAGATGGCAAATATGTCCCAGATGGAAATGAAACTTCTACATCTGGTAGCACCAACGAAGACTTTATTATCCTATCTGACCACAACAGAGGTTCCCTAGATTTTGGTGTTCAAAGAATTGAGAATCGTCAAAGAACAGTTAATGGTCGTATGCGTTCATATTGGATAGCAGACAAAAGAACTCTTACTGTGTCTTGGACAATGCTTCCGTCTAGAGCATATAGTTTAGAGCCAAACTTTAACTCTTCCACAGGATTGCCAACAGGCATTGGAACAGAATATACTGTAGATGGTGGTGCTGGTGGTGCAGAACTGCTAGATTGGTATCAAAACCACTACGGAACATTTTATGTATTTGTTGCTTACGATAAACTTGATGTAAATAACGGAGACACAGCATATGCAAAATTGGGTCAATACGGAGAAGTACTAGAAATGTATATTACAGATTTTTCTTGGAATGTTCAAAAACGTGGTGGAACTAACTTTGATATGTGGGATGTGTCTATCTCACTGGAAGAGGCATAATGTATTCCAACGAAGCCCTTACAAAGCATCTACAAGAGTCAAATGCTATTGAGACAAAAAGCAAGATAATTGCTGAATGGAATCTAAACATCTTTGAAAACATTAAGGCTATTGGCAATTACAAGAATAGACCTATAGCGTCTAATACAGCAAATACTGCTTCAAATTCTTGGGTTGTAGAGGATGAGAACACTCCAGAAGCAAATAGAACTTGGTATGGCTTTACAGATTATGACACAGTAATAGATGGTGGTTTTACAGAGGATGTTGGTGGAACTGAAACACCAGTAACATTTCAGTCTTCTAATGAAAGACAAAAGTCACTAATGTCTCTAGAGGATTGCTTTAAGAAATTTAGACCACGCTCAGGAATCAACAAACTAAGAGCAAGGGATAATGGTAGATACATTCTGCCAGTATATTCAAATACTATTTTTGCTAGACCAAGATACTATCCAGCAGGTAAAGATGACAACTTTAAGTATTGGTCATCATTTAGAACTGTTGACAATGATACTTTTGGTCTTTCAAAAACAGGAGACCCATACCTGATTCAAGATGCTGCCCCTTTCGTGGTATATAAAAATAGCATTCCAACAAATAAGATTGTAATAAAGATTCAAACAAACACAAGTAAGATAGATAATGGAAGTTTGATTGACCAAAACTCTCCAACAAATAAAGACCCATTTTTTATTGGCTCTACACCAAACTATAAGTCCACACCTTTGAGATGGAAGATTCAAAAACTAGACTCTCAAAATGAGTGGACTGACCTTATGGAAGAAATTACAGAAGACCAGTTTACATCAGAGTCTGGTTGGGACGGATATTTTCAACTATCTTATGGTCTAACAAATAACGAAGTGCTCACAACATATAAAGATAACTTTTTACTTGTTGGAACATTGTCTTCTTTGTATGGACTGCCGAATGTTGTGGGAGAAGAGTTTGCTGGACAAGCATACCTAGTTAAATCATCAGAGACGGACATTGGTGTAATCTATATTCATAATGGTGGAACAAGTTCTACAACTTTAGATAACTATACTTCTGCAATTGTTCCAACATATGGCTGGTATAAAAGCGAAGAGTCTATATCAAATGCTCAAACGTTTGTGACAGAACTAGACAAGACAACAGCACCTTCTTATGAAAATCCAACAAAGATATACAGAGAGTTTGAATACATAAATGGTCTTCGTATTGTTGTTAATAGAATGATAAACCAAAGAACAGCATTTGACCTGATTGAACTTTCTCCAAGATTGGCAGTAGACTTAACAGATATTACAACTGGTTTTTCTGTTAAAAAATATGCTTCAGATTTGGGAGTAAGTTCTTTGCCAGTAGGTCAACTACTTGTATCTACTGGAAGTCTGTCCGTAATTGACCACAAGCAAGTCTTTAACCTAAACAATAAAGAAAGCATAGTTAACTCATATATAGCAGACGAATTTCAGTTTAGTTTTGTCAATAAGAATCTTCAATTAAAGTTCTACGAAGTTGTGTCCAGGGTACAGCAGGATGACGATACATACAAAGATTACTACATACCATTAAAGACAATGTATGCAGATGGTTTCCCAGACTACGATGATTCAAATCGTAATATGAATATGAACCTTAGAGACTTTGCTTTCTATCTAGAGTCACAGATAGCACCAGAGATATTTCTGACAAATGCATCAACTAGTTATATTATTGCCACATTGCTAGATTCAATCGGATTTTCGAACTACGATTTCAAAAGGTTAACTGATGAGCAAGATACGGTTATTCCAAACTTTTTTATCTCGCCTAACAAAACCATAATGCAGGTATTACAGGAACTAGCAATTGCTACACAAACCACAATGTTCTTTGATGAAATGAATAATCTTATTGTTATGAGTAAAAGATACTTAGTTCCAGATAGCACAGAGCAAAGAGACTATAATATCATGCTTTATGGTTCAGACGTTCTTGTTGAGAATGCAGAGTCCTTGCCAAACAAAAAGGTAGCAAATAAAAAAGCAAACATTCTAAACATATCTTCACAGTCAAATGATATCTATAATGATGGAAAGATTACTTATTATAATCGATACATACAGAAAAGGTCAAATGAAAGAAATAAAGAGATTTATTTAGATAAGAATAAATTCTTGTCTTACGAACAGCAGGTTTTATGGTCGATAAATGATAGGCAAGAGAACAAGACTCAAACAAAGAATGAAGAGAATGAAAGCGTTTCTGGGTATACTTTAACTGCAATGGCATTGGCTTCAGGACTTACAAACCAAATCCCAAAGGTAGTTAATCAAGAAATAATTAACAATGAAATGGATTTTGGAGACAACGTTTATTGGTACGCAAGACCAAGTGGGTATCTTTACGCAAACGGTGAAATTATTAAATATGACGCTGTTCAGTACATGGCTGGAAACCAAAAGGTTTGGGTTACTAACGAAAACGATTACGCAAAGTATTACTCTCAAGTATCTTTAGGTCAAAGAATGTATCCAACTGGAGTTCTTCGTATTTATGCAGAACCAAAGTACGATGCTGATGGTCTTTTTGTAGAAAACACAATTTTAAAGCATGGTCGTGGACAGTTTGGAACAACTATAGTAAAACATTCTGCTACAGAGAAAGAACTTGATAGCGAATGGAAAACCATTAAAACGCCTTTGGTCACGGACTCTCAGTATTTATTTAAACAAACCACATCTGCAACATCTACTAAGTATGTACAAGATAATAAGTCAGATTTGGCAAAGGCTAAAATGAAGCCACCAACAACAACTATCAAGAATTTTTTGGGTATGCCAAAATACAACACAAAGACTAAGCAGTATGAATACCGTGAGTCGTTGCAAGCCTCTGCCCTGATTCTATCTGGTCCAAACTTTTCTGTAAAAGCAAATAACGGTCCATCAATAAATTATGTAAAAAAAGACTTGGGCAAGTCTATTCCATACGATATTTTTGGAGCAAGAATAAGACTACTGGGAACTAGACAAGAAACAGAGATGGAAAATGTTCAAAAACTTGCAGGAAGTTATCCACTATACACTTCAAAAAATTTACAGTCTCCAATAAACGGTGAATCTGGAGGTATTGGAATCTTGACTAATGAAAACGGAGAAGGATATTACTATGAGATAGTTGCACTAAACTATGTAGATTCTAAAAAAGACGATGGCTCTAATGATTTTGTTGCAGCAGATTCTATAAATGTTGACACAGTTATTTTTTATAGAATGAATCTTGTTGGCGGTATCTTGAAACCAACTGTTCTTTGGTCAGGCTTTGAAAACATTCTTGTAGATTCTGGTAAATTTGCAGCAAAAGTAAAAGGCTTAAAAGATTCTGTCGAAGACTCGGTATATGATATAGCATTAAAAGTAAATAAGGTAAACGACAAAGATTGGAGAATTTCTATTTATTTTAATGGATTCATTATTGGGTCTGTTCAAGACACCAGTCCAGTAACAAGTAAGATTTCTCAAAGCATATCTTTGTTTACAAGAGGCTCCTCTCAGGTAATGTTTAATGATGTTTATGCTATAAAGACGATGAACAAAAAACCAGCCGCAATAGAGGTTTCTGCATCATCAGAAATTTTTGACGGAAATAAAACATCTAACCTAAGTTATAGCAAGTATTCTTTAAGCACTCTGGTTACAACAGGATTCTTGTCAAGTTTGTCTCCTTCTAAAGTTTCAGAAAATAGCATTTACTATGAAGAGTTTGGAACAGTAATGAGAGAGTGTGCATATCTTAATGTTAAATTTGACAAGGTGTATCCAGCATTGCGTTCCAAGATTGCTCCACAAGTATCTCAAATTGCAGCATATCATATTGCTGGATATAGTAGCACCCCATACCGTGCAGAATTTTTAGTATTCAATACAACAGATTTTGCACTTGGTCTTGGAGATGGAGAAGACTATTCAACAATCTTGAATATTGTTGGAATTGGGTATACAGAAGAGGTTGCTAGAGAATTGACGGTAGATGGATTCTATAATAATCGTAGCGATTTTTCTACAAATAGCGACTATAGTTCTCAAACATACAAGAATAGATATACAGAGATTAAGAATAGCAGACTTAGTTATGGAAACAAAGCATTCACTATTGATTCGCCATATATCCAAAGTGAGGAAACTGCAACAGAATTAATGGAATATATTATTAACAAAGTTTCTAGACCTAGAAAGGCAGTTGCTGTTCAGACATTTGGAATGCCAATCATTCAACTAGGAGACTTAGTTAAGTTTTCATATGATACTAACTTAGTATTGCCAAATACCGTTACTGATAATAACTTTGTTGTTTATGGTATTGAGCAAGATGTGTCAGAGACTGGACCATCAACAATTTTATATTTAAGTGAGGTGTCATAATGCCAGAAAGATATCCACCAATGCCTACTCCACTACCACCAGGAGCACCAGTAAACCCTTTTCCACAACAAAAAATTGCCAATGATGCGTGGTCAAAGAGTTGGGCTGCTAGGGGGAAGTGGGCAAAAGCAAATCCAAAATTGTCTGGATATATTGCACCAAAGCCAATAATTCCACCAATTGACCCAGGTATAGAAACAGACGATGTAAAAACAGGAACTAACGCAAACTTCACAGGCTTATTCTTTTCATCGTTACCAAACTACTCTATCAAAGAAGCCCTTAGTTTAAGAAGTTTGACTGGTAATGAAATTCTGATGGTTGCCCATAGGGAAAACTTTTATACCACTAATGAAGTTCTAAATAGCAATATTCTAGACATTGTAGAGTCTAGAAACTTTTACTCTCCAACAGAAATTATTAAACTTCAAGCACCAGACTACTCTTACTTGTTTCAAAATAACCTTGCTGCTTATGCTGTTTCCCTTACAAGTTCTATAGTAACAGTGAGCATTCCAAGTGCTGGACTTAACCAGTCTTCCAAGATTCAGGTAGAAACCTTTGCACCTAGAGAGATTAAAAATGATACAATATATTAGGAGATTATTATGATTACAAACACTGGAAAAGAAATTATTGGCAAGTACCTGGTTGGTCAGACAGACTCCTATGCCTCATACTTGGCTATTGGTTGTGGAGAAAAGCCACTTCTATCCTCAGATTCTTTTGGAAACTATGCAACAAAAACCTCTCTAGCCTTTGAAACGCTAAGAGTTCCAATCATATCAAAGAGTTTAATTACTGATTCTGGTTCCACCAGGGTAGTTCTAACAGCAGAATTACCAACAGAAGAAAGGTATGAAATAACAGAAGTAGGAGTATATCCATCTCAAAACAATCCAATTCCAACTGGACTAGATAGCCAAGCATTAATTCTTTTTGACGGAGCAGAACTTTGGGAAGCACACACAGCAACCATTGACCCTGTTCCTTTAGAACTAGGAACTATTGCAGATGAGCAAAATGACATCACCATAAGCGATAAAATATTTTACACCAATTCCAACAACTCATTGTTCGAGAAGACAAACTATCCAGATAGAGTGGAAAGATACGAAAGACCAAGATTTTTAGACAGAACAATTTTTGTTAGGGGAGACTCTTCAGTTCTAGCGGTAAGTGGCTCAAACCTTTCCGTTACATCAGGAGACCACATTCATCTAGCAACAGGTCCAGTAGACCTTGCTAAAAACTCTACAGAAGACGAACTTAGACTTGCGTTTTCAGTAATTAACAAAAATGGAACAGAGATTGGGGATACCGCAGATGTTCCAAGCAATGTAAAGATTCTGATTCAGTTTGCATCTACAGATGGGGCAAGCCCAGAGTATGCAAGTTTTGTTGTAAACTTAACAAATGGAGCATATCTTAATACACTAGGAACGCAAACACCAACTGGAACAACAAACATATCATTTACAACTGGAACTAGTCACAATATTTCTGTTGGCAATCAGGTCACTATTTCTGACGTAGCACCTTCTGCATATAACGGAACTTGGACAGCACAGTCTGGAACTACAGGCTCAACTTTGGTATTAAATATAGGAAATAATCCTGGTGCAATTACCGTTGCTGGTAAAGTAAGAAATGAAAATAAATATGATTTTACAAACAATAGATATGTAGTAGTCAATAAGGCATTAAAGAATCTGTATACAACAGGTAGTTTTTCTTGGGACACTGTTTCTACCATTAAGGTTTATGCTTGTGTAAATGATGGTAGTACTGGAACTGGAAACTTTTATGTTGCCCTAGATGCACTTAAACTAGAAAACATTTCATCTTTTAACAACGTTTATGGTCTTACAGCCTATACAGTTATGAAAACCTCAGACTCTTTGCCAATTGTAAAATCAGACAATACATCAAGTTTTATAGAATTTAGTTATTTGGTGGATGTTCTCTAATGGCTGAGAATACTGTTGTTGGCAGTTTTAATATCTTCGATAATTCAGTTGCAGTTATCAAAAACAGTTCATCTTCCCTAGACTATTTATTTAGATATAGATTAATAACAGATGAAGGCGAAGCCCTTAGCGAATGGTCAAGAGTCAATCAGATTACACAGCAAAGCATTTCTGGCATAATGAATGGGTTTGTTTCTTCAGTATCTGTAAGTTCTGTAGAGTCTGGTGGTACTGGAATAAACGTTGGCTGGACTATTCCAAACAACTTTCCAACAAGCAAGTTTGACATATACTTTAGTTGGTCCTATGACAATGGAGTTTCTTTTACAGATTTTGAATATGTAGACACGGTTACCTCAAATAACTACTATATAGACATTCCAGTAGTATCTTCAGTAAAGGCAGGTCTTGTCAAGGTTGCTGTCCAGGTACCAACAAACATAAAAATTATTAACACAAATGCCTTATTGATTCAGTCTAGTGCTAAATCTACACTTCCAATTTTAGACCCAGGAACCATTGTTTAGTGGTATAATTAAGTTATGACACTACAAAAGCCAAGTTCAAATACACTAATCGACCAGACATTCTTGGGGCAGATTGTTGACGAGATAAACATTCTTAGCGATAATTTCTCAAATGCTGCATCCCCAATATTCGATACAAATACTAAGAAATCAGCCCTGACCTATTTTGGAGGATTCTCTTTTGCAACAACTCAACTAGAAGTAACTCAAACATTAGCAGCAGGAAACACCTTGAATGAATATACTACAAATTTTGCTTTTGGAAAAGACTTTCTTGCCCCACCACTAGTTTTTGTCACAATTCAGTCAGACGCTATAACAGGTTCTGGAAGAGGTGTAGCGGCAACACTTCTAAATGGTGTCACTGTTAGCGGAGTCACAACTGGCGGAGGAACTGTTTCTGTTGTGCTAGGGAATCCTCAAACAAAAACAACCGTCAAGTATCGTATAAACATTATGGCAATCGGTATCCCACAGATATAATCATGGCTGCTCAAACTATGGAAGAGTATAACTCTTCACCTGTAATTCCAGGGAATAAAAAAGTCTGGTATCTTAACGGAGACCTTGTTCGTGTATACCACATGAATAACTCTAATGGTATAATGTCTGTTTATAATATTATAAAAGACCAGATTGAAAGTTGTTTAGTTAGTGATTTTAAGAAAACTAGAGAACGAGCATATACCGTAGGAGAGACTGCAGCCCTTGTGAACAGGCATAAAAAATATATGCCAGCATTAATGCTAAAAGGTGTTATTCCCTTCCCTATGGGGTCGCAGAAGGGCGGAGAGAGGGGCTGGCAGGTCCGTTCTTACTATTCCGAGTCACAGGTAAGAGAAATTCGTGATATACTTGCATCCTACCACCACGGTAGACCAAGAAAAGATAAACTAATAACCAACGATGTAACACCCACAAAACAAGAGTTGACAAGACGTATGGGCGATGGTATACTGGTTTATACAAAGACAGAAGATGGCAGATTTGTGCCAATCTGGAATGAATCAATTTAATGTTCTTGAAAGGACACAGGGTATGAATAACGATGAGACTAAGGTTACAGTTGGGCTAGGCTATACGCTCAATCTGGGTAACTTCCAATCACTTCGCATTGACCTATCGGTATCAGATAGTAAGCGTAATGGAGAGAATACAGCAGATGCTTTTGAACGTGTATATGCGTTTGTTGAACAGAAACTATCTGAAAAGGTCAAGGAATCTTTAGAAGAGGCTGACAATAAGTAATGGCTGACCGCAAAGACCGTATGGCTTTGCTTAGTCGCTACAGTAAATTGCATACTGCGAGATACCAAGAAAAGCCATCTTTAAATTTGAATGTAGAGCAGTGGGCAGCAGATGCCTTGATTGCTTCCTATGGAATGCCAGAGTGCTATGACCTACTAGAATATTACTTTGATGTATCCGATAATCCCAGTTGGAAGTATTTTGCCAACTATGCAGACAACATTGTTTACAAGCGTAAGCAACTAGAACAAGACAACAAAGAGCGAGCAGAACGTAGGCTCAAGGCGAAGGAATGGCTAAATGAATAACACTGAATCAAAACTAATCTCTGCTGTATTGGCAGACAAACAAGTTCACGTTTTGTTACAAGCAAACGTAGACAACATCTTAAGAACCCACAATGACATCTGGACTTTCATCCGCAACTATTCTGAAACTAATGGAACAGTTCCACCAGTATCTCTGGTTGTAGATAAGTTTCGGGACTTCTCTCCAGTCGATGGTGTTGGTGCTACCAAGTATCACCTAGAAGAACTACAGGCTGAGTTCCTGAATGATAGTCTAAAGGATGTTCTTAGGACTACTGCTTCAGATGTTCAGGCAGGTCAGGGCACCAAGGCACTAGAAGACCTTATCCAGAAGACATCAGAACTAAAGAAGAACACAGCAGTTATTCGTGACATTGATGCTACTGATATTGATTCTGCTGTTGCATACTTTGAGAATCTTGCTAGACAAAATGAACTAGGCTCTATTGGTATCAAGACTGGTTTGCCAGGATTTGACAACTATCTTCCTGCTGGTATTACTCCAGGTCAGTTAGGCGTGTTCCTTGCTTATCCAGGAATTGGTAAGTCTTGGTTTGCTCTTTACATGGCGGTACAGGCATGGAAGCAAGGTAAGTCACCGCTAATCATCTCACTTGAAATGTCAGAGACAGAAGTTCGTAACCGTGTGTTTGCCATCATGGGTGAGGGTCTATGGTCACATCGTAAACTCAGCAATGGGCAGGTAGAAATTGATGACCTTAAGCGTTGGCACTCTAAGGAACTTGCTGGTAGACCAGAGTTCCACATTATTTCTAATGACAACGGTGGAGAAGTAACTCCATCCGTTATTCGTGGTAAGATTGACCAGTACAAGCCTGACCTAGTTATCGTGGACTATCTGCAGTTGATGTCTCCTAATCAGAAATCTGACAATGAGACTGTTCGTATGAAGAACCTTTCTCGTGAACTAAAGTTGATGGCTATCTCTGAAGAAATGCCTATCATCTCTATCTCGTCTGCTACTCCAGATGATGTTACCAAGTTGGACACAGTTCCTACCTTGGGACAGACCGCTTGGTCTCGCCAGATTGCATACGATGCTGACTGGGTTCTAGCCCTAGGTCGTGCCACAAACTCTGACATTCTAGAGTGTGTATTCCGTAAGAACCGTAATGGCTTTATGGGCGAATTCTTGGTTCAGGTAGACTTTGACAAGGGTTACTATCGTTATAAAGACTACGAGGATAATTAAAGTATGTTATACTTGGATTATGAAAACTTGTAAAAGATGTAATGTTGAAAAATCCTTGTCAGATTTTTTTGGCAACAAAAGAAGAAAAGATGGAGTCTCAACTTATTGCAAGCCTTGCCAACTAGAGTATCAAAGAAAAAGATATAATGACCCAGAAAGCCACAAACAACACAAAATGGATAGAAATATC
>Ga0315899_10004189_pt1 | contig 15606 bp, 11 predicted proteins | sample LakEriMetagenome_2_FD_203518 | JGI IMG/M metagenome (GOLD analysis project Ga0315899, IMG submission 203518) | Freshwater fungal communities from buoy surface, Lake Erie, Ohio, United States - Buoy 4 MA112 | ecosystem: Environmental > Aquatic > Freshwater > Lake | place: USA: Lake Erie, Ohio... | reverse complement strand
CCGACATAAAAGTGTCGTCGCCCATGATCGGCATTGTGCAACATGTACACGCCGTGAGCGGCGAGGCAGTCGTACCAGGGGATATGCTTTTCGAAGTTCGTCTGACGTATGAAGATCTCGTCGACACACAGACGCAGTTGCTTAAGAACTTGGCTGACGTTGCTGTGGAAGAACGCGAGATCACGCGGCTTGAAGAAGTAACTCGCTCCGGAGCAGTCGCCAGTAAGGTCTTGCTGGAACGGCAGTACGCTCTTCAAAAACTGCAGAGCTCAATTGCCGCTCAACGAGCTGCACTGAAACTGCATGGGCTGAGCGACGAGCAAATCGACACGATTGTTCGCGAACAACGCTTGTTGCGCGATCTCACGATTGTCGCTCCAGAGATCGACAATCATTCACATGATGAAAACAATCTGCGATTGAGCGATCGCCGATTTCGAGCCGCCTCTTTTCGGCCTCAGAATCAACCACCGGTAGTTCACGAGCCGGTGCCGCTGATCTTGGAACGACTGAGCGCGTCAAAGGGGCAAGGTGTACAAGCTGGCGAAATGCTCTGCACGCTTTCCGACTATTCGTCGCTCTACATCGAGGGAAAGGCGTTTGAACAGGATGCCCCAGCGATCGCCGAAGTTGCGGCTAAGGGCTGGCCAATCGAGGCAATCATTCCAGGAGTGTCGGGCCAAGAAACCTTAACCGACCTTAAGTTAGCATTCGTTGCGAACGCCGTTGATGCGCAGTCGCGAACGCTGTCTTTCTTCGTCAATTTGCCTAACAACATTCTCCGCGACGAAACCACAACCGAGGGACAAAGATTTGTCACCTGGAAGTATCGCGTAGGTCAGCGGCTTGAAGTTCGCGTCCCTGTTGAGGCATGGGAAAAGCAGATTGTTCTTCCCGTGGACGCTGCAGTGAAAGACGGAGCGGATTGGTTTGTGTTTCAACAGAATGGGGATCACTTTGATCGGGTCGCCGTACATGTGAAGTATCGAGACCAGAAATATGTTGTGATCGAGAGTGACGGAGCGATCTTTCCAGGCGACGTGGTTGCACTGCGTTCTGCGCATCAGATGCAGATGGCCATCAAAAACAAGTCCGGTGCAGGTGCAGACCCGCACGCCGGCCATAACCACTAAGCACGGAGCACTCTCGAATGTTAAATGCATTAATCAAATTTGCGCTCCATCAGCGCTTGCTAGTCATTGCCATCGCACTCGGATTGATCGGAATCGGCACCTGGCAGATTTTCCAGATGCCTATCGATGTGTTCCCAGATCTGAATCGTCCTCGTGTCGTGATCATGACCGAAGCGCCAGGAATGGCCCCGGAAGAAGTCGAAACGTTGATCACGTTTCCCATTGAAACCACGATCAACGGTGCCAACGGCGTGGAAGCAGTCCGAAGCTCCTCCGGCGTGGGGATCTCCGTCATCTACGTCGAGTTCGCTTATGGAACCGACGTTTACACGGACCGGCAGATCGTGGCCGAGCGAATGCAGTTGGTACAAGATCGCTTGCCCGCGGGCATTCAGCCACAACTCGCACCGATCTCGTCCATCATGGGACAGATCCTGATGCTGGGAATGTGGACAGACAATCCGGATGTCACCTCCATGGAATTGCGAACGGAAGCGGATTGGGTCGTCCGCCAACGTCTGCTCACGATTCCTGGGGTTTCGCAAGTGTTCACCATGGGCGGCGAGCGCAAGCAATTTCAAGTCCGTGTCAATCCCGATGCAATGACGCGTTACGGTGTCACGCTCGAACAAGTCGAAGCTGCCGTTAGTAAGAGCAACGAAAACGGGACCGGAGGATATCTTGACCAACAAGGCCCCAGCGAATTTCTGGTTCGCAGCCTTGGACGAATTCAATCTGTCGGCGACCTGCAGGATATACCGATCACGATTCGCGATGGCCGGCCGGTGCTACTGTCGCAAGTCGCTGAGATTCATGAGGGCGCGCAAGTCAAACGCGGTGACAGTTCGGCTTTCGTACGAAAAGCTGAAGGCGAATCGGCGTTCTCAGGCGGTCCAGCTGTCGTTCTAACTGTTAACAAGCAGCCCGGCGCGGATACGAGAGCCGTTACCGATTCCATCATGGAAGCTCTTGAGGAGTTAAAACCATCGCTCTCTCCAGGAGTCCGTATTGAAGCGACGTACTCGCAAAAGTCGTTCATTGATCGCGCGATTAAAAATGTCGAAGAAGCACTTCGAGATGGTGTGATACTCGTGGTCATCATCTTGTTTTTATTCTTGATGAATGTACGCACGACCTTTATCACGCTGACTGCAATACCACTATCGCTGGTGATGACGGCATTGATTTTTGCTGTGTTTGGGCTCTCCATCAACACGATGACGCTCGGCGGCATTGCTGTGGCGATGGGCGAGTTAGTCGACGATGCGATTGTCGATGTTGAGAACATTTTTCGACGGTTGAAAGAGAATCGTTCGGCCGCGAATCCACTTCATCCACTGCTAGTCGTCTACCGAGCGAGTGCAGAGGTTCGTCGATCGATCGTCTTCAGCACGATGATCGTCATTCTCGTGTTCCTTCCTCTGTTTGCACTTGGTGGCATGGAAGGCAAACTGTTTGCTCCGCTGGGCGTGGCATACATCGTATCGATCCTGGCATCCTTGTTGGTATCACTGACGGTGACTCCGGTGCTGTCCTATTGGCTACTGGGGAGCATCAGCAGCAAGGGCCACGAGAAGGATGGTTTTGTACTGAGAGGCGTGAAGTGGATTGGCGAACGTGTCATCCGTTTCAGTCTAGCGTTCCCGTGGCTTAATTTGGGCGTAACTGTTGCGATCGTCGTCTTGGCCGGTCTGTTCTTATCGCGGCTGGAGCGAGACTTCTTGCCGCCGTTCAACGAAGGTACTGTGCAGCTAAATGTTGTGTTGCCCCCCGGTACCTCGTTGGCCGCATCGGCAGGTATCAATCGCACGGTTGAGTCGGCTTTGATGGAGATACCCGACGTTCAACGATTCGTTAGACGCACTGGTCGCGCGGAATTGGACGAACATGCCGAAGGGGTCAATATGAGCGAGTACTTGATTGAGCTCGACCCGAATTCGTCGCAATCTCGTGAGCAGCAACTGCAGAGCATCCGTAGCTCGATGGATCAAATCCCAGGCATCGTCACGGCCACGGAGCAGCCTATTGCTCACTTGATCTCTCATATGCTCTCGGGCGTTAAGGCCCAGGTTGGCGTAAAGCTCTATGGCGATGATCTCGATCTGCTGCGGCAGAAGGCGGAGCAAATCAAAGCCGAGATGGCAATTGTGCCTGGCGTGACCGACTTGATGATTGAACCTCAAGTCATCATTCCTCAACTGCGAGTCGAGATGGATCGCGGTCAGCTCAAACAACTTGGTTTGCAAGTCAACGACGTGAATGAGTACGTCCAAACGGCGATGAATGGAAAAGTTGCCTCAGAGATTCTCGACGGTATGCGCACTTTCGATCTCACCGTTCGCATGCAAGACAACTATCGCGAGGATATCAACGCACTCAAACGACTGCCAATTCAGTTGCCTGAGGGTGGCACAGTACCGCTGGGAAATGTCGCTCGTATTTACGAGTCTGGCGGCCCCAACACGGTGAATCGTGAGAATGTGCGTCGGCGTGTCGTCATTCAATGCAACGTGGCAGACCGTGGCGTCGTCGATGTAGTGCAAGACATTAAGAAGGCGATCGCGCCGATCATCGAAACCTTACCCGCTGGTTATTACCCAACGTACGAAGGTCAATTTCAAAGCCAACAGTCCGCGAGCCGCGTCATTGGAATCCTGTTTGCGATTTCTCTCGTCGGTGTATTCTTCGTCCTATACACGCTGTTTCGCACCGTGAACTTGGCACTGCAAGTCATGGCTGCATTGCCCATGGCCTTCATCGGTTCGGTGGCTGCACTGGTGCTTACTGGCCAAACAGTGACGATCGCGTCGATGGTTGGCTTCATTTCGCTGGCCGGTATTGCATCGCGCAACGGAGTGCTCCTGCTCCAGCATTACATCCATCTTGTGGAGTTCGAAGGCGAAAGCTTTACCAAGGAGATGATTGTCCGTGCGGGCCTTGAACGGCTCGCACCGGTGCTGATGACCGCACTGACCGCCGGTATTGCTTTGATTCCGCTGGTGCTTGCCGCTGGCGAACCGGGGAAAGAGATACTTTACCCCGTGGCAACAGTGATTCTCGGAGGCGTTGTCAGTTCGACCATGCTCGATTTCTTCGTCCACCCCGCCTTGTTCTGGCTATTCGGCATTCGGTCCGCCGAGCGAGCCGTGAAGGCTGCTCACACGCAAATCGAACTCAATGATGAGGTCATTGCTCGAGCAGCTTAGTGTTCCCCTTTTGAAAAGAGCCCTGGTGTTCAGGGTTGGTACGTTGTCGTGTTTCCTTAAACGGAGTGTAAAGAGATGAAACGATTATTTTCAGTTTGTGTTGCGGGCATTGTTTCGCTGGGCTGCCTAAGTTCAACGCCAGTCTGGTCGCAACAAACCGATGCTCATGCTGGCCACAATCACGGCGATCATGCCGATCATGCGCATGGTGGCGAGACGTTGGCTTTCGTGCTTCCCGAATGGAAAACCATGCACTTCGAAGATGCTGCCAAAGCCCAGCAGCACCTCGAGATGGTGAAGAAGATTGGATGTGAAGTTAAGCAGGGTAAGCACGCCGGACATATCGACCTTTCCTATCGATGTCCCAATTGGAAGTCCATGGAAGTTAAGACTCATGCGCTCGCTGAACAATGGCTTGGTTGGCTCAAGGGAAGTGGCTTTGATGTTTCTCACGGTCATGTCGATGCGTCATACGCTGAAGGCAAGGAGTCGGTAGAGTTCCGCTTGGTTAAATGGAAGTCGGTGCACGGCAATGGCGGCGAACAAGAAAAGCAATTTGTTGACACGCTCACACGGATAGGCGTTGAAGTCGCTGCTGAAAAGCATGGAAACCATAGCGATATCCGCTATCGCAGCCCAGTCTGGCGCGACGTTCACGTTGCCGACCATGCCGCTGCTGAACAGCTCATGGCATGGCTTAAAAAGAGCGGCTTCGACGTCGCGGAGCATAAGCACTAAACCACGCAAGCTATCTGCAAATTCCAAACAACTTTCTCAATAAGGATCATTGAACCATGAAGTATTTCTATTTTTGCACACTTGCAACAGTAGTGCTTGCAGCGGGTTGCAACAACGACTCAATACAAACCAGCGAATCCGATGCACCACTGGTGATGGACTCAGCTCCACCGGCCACGGTTGACCCACACGCCCATCCAACCGAAGGCCCACACCACGGGACGCTGATCGAATTGGGCAACGAAGAGTATCACGCTGAACTAGTGCACGACGAGACGACCGTCACCATCTACATTCTTGACGCTGCCGCTACGAAAGCAATTCCAATCGACGCAATTGACATAGCCATCAATCTTGTCCACGAGGGAAAAGCTGAGCAATTCAAACTTGTAGCTACTCCAGATGCCGATGACCCGGCAGGCAAGTCGTCGCGATTCACGTTGCAAAACGCAGAGTTGGTTGAAGAGTTGGAACACGATCATGCCGCAGCCAAGCTCAGTATCGTGATCGGCGGGAAGGCCTACCGCGGTGAGATTCGTCACGACCACGCCGGGCACGATCATGCGCATTGAACGTGATAAACAGCGAGCGGCGGGCCATTTTCAACTCGGTGCGTTCCTTGCACTGCTTTATCGCGACTAGCACACCCGCCGCCTCTTTGAAAGGATCGGAGGAACCATGGAGAAACTAAAGCTTGAAATTCGTTTGCTTTTTGGCAGTGAGATCGATTCGGCAGATGCCTGCATCGAACGCATGATCTCAATGCTGAAAACCAAGAGCGGCATTGAATCAGCGCATCTCTCCGTCACTCCGACCGGCCAACCTGGCACCGTCTGCATTCACTTCGATCCAGCGATTGTTTCCGCTTCGGAGGTGCGTGATGCGGCATTAAAGAGCGGCGCGTCGTTGGATGCAACCTATGGGCACCTTCTACGGACAGGGCAGGCAATGCACGCCCGTCGCGCAAGTGCGATCGAAGCCAACCTGGGGCGAGTCGGAGGCGTACTTGAAGCGGTTGTCTCCCCGGATGGCACAATCCGAGTTGAGTTCGACCGACGGCAAACCGACGAAGCGACGATAGATCAATCGCTCCGTAGCTGGACCAAAGGCACGGGAGAGTTGAAGCAAGACTCACACTCTCACGGTGCCAATACGTCAGACCACGAATCGCATGACGAAACGGGACACGTCCATGCACATGGCGGCGTATTTGGAGAAAAGACAGAGCTTATCTTTGCGATTCTTTGTGGCATACTGCTGCTAATTGGCTGGTTAATTGAAACCTTCACTCATCTCAATGAATGGATACCACTTGGGCTTTACATTTCCGCTTACGCTTTTGGTGGCTACTACACGGTCACAGAGGCATTCGCGAAGATACGTGCGGGCAAGTTTGAAATTGATTTTCTGATGATCGTCGCTGCAGCGGGTGCGGCCGTACTGGGGGCATGGGCGGAAGGCGCGTTGCTACTGTTTCTCTTTAGCATCGGTCACGCTTTGGAAAGCTACGCGATGGGCAGAGCTAAGCGGGCAATTGAGGCGTTGTCCGAACTCGCTCCCAAAACGGCGCGAGTTAGACGCAATGGTACCGAACAAGAGATCGCAGTCGATGAGTTGGTTGTCGGTGATATTGTCATCATCAAGCCGGACGAGAGAGTTACAGCGGACGGGTTTGTGATTGCTGGCGAATCGAGCATCAACCAAGCCCCAATCACCGGTGAAAGTGTGCCAGTCGACAAGCGGCCCGTTGATGATATTGATGCTGCAGCGTCCGATTCGGATTCACTTCCACCGGAACATCGTGCGTTCGCTGGCACGATCAACCAATCCGGATCGCTCGAAGTTCAAGTTACGAAGCTCACGTCGGAAAATACTTTAGCGCGAGTCTTAACGATGGTAAGCGAAGCGGAAACGCGGGTATCACCAACACAGAAGTTCACGAAGCAGTTTGAGCGATACTTCGTTCCAACGGTCATCGCAGGTGTGGTGCTGTTGTTGTTTGCGCCCCTGGTCCTCGAAGAGAAATTCAGCCAATCGTTTTACCGAGCCATGGCGGTCCTCGTTGCTTCCAGTCCCTGTGCGCTGGCAATTGCCACGCCCAGTGCGGTACTCAGTGGAGTTGCCCGAGCCGCTCGCGGTGGAGTCCTTATCAAAGGTGGTGGACCACTGGAAAGCCTCGGTAGCCTCGACGCAATCGCCTTTGACAAAACGGGCACACTGACCGAGGGTGAGCCCAAAGTCACGGACGTTCGTACTGCCGAAGGTGTCGATGAATCGGAGCTTTTGCGAATCGTGATCGCAGTCGAAGACCTAAGTAAACATCCACTTGCCAAAGCAGTCGTTCGCGATGGCAAGAGAAGACTAGGTGATAGAGGGCCTGGAAGTGCAGTAGAGGTACTAGCCGCCACCGATTTGAAGAGTATCACAGGGCGAGGTATCCAAGCTACCGTCGGTGGTGAAGTCGTTCACATCGGAAAGGATGATTTGTTCAACGAAGTAGACGGTCCGAAGGTACCTGACAGTGTTCGCGAGATCGTCGAATCGTTGGAAGAAAACGGACGCACGACGATGATTGTTCGCCGCGGTCGTCGTTATCTTGGCGTGGTCGGATTGATGGATACGCCGCGAGAAGCATCGAAGCGAACGATCGCACGGCTTCGCGAACTCGGCATTAAGCGAATGATCATGATTTCCGGCGATAACCAGAAGGTCGCTGATGCAGTGGCGAAAGAAGTCGGACTTGATGAAGCCCGAGGCGACTTAATGCCCGACGATAAAGTCAACGAAATTAAGAAGCTGCAAAGCGAGGGCGGTGTGGCGATGGTCGGTGACGGAGTGAATGACGCTCCTGCCATGGCATCTGCCTCCGTCGGTATCGCAATGGGAGCCGCTGGTAGCGATGTTGCTCTCGAGACCGCCGATGTCGCCCTAATGGCCGACAATCTCGATCACTTGCCACTTGCCATCGGACTGAGCCGAGCCACACGACGAATCATTCGTCAGAACCTTTGGATCAGCCTCGGCATGGTCGTCTTCCTGGTCCCCGCCACGATACTTGGACTCAACATCGGCCCCGCCGTTGCCTTGCATGAAGGTAGCACGCTAGTGGTCGTGTTCAACGCGTTGCGGTTGTTAGCTTATCGCGAATAGCATCTCTCGCGTGGACTGAACGAAAAGCGATTACAGCCCTTATTCTTTGCGGCGGTGGACATCCCTCAGAATATTGACGCCACCACGCACAACAATCCCGGCGATCAACACGGCAATCATCAAATCGGGAAGCTGGGACCCAAGTAATAGAACCAAAATGCCTGAAACGATGACGCCGATGTTCGCAATGACGTCGTTCGCTGAGAAGATATAAGATGCCCGAAAATTGATGTCGCCGCCTTTATGTCGGCTAATCAATTTTAAACAAATCGCGTTAGCGATAAAGGCAAGGAAGCCTGTGGATATCATCGCGGTTCCGAGCGGCTCACTGTCGCCAAGAAATCGGCGTACTGCTTCTAGGAAGACACCAACACCAAGAACGATCTGCAGCGTGCCGCTAACAGTTGCTGCGCGTACGCGGATGATCTCGGCGCGACCAACAGCGTAGAGACTGATTGCGTAGACGCTGGCGTCCGCAAGCATGTCCAATGAATCAGCAATCAATCCTGTGGAACTTGCTAGCAAACCCACTGCGAGTTCGATGCAGAACATCGCCGAATTGATCGCCAGCACTACACGAAGCGTCTTCCTCTGCGCATCGTTTTCGCCTTCTAGTTCACATCCGCAATCCGTCATCACCGCCTCCCTTGAGCTCAACCCGTAAAATCGCATGCCGCCGAATGGCATCAGCAGCAGTGATTACGCACGTGTTTGTCTTTACGGTTTACTGTCGACACATCGGCTACATCTGACATTATTCCCTTTCAGCGAGCCCAGTCTACGACCTTGCCGAGTTGCTAGCCCTATTCGAGCAAGCACGCGAATTCAGAATTTCTCAACGGGTCTCTCGTTTCCGTGTCGCTCTGGCCCCAGCCTTTCTCGCGGGCCATTACCCGCATGCACAGTTCGCAATTTTGGTCCGCCTGGTGCGGGAACCGGATTCGAATCCACGGATGCGAAGTTATGTGACTTCGAAAAACGTAGCCCCGTTGCGAGTCCAAGAAGCCGCCTCCATAAACTTGGTCACCGCAACGTGACCATTCCGCTCAAGACCCGCTGGTTCACCCCAGCGGGTCTTTGCATTTCTACGCAATAAATCTAGGGGTTTTGCAATTCGTCTAGCTTCTCCGTTACACAAACCACGGGACGCGGTTGGCACCCATCGCCACCCCAAAAGGCTCAAATCGGGACGAAAGGCTCGAAACCACGGGACGACCCCCAAACACGTCCCGTGCTCGGAAACCCCGCAAAATACGGCACATTCGCGATTTCGCACAGGCGTGAGGTTTTAGCGAAAAACGCTAGTTGGCAGTGACCTGAAAAACCTGACCATCGCGTCCCGCGGTTCATCAGTGGCAGACAACTGGCCTGATGATCGAACATGACGTAGGAGTCTCGACAATTGGCACTTACAGCTCAAAAGAAGCCTAGAATGGCTTCTTCGAAGAATATCTTGGCTAGTCGCCAGACTGGCCTATGCCGTCGGAAGCAACGCTCGACGTTGGTCATCCCGACTGCGGGAATGCCTTTGCGACATTTCTGCAGGCTACGCGGGAAAGTATTCTCGCTGGTGCGATTCTCGGGCTGGCCGGCCCGGGAAAGAAAATCTCTGGGATCATGCCGTGCACGGTGATTCGTCCAGGAGACATGGCTGACAACATTCTCTCGCGAGAAAAACATCCCGAATGGAACGGCGAGCGAACTCGGATGGTTTATTCGTTCCCCAGTGATGAAAAGCTCTGGCTGCGATACGGTGAACTGCGAGCTGAGAGCCTTCGCATGTACGGTGACATGCGACTAGCCACGGAGTTCTATTCGTCCCATCGATCGGCCATGGACGATGGAGCACAGATCGCTTGGCCCGAGCGATTCAACCACGATGAACTTTCTGCCATCCAACACGCGATGAACCTCAAACTGCAGGATGTTGATTCATTAGCCTGCGGGTCGTTGAACAGCCGCATTGGACTCGCGGAGGGATGAGCCAACCGAGCCATACTCGGCGAAGGAAGCTGCGAGTTTTCTCGATCAGTGTTTCGAGTTCGGTACCGACGCCACTAGAAGGCGGCTTAACGCAGTCCAACAACTCTGGAGTTGGCAGCATGCCGACAAGCGTTCGATATTGAATCGCCTTGCTACAGGTCACCGAATTCTTGCTACGAGGATTCGATTGAAGGATGCATGCAGCGCAAGCATCCTGCGCAATTGGCACAGGGACTTGTGCCAGGTCCGTAGAGATCTGGCAGTAGCCATCGTCGAATCGAATCACGGCCCACCGCACCGCGCCGGTGGTTTCAATCCAGAGCACCGATGCCGGTCCATGCGGAACGCTGCGCAAGTATCCGTTTTGGCCGTCGACGGTTTCCGCACAGGTGTAAGCGATCGATCCGACCAAGACGCGCGTCAGGACACAACCTGCAACTGCCGCAGTGCCAATGAAATTGTTCTTGAGTGGTTCGAGCAGCACACCGAAGCGCGGTCCCGTGGTGGTACTGGGCACGATGCCTTGGAAACTAACTTGACGTTTGAACTCCACGAGGTTCGCGGCAGGGGTAACGCCAGCAGCGTCGTAGCGTGCGCGCACGACTCGAACTGTGCTTGGCTTAAAACCTTGCACAGGCTTATTCAACACCCAGTACTGGATGCCGAATTTCCGAGAGCTAGTGCCGACAGCGAAGGTCATCCACTTGGCCAACTGTCCGCCAGCAAAGCGGTTCGAGCTTGCACGCCAATTCATTTCTTCCCTCGCGACCGCTTAAACAAGGAAAGGATTCAACCATGACGACCTCTGTTTGCTATAAGATCTATGGACAAGACTTCTACATCGAGCCCGAGAGTGTTCAGTTCGCTAACTGCGTTTTTCATGACGAGTACCGAATCAATGATCTGCGTCCCCACAATGTCCGCACGATTGTCGACGTCGGCTCGCACGTGGGAAGCTTTACCGTCATGGCCCATCACTATTGGCCCAATGCCAAGATCGTCGCGGTCGAGCCCCATCCGCAGAGCTTTGAGCTGATGACCAAGAACACCAGTCACATTCCCGATTCGCAGTTGCTGCGGATCAACGCAGCGATCTCGCCAAAACCAGGAAAGTGCCTGCTATCGTTCCCCGTATCGAACAGTCGGGTCGCCGATTATGTTCCGGACGTCTGGGAATCGCTTGAGCCTCGATTCCGCGAGTTTGGCATCGAGGTTCCCTCGCTGACCGTCGAGCAGTTCTGGACACAGGTAACGGACTTCGGGATCGACGAGGTCGACTTGATCAAGCTCGATTGCGAGGGGGCCGAGTACCTGATCGTCTCGGAGCTTTCGGCCTTGGGGCTGATGGACCGCATCGGCTGGATCCGTGGCGAGTGGCACAGCCGCAAAGACAATCTGCTGTTGGCTAATCTCCTTGGGCAAACGCACGTCTTCAACATCGATCCGAATTATCCGCACTCAGTGGGGATGTTTGTCGCGCATCGTCTTTAGATTTCGCCCCTCTCGAAAAGCGTTAATCGCTCCTCTACGCCAAAAACCAACAACGACCCCATCGCCACGTTCGGGCTTGCGCAGCTGGTCATGCTCTAAATCTCCGCAAGAAAATGTACACCAATCGCGACGATAGCTTGTATAGGCTTATGGCCCAGTCTGGCCTCTTTTGTAAGAATAGTCCCCCTGCATGAATAATCGGAAAAGGCGGCAAAACCGGAATAAATATTTCATTCACTTCATTTGAATAGACGATGTCAAGCGATGTTGGATTACCAGTGGCATTTCAGAGCATAAAAAGATGCGCTCATTCCTAATAGCAATGGCCGTTCTCGTCGCAGGACTCTGCACCACGGCTAATGCTCAATCTTTACCGGACGACACCGTCGAACCATCGGCCGCAGCTCAAACTGAGATGCCTGCCACTCCTCCTGCACAGGTGAATCCCTATGAAGGGGACCTATTCACAAGACCTTATTTGAGCGGCGATTGGAATGGGCGAAGATCGCAGCTAGCGGAACGCGGGGTGACATGGGACTTTTTTGCAACCCAGTTCTATCAGGGTGTGACGACCGGAGGGCTATCTCGAGAGTTCGAGTACGGCGGAAAACTCGACTTCCTGCCCAACTTCGATGGTCAGAAACTTGGTCTTTGGCAAGGTTTATCCGCCAACGCGCACGTCGAATCTCGGTTCGGCACCACAACCAATGCGATTGGAGGAACGCTCCTGCCAGGCAATGCTGCCATGGCTTTTCCCTTTGAAGATGACCCGACGGGCGTCTGGCTTACTGCGTTTAAGTTCAATCAGGCTCTCTCCGAGCATCTGATTCTCTTCGCGGGCAAAATCAATGGCCTTGATGGCTACGCTCTCAAGTACACCCCAGGAGTTAGTACCAATCTGCCAGGCCTGGGAGGATTTCAGAGTATTGGCTTAACGTTCAATCCAATCGCGGCTCGCGGCGTTCCCTATTCAGCGGCAGCTGCGGGTTTTGCTGTTTTGTTTGGCGAAGGTTCAACGCTTGGCTTTTCCGTAATGGACCCTGCGGAGCGCAGCAATCGCGGAATGGATAACCTCTTTAACGGCGGAGCTACGCTTGCGACGGACCTTGTCGTGCGCAGTAGTCCATTGGGATTGCCGGCAATTCTGAATGTCGGCGGAGTCTTCACCACCGCCAACTACACTTCATTGGATCCGTCGGTGTATCTGGATCTATTGCGACAAGGCCAGTTACAGTCGGCAGTTGGTTCTGGAAATCTGCCTGTTGAAGATGGTTCATGGGCGTTGTATGCGTCAAGCTCACAAGCACTTTGGCAAAGCAAATCGGACCCCAAGGCGACTTGGGGAGTGTTTGGTGGCCTTGGGATTTCGGACGGAAATCCGAACCCTATCAAGTACTATGGCTCCGTCGGTATCGGTGGACGGAGCATGTCGTCCGCGCGTCCTCTTGATTCATGGGGTATCGGTTACTACTACGTTGGCCTCAGCGAAGAAATCAAAACCTTAACCCAGTCCGTGCGGCCATCGAGAGACGAATACGGAGCGGAAGCGTTTTACAATATCGCTCTACTTCCCTCATGCCGATTGACGCCCAACCTCGAAGTCGCACGCTCCGGGCTAGTAGGAGTAAGTCCACCTCTCCTATTCGGTTTGAGACTGGAGATGATTTTCTAGCAATCGCGTTTCCTTACGCGGCAAGTAACTTTGCTTCGGAGCTTTCACGTTCTACGGCAGAGTTCATCAAATCCGAACCCGACGTGGAGCTCGTTTGTCAGACTTAGGATTTCCGAAGGCAACCCTAATCCTCCAGTCGGCGAAAAGGCATGGTCATTTCCGCTTGCGGACTTCCTCTTGGAATTTCTTGAACCCCGGGAATAGGTCGCTCCAATTGATAAGCGGATAAACCTGATTCGCTTTCGCTTCCTGGTCAAACAATGCTTGCATTTCCTTCAGTTTGGCCGGATTGCTCTGGGCTAAATCGTTTAGCTCGGTTGGGTCGTCGTTCACGCGGTAGAGTTCCCAGACCTCTTTGCCGGCATTGTTCGCCGCAGTCTTCGGGTTCGGATAGATTCCGAATAGGTCAGTAAAGTCAGGCCGATAGGCGAAGCTTGCCTTCCACCCATTGTGGTAAATGCCGCCTCCGCCATAGAGGAAGTAGTACTGCGTCGTGTGGCGCTCCGGAGCAGAAGCGTTCTCAAACGAATAGGCAAAGCTTTCGCCTTGGATCGGAGTCTGCGGGACGTCTTTGACAGTTGCCGGGACTTTGGCGCCAGCGATTTCGAGAGTGGTCGGCAGGAGATCGGTCAGGTAGGTGTATTGAGTGCGCACCTCGTTCTTCTTGGTGATTCCTTTCGGCCAGTGCACCACCATCCCGGTGCGGGTACCACCTTCGGCATGGGCTTGCGTTTTCCAATCGCGGAACGGCGTGTTCATGGCCTGTGACCAGCCCATCGGATAGCTACTCATGACTTCACTCGTGCCGATTTTGTCAAAATTCTCTAAGAGGTGGGCCATCTGTGCGTCATCATCGGCGGTGAGCTCATTGGGGAAGACGTGCTCAATCTCACCGTTGGGGCCACCGCCGATGTCTGCGCCGTTGTCGCCGAGGACGACGAAGATGGCGGTATTCTCGAGCAGGCCTTTCCCTTCCAAGTAACTCAAGAAGCGACCAATTTCGTAATCGGTCTGCTCAAAGTATCCGGCATAGGCCTCCATGAATCGCGCATAGACCTTTCGTTGGTCAATGGAAAGGCTGTTCCAGGCTGGAACGCGAGAACTACGTGGAGGTAGTTTCGTGTTGGCCGAAATGACCCCAAGATCCTTTTGGCGAGCAAATATCTTTTCACGAACAACATCCCAACCTTCGTCGAACTTCCCCTTGTACTTGTCGATCCATTCCCTGTCGACTTGATGTGGCGAATGCGTTGCCCCTGTCGAGAAGAACATGAAGAAAGGCTTGTCGGGAGCCAACTTGTTCTGCCGATCGACGTACGAAATCGCCTTATCCGCCATGATAGTGTTCAGGTGCCGACCGTCCGGTTGGACACGCTGATTGTCTTCGAACAGATCTGGTTTGTATTGATCGGTTTCGCCCCAGTGAAATCCGAGTGCATGATCGAAGCCCAAGCCCGACGGCCAGCGATCGAAAGGACCGAGGTCGGTCGACTCTTCATCCGGCGTCAGATGCGACTTGCCGAGAAAATAGGTGCCGTAACCGCGCTCACGCAGATAGTGTGCGATGGTTCCGTCCCTGGTAGGATCAAGTCGGCCGGTGTAGCCAGGAAACTCGGCGGCCATGAGCTTTTGCGGGAGCAGGCCCATGCCAACCTTATGATGGTTGCGTCCAGTCAGCATTGCGGCGCGCGACGGGGAACACACGCCCGTGGTGTGGAAGTTTGTGTATCTCAGACCGTTCTTGGCAAGCCTTTCGATGACGGGCGTGCGCGCCGGACCACCGAACGCACTGCTGGCACCGAACCCGACGTCGTCGATCAAGATCCAGATGACGTTTGGCGCACCTTTGGAGTTGGGCGGTGTTGGAGCAGTCCCAGGTATCGATTCGGCATAGGTCTTGCCAATGACGGGATCGCGACTCTGCGCGGAGACGCCGGCGACATTTATGGCCGACAGTACAATAACGGCAATCAAGTATTTGGACAGACATCTAAGCAGCAGCAAGCCGCTTGATGTGGGTCTGCAGATGGTCCCCGCGTTGGAAAACATCGCGATAATTCTCACACCGCCCCCCATGCTACTTCAGATCAATGACGATCTTGCCAAGTTCGCCCGTGAAACGGGCCGGTATGTCGTAGGACAAGTCCACTGGCGTGCCCGTGTCCTCGCCGATATCCAAGGTCTCTTCGGTCGAGAAGCGGAAGGGAACGGTTCTCTCCACGCGCCCCTCTGC
>Ga0315899_10004187_pt1 | contig 15608 bp, 17 predicted proteins | sample LakEriMetagenome_2_FD_203518 | JGI IMG/M metagenome (GOLD analysis project Ga0315899, IMG submission 203518) | Freshwater fungal communities from buoy surface, Lake Erie, Ohio, United States - Buoy 4 MA112 | ecosystem: Environmental > Aquatic > Freshwater > Lake | place: USA: Lake Erie, Ohio... | reverse complement strand
GGCTGGCTGGAACAATAACTATCTTAAGACTATCCTTAGTGCTTTAAATATAGTCATTGCTTAGCTTTCGCTAATTGTTGCGAAATGTTTGCTGGGTTGTTAAGAAACGTGTGCGGTTGCCCTATATCACTACCCACCACAAGCCATGACTGACAACTCACAACTAGGGATGAACTTACCCAATACCCAAAACCTAGACAATGCTGAGGGGTATAAGTTTGAGCCGATCAAGGGCTATCCAATGTTGCATTGGAAGGGTAAGCGCCCGTTTACGTCTACGCAGTTTTATCCTGCTCAGCAAAAGGAGTCTCACGGGGTGGATGTGGACGGATGGCGCAATAAGATTTTTTGGGGTGATAATTTGCAGGTGATGTCTCACTTGCTCAAGGATTTTCGGGGCAAGGTGAATTTGGTTTATATCGATCCGCCTTTTGACTCGAAGGCTGATTATAAGAAAAAGATTCAATTGCGGGGGCAGTCTATTACTAATGACCAGAATACTTTTGAAGAAAAGCAATATACAGACATTTGGAATAATGATGAGTATTTGCAATTCATTTATGAAAGGCTAATTCTCTTAAGAGAATTGTTGGCTGAGGATGGCTGTATTTATTTACATTGTGATTACAGAAAAAGTCATCACCTTAGATGCTTGCTTGATGAAATATTTGGGGGTAGTAACTTCCTAAACTCTATATCATGGATGTTTTCCACAAGAAGCTCAATTAAGTCTTCATGGAAAAGGTCACACCATGACATTCTTTTCTACAAGAAAAATTGTGATCCAGTTTTTAACTGGGACAACAAAATGGTAATGGAATCATTATCAGATTCAACTATTAAAAAATATAGACTTGAAGATGAAAATGGGAAGTATAGACTCTGTGGAAGATTCATTAGTGGAAGTCCAATCAAGGGAGCAAAGGATGTTGATTCTAAATGGGAGATAACACATCCAGAGCTAGTTGTCCGCGATTATCTTAGAGATGGAAAAGTCCCAAATGATTATTTTTTTATTGAAATAGAAAATCAGTCATCAGCATCTAGGACTGATTACCCAACCCAAAAACCTGAAGAACTTTTAGAAAAATTATTGGCTGCCTCCTCTAAAGAAGGCGATTTAGTTTTTGATTGCTTTATGGGAAGTGGCACAACCCAAGCCTTAGCCATGAAACTAGGACGGCGGTTTATTGGGGCTGACATTAACTTAGGAGCAGTTCAGATCACCACAAAGCGATTGTTAGGAATAGCCGCCGAACTAGAGCAACAGCAAAAACAAGGCAAACTACAAACCGACGATCAAGCCCCAACTACCTACTACACAGGCTTTGAAGTCTATAACGTCAATCATTATGACGTTTTCCGCAATCCCCTAGAAGCAAAAGACCTATTGCTAGAAGCCCTCGAAATTCAACGCCTCGACCAAGGCAACCTCTTTGATGGTGAAAAAGACGGGCGGATGGTGAAAATCATGCCCGTTAATCGGATTGCAACTAAGGCTGACCTCAGCGAAATTATCACAGGACTAGACTACAAAACCTTTGAGCGTCGTCAAAATGAAGCACCAAATAAACCCGTTGAGAAAATTACTCTGATTTGTATGGGGCATGAACCCGATCTTGCGGCAACCCTCATATCTGAGGTCAAACCCTTTAACATCGATGTAGAAGTTGTCGATATTTTGCGCGACAAGTCAAACCTTGAGTTTAAGCGCGACTCAGAGGCAAAAATCAAAATCGAAGGTGATTACCTGATTATTGACCAGTTTTATCCGATAAACCTCTTACAAAAACTCAGCTTGCAACAGGAAAACGTTGAGGAATGGCGAGAGTTAGTTGAGTCAGTGATGATCGACTGGAACTATGACGGCGCGATCCTCGAACCCAAGTTAGTCGATATTCCTGATAAAAAAGAGCTTGTCTCAGGACGGTACAAAATCCCTGAAGACGCAGGAACGATCCGCGTCAAGATTACCGATCTGTTGTCAGAGTCACTAGAGGTAAATATTGAGCATGGCTAAGAAAAATCCATTAACAGGTTTGGACATTCTCGCTTTAACTCTTGGATGTACTGCCCTAGCGTATCAATGACATTAGACTTCTCAGCGCGATCGCCAGATCCAAAAACTGACTTTAAAGCTATGTCACAGTCTCTCACAGGCAAAACTTTTTGTTTGATAGGCTCAAACCCTTGAGTATTAATGAGTTGATAGATTAACTGCTCAAAACAAACAACCTTACCGCTAAGTTTTTCCCTTGCCTCAGCTAACTCTGGGGCTTTGACAAATGCTTTGAGACATCGCTTGTCCCCTGTTGCCAAATAAACAAATCCTTTCTGGTCAGATTCAGCGATCGCTGAATGAATCAGGTTTAGCTCACCCACATCAAGCCCCTGAATATTTAAGCCAGAAAAGGGATTAAGTGGATCGGATTCAACAGGTGTTAACTTTTTGACGATCGCGATCGCCTTGATTCTAATTTCTTCAGAATATCGTTGCTTTATTGATTTGCTGCCTTTAAACATAAACTCTGCACTAGCCAATGCCCTTACATCAAAGGGTTGAACATCAGAGGCTTGATCTTGTAATAAGGCGATCGCATCCCAAAAGAGATCACAAGCTGTCAGTTTAAGAAGGACATCGTTATCGACAAAGCTAGTAAGTGGCAAGCAATGCCTCCTCAAGCCCCGTCATCCTCTCTAAAAGCTCCTGATTGTCACTGCTCAAGTTTTCCCAATCCAAATATTTGACCATTTCACGGTTAATTATTTGTCTTGCAGTCAGAGGTTGATCTTCAAATGTTTTTAAAGCTTCACCTGTAATCGCCCATATTGATTTTTTAGCTTTCTCAGTCGTAGCCATTTTTTCCTTAAACCAAGCGTAGTTCAGCACAATAGAGGCAGGATTAACCCGATCTTTTTGGGCATTATCTTTAGCATGGTTTACTAACGACACAGGCGATAAGTTTGAAGGCGTATCATATCTAGCATTTTCACGCCCAAACAAAAGCTCGACCGCAAAGCGATCAGCTTCTAACTCTTGTCTTTTATCATCATCGTCAAGATCGATATGCTCATCAATATCAAGGATATGCTCATCAATAATGCTAGAACCTTTGACATGACCACAGATGATATGCCCTAGTTCATGCGCCAAGATAAACGCTAACCAAGCAGGGGATTTGCGATTGTTGCCGATCAAAATTACGGGGCGATCGCTATACTCGCCAACCATGCCATCAAACTTTTTCTGCCCTTTGACTGTTGGGAATTTGCTCACATGAACCACGGGAATACCTAACTCCCAACAAAAGCCCAAAATACTGGTTAGAGTGACAAATTCTGATACTTGCAAAATCTGCGATCGCACTGTTTGAGCAGTTAAATTTTCGACAGTTTGCAAAGGTATTTCACAAGCATAAGCCGCCACATCAGCCAATCTCTCAGCCATCGAACGGGCGATCGCAAGGTTACTTTTTTCAGTACCTTTGCGGAGCTTATAGCGAGGCTGTCTCCCTTCTTGAAAAGCAAGATCCTTGTCTGGGTCTAATAATGCCTTAAAATCTAAACCAACTCTTCGAGAAACATAGGCAGCCGCTTCTACTACCGCACCTTTTTGTTTTTCAAAGTCATCACACCACCAATCAGGTAGCAGTATATCTTTGACATAACTACGCTGCAAACCAAGACTAGCTAAACGTTGGTAAAAAGTTGTAATGTCAATCGTGCGATCGCTTAAAGGTGAAGTTGCTTCAGATATGTACTCAGTTTTTGTCATAACATACCTCGTCATTACCCTTACAAACGTTTACTTGACTTCGCACAAAGTCCGAATCACTAGTATATTACATTATAATATTTTCACAGATTAATTATATTAAATCCATATATAGCGTGATTAATTAAGTTTAAAAGCTAAAAAACGCTAAATCTATAAATATGGAAGAAACAAATAACATTTTGCAGTTTAAAAAGTATTTGAATAAGGCTAGTCATGGCAAAACGCACCACCAAAAGCATCGATCTTGACTTTGCCTTTTTCACCCACCTCCATGACTTCTACAGGCAAAACAAAGGGCGTATCCGTCAGAACTACCGCGATCTAACTAAAAAGTTTCTCGATCATAATGATCCAACTAATTCAAAAGCCTATTTACGTCAGCCCCAGTTTGAGGCATTAGAGATCTATGTTTTCTTAAAGGAATTTCTAGACAATGCCCCAGTGCATGAGATTTTTAGAGCATGGTCAGCCAATGAGGACAAATTTGAAGGACGGGCGATCGCTAATCGGTCAGGACAGATCCAGCTAGACGTATTTCAGGAGCTTTCTAAAAGTCAATATGACGTGATTTTTAGACGTATGCAGTCCTACGCCCGTGCTTACTCCAACTACATATTTGCGCTGACGATGGGGACGGGCAAAACAATTTTGATGGCAACTTGTATTTTTTATGAGTTCATCCTTGCCAATAAATTTCCAAAAGATAAGAAATATTGCCATAACGCCCTTGTCTTTGCCCCCGACAAAACCGTATTGCAATCATTACGCGAGATCGAAACCTTTGACAAGTCCAAGGTTATCCCCCCCGAATATCTCAATTTCATTTCTAGCAATATCCGTTTTCACTTCCTAGATGAAGCAGGAGCAACCCTTAGCACCATCGACAAATCAAGATTTAACATCATTGTCTCGAATACTCAGAAAATCATCCTCAAGCGTCAAAGCAAAGAGAAAACTCCTCTAGATCAACTCATGGGTAGTGGTAAACCCACCTATCAAGCCGATAGTGTCTATGCTGCTAATGAAGATCTCTATGGCTTTGATGAGCCTGATGACGATACCGCACTTAGCACCAATCAACGGTTTGAGAAAATCAGACGACTAGAGCAGCTAGGCATATTTATTGATGAAGCTCATCATGCCTTTGGTAGCAAACTTGCTAATGACATGGGGCTTAAACAAACAGAAACCAGTTTGCGGAAAACTGTCGATGAGCTTGCAACTAGCTTAGAAAAGTCAGGTACTCGCGTAGTTGCTTGCTATAACTACACGGGTACACCCTATGTTGGCAAAGAAATTTTGCCTGAAGTGGTCTATGCCTATGGATTACAAGAGGCGATCGCTAAAGGTTTTCTCAAGAAAGTCAAAATTAATGGCTACACCAATACAAAAACGACTGAGTTTATTGATGTGGCGATCGCAGACTTCCTAGAAAATAATGCTAACCAACGTCATGAGGGAATGCTCCCCAAAATGGCATTTTTCGCCGCGACTATTGATGAGTTGCAAAACGATCTACGCCCCGCAATCGAAGCGGCGCTTGCAAAACACAACATCCCCTCTAGTGCGATTCTGGTCAATGTTGGTGATGAAAAACTGACCAGTAATGATGAGATCCGCGAGTTTAACCGTCTGGATACGCCCCAATCAGAAAAACAATTTATCCTACTGGTCAACAAAGGGCGCGAGGGTTGGAATTGCCGATCGCTGTTTAGTGTTGCCCTGTTCCGTCAGCCCAAGTCAAAAATATTTGTTCTTCAAGCAACGATGCGATGTTTACGGGCGATCGGGGATGCACAGCAAACAGGTTATGTCTATCTCAGTGAAGACAACAAAGCCATCCTAGACGCTGAGTTACAGCAAAACTTCCGTATCAGTATCAAAGATATAGAGGACGCAGGTAAGGATAAAGATACGATCGAGGTGCGAGTTATCCCACCAGTAGCAAAAATTAAACTGCAACGTATTCGCAAACAGTTTCACATGACTGAAAAGCAGTTAGTGAAAGGGATTAGCTTAAAATTAGAGGAGTGCGATCGCGACAAATACCGTATCATGCACACTCAACAAGACGGCTTACCAATCCCCTCCAACAAAAATAAAATCAAAGCTGAAGACATTACCCATGTCCGAGAAAAACGTCAGTTTAGCCAATTTACCCTAGTCGCTGAGATCTCACGCTATCTCAACAAGTCACCTCTAATCATTGAGGATATTCTCGAAAATACTCAAGAGGGCATTGAGGCGATTGTCTTCGCTGTGAATGAGTTTAATGAAGTCCTCTATGACTGGGTAATCCCTCACTTATTTCGTGAACTCTATGACATCACCACCACTGAGCAAACCGAACTTGAAAATGTTGTGTCACAACGTTCTTATCTTCAATAGAACTCTATGACATCACCACCACAGAGCAAACCGAACCCTATGAAGTCGATCTAGTCAAAATGCCTAAAGATAAAGATGGCTTCTACAAAATTAGTGCAGCTAAAGATAAGATCGTCAGACATACAGACCCTCTAGTAAAAGAACAATCATCAAAAAGTTTTCACCTCGATACTTACTGTTTTGACTCTAATCCTGAGCAGTCCCTATTCTGGAGTTTACTTAAAGATGGAAGAGTTAAAAAGCTGTATTTCACAGGTATGCTCACACACGGGCAGTCAGATTTTTATATTCAATATATCGATCCTGATTCCCATACGGTTCGCAGCTATTACCCTGACTTCCTGTTTCAAAAAAATGATGATACCTATGTCATCGTCGAGGTCAAGGGAGATCATGAAATTGATAATCCTGTAGTTCAAGCTAAGAAAACCTTTGCTGAGGCGATCGCAGGGGCAAGCAAGATGACATACAGAATGCTTGAGAGCAGTAAAGCTAACGCAGGCATTCACTCAATGTTGTTTGAGGATGACTTACAGGCAAGTTAAGGCAGCAGAAAACAAGTATTACTCAAAGCGATCGCACCTCAATAACCCAATCCGCTCTAGTAGAAAACAATGCCACAACCACCACTCCCCCAACCCCAACCCGATCGCACCCCAATCACCCTAGAACAATACCTCGAATACACCCCCGAAAAACTAGAGCTAATGGATGGCTTCTATGACTACGGCGACCCAGAGGATTTCAAAGGCTTTTACCTTGCGATACTCACAAATATGGGACTACGCGCCGCCGTTAGCCATGTCCCGATCGCACAATGGTTAGCCGCCATCCAAGAGGTAGCTTTGCAAAATCCCAAGCTTGACGATGCTTTGCGCGATCGGCTATTGCGAGCGATCGCTGAGTTGAATGCGATCGCGGAGTGTTTGGAGGAGTAGTGATTTGTTCTAGTGGAAAATTATCCCTACCAACTAACAACCCGCATCACCAACTACTTCTAGTTGCTGAAAACTACCGTTTACTTTAATCAGCATCACACCTGTATCGATATCAAGAGATTCAATTTCGCCAGCCGCTCCCTGTACTACAGCGACTCTAACTTCCACTGCTTGATCTTCACTAACAAAGGTTTGGAAATTTTTTTGACCGTAGAAATCGTTACCCGTTGCTTCAACTAGCCTAAATTTCGTCATTTTGCCATTGATTTTCATCAACATTGAGTTAGGGGCAATGCCATTAAAAAATACAAAATTGCGAGTTCCTTTGGCAGATTTTTTTTGCAAGCTCATGCCACAACCGCCACTATGAGCAGCAAACAGTTCATCAATGGTGAAGGAATCAACCCGTCTAAAGTTTGATGCAATTATCTGCTCTGGTTGATTGATAGGACTGCGCTGAATTTCTGCCTTGGTGATGGCTTCTGACTTGGTAGTGATAACTGGAGAGATTACAGGCGTGCTTGCAGTGCTACCTTGATTCCCTTTATCGGCATTGATCAAGGCACAGCCAAAGATCGCAACGGGGAGCAGCATTACCGAGAATATATTCTTTGCCATGTTTTTGTTATGTTTTTGCCATGTGTTACATACTACATTCAGCAGATTAAATTGGAAGTGAAATGTTTTCTCAAAATAGCCGAAAAATCAAAATTTATGATGTATAGGAAGTAATGCCCATGCCCTCTCTCATCCCCACTCTAAACAGTTGCATCGCCCGAATGACATCAGGCGAAAAGCACTTTGCGGTGAGATTAGAGCAGAAACTCGATGACGATTATCTAATCTAGTATGACGTACCTATCGGCAAAAAACAACTGCACCCCGATTTTATTGTCTTACACCCGTTGCGAGGCTTATTAGTACTTGAAGTCAAAGAACCCAAGTTAGTTGACATTTAACACTTGACCTTGTTTCAGAGAAATTTGCAGATAGCATAATTATCATGCAAGTTGATCAGGCTGGTTGTCATCGGGCTAAGCGTTTACGATTGCCTCACAATATCATTTTGATATTTCAGCCTGCGAATTCTCCAGAATTAAACCCAATTGAGCGGGTTTGGCTACATTTGAAGCTAGGGTTGAGATTTTCTTTACCCAAAAATATGGATGAGTTGTGGCTTTTAGTCAAGAATCGTCTCTCCGAAATGTCTAAATCTGTAATTGCTTCTCTTGTCGGTAGAGATTCCATACTGAATGCTCTATCTGTTGCCTCTCTTTTGTGATTTGGTATAACTCTGAGAAATGGTTTCAGGCTTAACGTGCTATTTTGCCCGAATTCTGCGTTTGCCACTAATTATTCATTGGGAAGGGGGTAAGGAAGTTTTACCTTTACAGTTGTGCCTTTATTCTCAACACTAGTAAGTTGAATTGTGCCACCTAGGATATCAACCGAATTCTTGATGATTGCCATCCCCAATCCAGTTCCTACGATCATACCAACATTTTGGGCGCGATAAAAATGGTCAAAAATTTTCTCTTGATCAATTAAAGGAATGCCAATTCCCCGATCTTTAAACTCTAATAAAAGTTGTGAAATGCGATCATTAGTCAGCGAAATAGTAAAGTTAACTTCTCTAGAATCAGGCGAATATTTAATCGCATTTGATAATAAGTTAGAGATGATTTGCTTAAAGAGTTTGGGGTCAATTGATATTTTTATAGGAACATTAATATTCTTGAAAACAACTTGATGTTTGCCATCTCCTATAACCTTGGTTTGTTCGATAATTTCCAAACAAAAATCTTCTAGATTAATTTCTTCTGGCTGCAAATCAAATTTTCCAGATTCAGATTTACCAACTATCAATACTTCTTCCAGAAGATTGGTCATATTTTTAACTTCCCGCTGAATTTTGTCGAAGCGCTCTATTTTTTTATCGTCTGACATTTTATGTCCATAGTTTCGCAACAGTTCGCTTGCTGTCTGGATCGTTGCTAGTGGCGTGCGAAATTCGTGGGAAGCCCTAGAAATAAATTGCGATTTCAGTTCGTTGAGTTCTTTCTCTTTGAGTAAAGCTCTTTCTAGTTGGCTGAGACTTTGCTTGAGTTGTTGGGTGCGATCGGCTACTTGGATCTCTAAGCTTTTGTTTAATTCTTGGACCCTTTCAAATAATTTTGCTTGTTGAATCGCGATCGCTACATGATTAGCCAATTGCTTCAGCAGATCGATTTCAAATCCTTCCCACTGTCGCGGTGCAAGACATTGATGAGCGATTAATAATCCCCATAACGTATCCCCAAAAGAAATAGAAGCTACAATATTTGCCTTAACATGAAAACGTTGCAAAAGAGCTTTATGACAGGGGCTTAAATCTGCAAGATCGACATCATTTATACTGGAGATAGGTCTATTTTTATGTTTCTCTACATAATCTTGATTAAGACATTCATCGTAAACTGTTTTCCCAATAATAGAAAATCTTGGTTCATTAACTGCTTCCACAACAAATTTACCGCTCCAATCTTCTTGAAACTGATAAATAGCCACACGATCGATGCGTAGTAATTCTTGAGCCTCTTTAACAGTGATTGCTAGGATTTGATCGAGATTTAGTTCGCATTGAATTTTAAGTAAAATCGCATTCAGTAATCTTTCTCGTTCACTTTGATAACGCAGTTGTGTCTCGACTTTTTTTCGCTCAGTAATGTCGTAATAACTGCTTAAATACATCCTTTTATCTTTGTATGTCATTAGTCTGGAGGAAACTAATACATCTTTAAATGTGCCATCACGATGACAAATGCGAGTCTCGACAGTCATCGATTGTCCCTTTTCCTGTAGTTGCTGTAATCGTTGCAAAGCTTTATCATGTTCGGCACGATCGGGATAAAGAAAAGTCGTGAAATCTTTGCTAGCATTTGCTTCAATAGGTGTATACCCCGTAAGAGTTTCCATCCCATCATTGAAAATCGAAAAATAGCCAGAATCATCACTAAAGGTAATGCCTTCTTTGATCGATGTCAGTACAGTACGAAGGCGCTCTTCGCTTTCCAGCAATCTATGGGTTGACTTTACTTGGTCAGAAAGGGAATCCCTAAGTTGTGCCTCCTGTTCCTGGAGCTGGCTATTCATACTGTGCAACTTTTGCACTGAGACTTCCACCTCCTTCCGCAGCTTAATTTCGATAGATGCTAAATGCCGAGATGAATTTTCCTTGAGCCTTAATTCGAGTTGACTGATGACCAGACGACTCAAGGCTTCTAGTTGTCTGATTTGTTGCTCGGTTAGATTGCGAGGTTGGCGATCGATGACACATATTGTTCCTAAAGCAAAATTATCATCAGTAATTAATGGAACTCCGGCATAAAAGCGAATATTCGGATCTTTTGCGACCAGTGGATTGTCAGCAAATCGAGGATCGAGACTAGCATCGGGCACATTTAAAATTGCATTGGCGGCAACCGCATGACTGCAAAAAGAAATATCGCGAGGTGTTTCTGATACATCAACACCAACACGGGACTTAAACCATTGACGATCTTTATCAACCAATGAGATGAGCGCGATCGGGGTTCCGCATATATCCGCAGCAAGTTGCGCCAAGTCGTCGTATACCTGCTCTGGTATGGTATCGAGAATTTTGTAGCGATCTAGCGCAGCTAAGCGATCGCTTTCGTTTAATGGAATTTCAGGTTTCTGCATGATTATTTAAGACCCACATTCCGCTCGTAATGGAAGGGTAAAATAATAAGCAAAAGGGAAGGAACAAGCCAAAAAGGAGGCAAGAATTATTAACACCATAAATGCAGAGATTTGAACTTTGGACAAGAAAGAAGCAAAAAAGGAATAAAAGCGAAGGCAGAAGGGATAATGACAGTTCTAACTAAAAACAGATCATCATCCCCAAATCTATTATGCCAACAATTGTTACAGACAAATGGTTGCGGGTTTTGCGACATGGGTGAATTTGTCTGAAAGCGCCTATTTCCTTAGGATGCCACAGCCTGAAGAAGATGAAGTAGTTGTGCCAGTAGCGATCGCACCTGACTTGATCAAAATCATGGACTTGCAGCAAGAGCAACTAGCGCGAAGTCTACGCGGCGGACATCGGGTTATTCATGGTGTGGCAGGAAGTGGCAAGAGAAGGTTATCTAGTTTTACAGCAGAGACAAAACATATCTGTGATCGCATCTTAAACATAAAGTAACTGATTGGCAATTTCGTCAGCAGTCATTGAGTCTAGTAAAATCATGACCCGATTAACAATTTCATAGGGACTCTTTTGAGGAACTACGATAATTCCTGAATGGGTGAGATTGGCTTGCCCATACTGCAAGTGTAAATCTTCGTAATCAACTCGGTTATGGGTCAAAATGCAACGATCGTTAGCAGCAGCATAGGTTAGTTGCTCTTGATCGGATTTACCTAACATATCGCTCTTTTGAACTGTGACGGCATCAATACCACGCGATCGCAATAGTGTGGCGACCATGTTATTCATATCTTCATCAAGATATAAGCTGGCGAATATTTTCACAGGTTTTGAATTGCGGCTTTTACGGCTGGATGAATTAAATGCTCTGGGACACGATTGCGATCAATATATTCATTTATTTCTGCTTGATTATCTTGATAGAAGCTCAGAGCATCGAATACTTGTGCCAATGTTAGCTGTGGCAAGCAGTTAGGAATTTCTTCAGGAGATGTGCCTAATCTCCATAAGCCAACGATCGCTCTAACAGAGGTATTTGTACCAATGATGATTGGTTCGCCTGTGGATTTGCGAGTTACATAACGAGATGTGGTGGTCGATCTTTGAGTTACAGCGAGTATCATAGCTATCTTTATACTTAGCTTTTAAATAATTCTATCACTTATACCAAATCAAGAAATGGCTACGCCATTTCTTGATTTTAAAACCCTTACTGGGTCTGGTTTTTAATTCACAAAAGTGTTGTCACACTTTCGTGAATTGGTATTACAATCTAACTGATGTTATGTGGAAGAAATTCCTGCGATCCTCACGGTTGGAGGCTGACACGCACCGTCCACAGCCTCTACAGGTTATAAAATTTTACAGGTAGGGGCATGACCCCCTGCTTACCCTGTCAGGCTAGTGGCATGAGATTTATCATCTGCGTTCCATTCCCACCTTCCATTTTGGCGAGACAATTACTACCGATTACGTCAACTACGATGGGAACCATCCCTATGGTGATGCACCGAAAGGGGAATATCGAGAAGAGACAACCGATGTCGGCAGTTTTAAGGCGGCGAATGCCTTTGGTTTATACGATATGTATGGAAATGTGTGGGAATGGTGTGCTGATGATTGGCACAATAGTTATAAAGGAGCGCCAAAAGCCGTCAGGCGATCGAATTTTTTTATTCTGCCAAATTGGCTTTAAACTCTTTGGACGAGCGCTAACAAGACTCAATATCGATGTAGCAAAGAACGTTGAACGCTTCTTTGCTACATCGATATTGGCAACTTTCCCCTAGAACATCATGCGACTAATATGCGGCGATGACTAGGGCTACTGAGTATTTAGAGTTGAGTTGCGATCGGGATTCGGCTTTTGTGAGGCGATTGGAGAGGGTTGTTTAGGTTTGGGTGTTACGAATTGCGATCGTTACTGGATCTTTAAAAGTCAAAACCCTAAGATCTTTTCACTTGACTTCGCATCTTTAGTTTTGTCTCGAACAAGTTTTAAAGCAGAAATAAAAACCAAGCAATAAATGAGAAAAGAATGTTGGACAATTTAAAAAACAACAGCAATAAATTTGCAAAGTATTTTGGCTTAATTGTATTGAGTGCTTTTGCTACAACAGCCTGTAGCTTTAACGTATCTACGGCAACGCTAGAAGATGTCAAAACCTGTACTGAAGTCCCAGAAAATCAGCCATGTGCTAGCGACATCTCGCAATTTCAGAACAACACCCAAAAAATCTTTGTCACGTCGGATATCAAGTATGCGCCTGAAGGAACAAAGATAAAAATTGATTGGAAATACTTGGGAGGAGAAACAGTTAAAGCAACTGACATTGATAGCATAACTCTCGAAACAAAATCTGACACAAAATTCGTTTATTCCTCTCTATCTGCCCCAACTAACGGATTTCCCGATGGTAATTATGAGATTGTACTTTCCATAAATACAGACAACTCCAAGCCTATCCGCAAGCAGTTTTCTATCTCAAAGCCTAAATAATCAATTGTCGATGGATCTTCTATTCTAGAAGTAATCCTAGAAACACTTTTACAAGTATTGCAACCACAAAGCACAGTGTTAGAGATAGCCTTCGAGACAGGTGAACATTCAGTATATTTCGCACCATACTTACAACTTTGTGAAATAGAACTCAAACCTAGTAAGAGTTTTCAAAACTAAAAATGGCTATGCCATTTTTAGTTTTGGTGCTAGAGAGTAGTTTTACAAGCCCTCTCTAAAAGCGCAATTGGCTATTGTGAATAACTCCCATCGAGCCACAGAAATCGGTGTAGTACCAGTCGCCGATCGCACCATAGGTATTGATTGCCATCGGCGATCTCACTACACATAGGACATCGCCATTGGGGACAACCCTCACATTTGATGGAGGTGCAAAGACAAACGCAGAACTCTTGGGATTAGAAGGTCGAGAATCATAATTACAAACGTAATCGAGCATCTTTATTGTTGCTTGAGAACGCGGACGGTATACTTGTCGCTCAGGAAAAGTCGTCCATGTCATATCTTCACAATTAGCTTGACTATCAACCCGTTCGCTACCGAGATAATAGACAAAATCGACACTACGATAGCTAGCCCTAGAAATTGAACAGCTATCAACAATAACTGATAGTCCACCCACAGATTGACCAATATAGCGATCGCATTGTGCGCCTGCGGATTCACTAAACACAAAGCTAGCTGCGATCGCAGTCAGCACGATAAAAGCAGAGGATATGCGAGGTTTCATATTTACCTCCCTGCCCATACAGGCATATATATTATTGTAACCCAAGTTGCTACCTATCAAAAACCGTCTCAAAACAAGTTAAAAACAGCCTATCTAAGTGCTAAACAACGCTTTTTTTCTATAAAAACCTAGCATTTTTTATTTTGATTTTAGTTTTGGATGAATAGGTAGCAACTTGGGTTATTGTATCATTCAATACAATAACTCCCTAAAGTAATTCTCCCCAACTGCTAGCTTTGTGAGCCATGAAGAAGCGAACTTAGGATCGAGTGAGTATGTAAACCTCAATCAATGGGTTTGTAACAGGCTTATTCCAGAGTTAAAGCAATTAGTACAACAAGGCTGATGTTCGGATACCATTTAGTAAGATTCCGCGTCGGTTAAGATAGCCGCATTATAGCTGCCTTAATTGAGCCGCCTTGTACTAGGTTTAGCTTTTAATTCACAAAAAAGTGTCTACACTTTTGAGAATTGGAATTAAGTAGAAGAACGCCGCAAAGTGGCAATTCATTAATTGCCACTTCGGTAAAATACAGAAACTATCTATCAAGAATTATGCTCCAGAGTATTGTGGCGATCGCTAGTGTGATGATGATGTCCGCAAATACTAGTTTTCAATCTGTTGCCCAATCTCCTGACAATGATGAATGGGCTGCTCTCAAAGGCTCAGGCAAAGTCTTACTAATGCGCCATGCGCTTGCACCAGGCACGGGTGATCCCAGTGGATTTCAACTGGGAGACTGTAACACTCAGCGCAATTTGTCAGAAACAGGACGAGAGCAAGCCATCCAAGCAGGGAATGAATTTCGGCGGCGGCAGATTCCTATTAAACAGGTTTTATCTAGTCAATGGTGTCGTTGTTTAGAAACTGCCAAGCTTTTGAATTTAGGAGAAGTGAAGCCAGTACCTTCTCTCAATTCCTTTTTTAGCGATCGCAGTACAGAGGATATCCAAACCGCTCAAACCCGCCGACTGATCGCAGAACATCGCCAACAGGATGGTGTCGTGATTATGGTAACGCATCAGGTAAATATTACAGCTTTAACGGGTATTGTGCCGCGATCGGGTGCTGCTGTGGTGGTACAGGCTAACGCCGAAGGCGAAGTAATTGTAATTGGTGAACTAGATCCTTAGAAGAGATGTCGAATGCTAAATAGACTATCTTTACCGTACAAACTGCGATCGCCTCTTAACCCAGTCACTCAAGCGCTATGATCTTGGCAAATTCCCCTAGAACATCATGCGATCGCAACTAGCAATATTACTAACTTCATTACTAGTTGTCGGCTGCGGTCTTAAAACACCACATAACCTCGACAATGACTATGGTAATGCCAACATAAAGTTAGGAAATCCTAGTAAAGCCACAACTGATATTTCAAATGTCGATAACTATCTGCTGCTCAAGCCTGAATATGTGTTGAGCTATAGCAAAAGTCGCAATCTATAGCAAAGTAAGGTTAAGATAGGACATAATATAGCAATAGAAGAGACAGAAAAAGAACCGAAAATGACAGCAGCTTACAGCATAGATTTACGAG
>Ga0315899_10004186_pt1 | contig 15609 bp, 9 predicted proteins | sample LakEriMetagenome_2_FD_203518 | JGI IMG/M metagenome (GOLD analysis project Ga0315899, IMG submission 203518) | Freshwater fungal communities from buoy surface, Lake Erie, Ohio, United States - Buoy 4 MA112 | ecosystem: Environmental > Aquatic > Freshwater > Lake | place: USA: Lake Erie, Ohio... | reverse complement strand
AAGTCAGCTTTCGCCATCCCGATGGAAGGGACACGCATCTGGCAGGCCCCTCCCTCGACAACTGCCTGAAGCAGGTGCGGGCGCTATTCGGCCCGACGCTGCACCATCCCATTGCGGCCTGACCGGGCCGGTTGGGTCCGGTCCCTGTCGATCCCGAGCCAAGCGCGGCGGCGCTCGTCGATCTGGCGGTGATACGCATCCATGTCCGCGCTGCCGGGAAGCGCGTCGTCGGCGGGGATGGAGCGGATCGAAATCAGGGTGGCCATGTGCATCTCTCCTTGTCGAAGGCTCAATGCGGGGCAGCGCCGGACGTTCCGGCAAACATTGACATAGGACAATATTGAGGACGTTCAGCGGCGAACGCGGCGCCCCTGCCGGCCAATTTCCATCGCCCGGTCCGGGTTCGGCCATGGGCCTGTGCCGCTCCGCCAGCGCCCGTCCTCCCTAATCGCGGGAACGGGTGGGAAGGATGGTCTGGAATATTCTAGAGAGCATGATCCGTTCATATTGAACCGCGTCATGCTCTATCTTGTTTTCCGCATTTTCCGAGCCAGCGGACGATACCGTCCGCTTCGAAAATGCTCTAGACGTCCGTTCACCCGATCATCATCAGGCTCGCGTTGCCGCCCGCCGCAGTGGTGTTGATGGACGTCGATCGTTCCTCCAGAAGCCAGTCGAGGCAGTAGCCATGGCCATGGTCGTCGGCATGGACTGGCACGATCGGACCGGGCAGGTCGGCGACATGCTGCAGCGTCGCGACCAGCTTGGCCGCGTTCCCTTCGACAAGGGCAGCGGCATAGGGGCCAGCGGCGGTGCCGCTGAAGCGCATGGCGACCTCTGGCGGCAGGCCAGGGGGCAGCGTCATGCCCTCCAACACGCCGTGGTTGCCGGTCGCCAATATCGCCGCCATCTGCCGGAACAGCCCCTGGCGGGTCGCCGGCCACATCAGGATGCGACCGCGCGGGTGCAGCGCATAAAGGTTGCGCTCGCCGACCGGCCCCGGCAGCGTCAGTTCGACGCCCAGCGCCGACGCGTCGCCGGTGCGGCGGGCCTGCGTGGCGGCGTCGCCCTCCCCCTGCGCATCCAGCCAGTCGGCAAAGGCATGGAGCGGCGAGCGAAGATGGCTGACGCGCTCGGCAAAGACCGGCGGCATGGTGACGAGCCGACCGAGATAGAGCGGACCGCCCGCTTTCGGCCCCGTGCCAGACAAGCCACAGCCGCCAAAGGGCTGCACGCCCACGATTGCCCCTATGACGTTGCGGTTGACGTAGATGTTGCCCACCTTCACCCGTTCGGTGACGCGCGCGACGGTTTCGTCGAGCCGCGTGTGCAGGCCGAAGGTGAGGCCATAGCCGGTGCCGTTGATCTCCTCCACCAGTGCGTCCAGCCGGTCGCGCCGGAAACGCAGCACGTGGAGGACGGGACCGAATATCTCGCGGCTCAGGTCCGCGATGCTCTCGATCTCGATGATGGTGGGCGGCACGAAGGTTCCGTGCGCGGTTTCGGGCGGCAGCGGACTTTGCTCCACCCTTCGGCCGAGCGCCTTCATCGTCTCGACGTGACGACCGATGCCGTCCCGTGCTTCCGCCGTGATGACTGGGCCGATGTCGATGTTCAGCGCATCCGTACGGCCGATCCGCAGTTCCGCCAGCGCGCCTTTCAGCATGGCGAGCGTCCGGTCGGCCACATCCTCCTGCAGGCACAGGATACGCAGCGCGGAGCAGCGCTGACCCGCGCTGTCGAAGGCCGAAGCGATCACGTCCGCCACCACCTGTTCGGCCAGGGCGCTGCTGTCCACGATCATCGCGTTCTGGCCGCCGGTTTCGGCGATCAGGGGAATGGGCTTTCCGGCGGGGGACAGGCGCTTGGCAAGCTGCTTCTGGATCGACCGGGCCACTTCTGTCGACCCGGTGAACATAACCGCCGCTGTTTCCGGCGCGGCGACCAGAGCGGCCCCAATCGGACCTTCACCGGGCAGCAGTTGCAGCGCATCGGCCGGAACACCCGCTTCATGCAGCAGGCGCACCGCCTCCGCCGCGATCAGTGGCGTTTCCTCCGCCGGCTTCGCCAGCACGGGATTACCCGCGACCAGCGCGGCGGCGACCTGTCCTGTGAAGATCGCCAGCGGGAAATTCCAGGGCGATATGCAGGTGACCGGGCCGAGAGCCTGCTGCTGCGGGCCGAAGGTCGTCCGCGCCTGCGCCGCATAATAGCGCAGGAAGTCTATGGCCTCGCGCACTTCGGCGATGGCGTTAGGCAGCGATTTTCCAGCTTCGCGGACGATAAGGCCAAGCAGGACCGGCATGCGAGCCTGCATCGCGTCGGCCGCGCGGTCCAGCATCGCCGCGCGTTCGGCCACGGGCGTAGTCCGCCAGGACGAGGCAGTGGCGCGGATGGCAGCGGCGCGCGCCTGCTCCGGCGATGCTTCGGTGACATGCCCGACGACATCGCGGTGGTCGGCGGGGTTCAGCACCGGCCGCGTGTTGCCTTCCCCGCCCTCCGGCGCGGCCGCCCAGCCGATGGCGGCACTGTGGCGCAGCGCTTCGCCCAGGCTGGCGAGCGTTGCTTCGTTGCTGAGGTCGAGGCCGGCCGAATTGCGGCGGTCAGGGTAGAGATTGGCGGGCAGCGCGATCTGGTCATGCTGCGCGCCGGGATGCGGCATAGCGCGCACGATATCGACCGGATCGGCCACCAGATCGGCGATCGACACGGCCGGATCGGCAATACGGTTGACGAAGCTGCTGTTCGCGCCATTTTCCAGCAGGCGGCGGACGAGATAGGCAAGCAGCGTCTCATGCGTGCCGACCGGCGCATAGATGCGGCAGGGACGGTTCAGCCTGCCCGCGCCGACGACCTGTTCGTAGAGCGGCTCGCCCATGCCGTGCAGGCATTGAAATTCATAGTCGCCAAGGGCAAAATCCGGCCCGGCGAGGTGATAGATGGTCGCCAGCGTCTGCGCATTATGCGTCGCGAATTGCGGGAACACCGCGTCACGGGCGGCGAGCAGCTTCTGCGCGCAGGCGACATAGGCGATGTCGGTGTGCAGCTTGCGGGTATAGACCGGAAAGCCTTCCAGCCCGTCCACCTGCGCGCGCTTGATCTCTGCGTCCCAATAGGCGCCCTTGACCAGCCTGACCATGATCCGGCGCCCGGCGCGACGGGCAAGATCGACGATCCAGTCGATGACGAAGGGGCAACGCTTGCCATAGCCCTGTACCACGAAGCCGAGGCCGTTCCAGCCGGCAAGGTCGGGGTCGAGCGCCAGGCTTTCCAGCAGGTCGAGCGACAGTTCAAGCCGGTCGGCTTCCTCCGCGTCGATGTTGAAGCCGATGTCGTAGCCCTTGGACAAGACCGCCAGCCGCTTCACGGCGGGCAGCAACTCGCCCATCACCCGGTCCGCCTGCGCGCGGGCGTAGCGCGGGTGGAGCGCGGACAGCTTGATCGAAATGCCCGGCCCGGCATGGATGCCCCTGCCCGCCGACGCCTTTCCGATGGCGTGGATGGCATTCTCATAATCGGCATAATAGCGCGCGGCGTCGGCAGCGGTGGTCGCCGCTTCCCCCAGCATGTCGTAGCTGTAGGAAAAGCCCCTGGCTTCCATCTCGCGCGCGCGCTTCAGCGCCTCCTTGATCGTCTCGCCCGTGACGAACTGCTCACCCATCATCCGCATGGCAAGATCGACGCCGCGCCGGATCACCGGCTCGCCCGCCCGGGCAACGAGGCGGGTGAGCGCCGCGCCAAGGCCGCGATCGTCCACGCTGCCCACCAGCTTGCCGGTGACGACCAGTCCCCATGTGGCGGCGTTCACGAACAGCGACTTGTCCCCGCCCAGATGCGATCCCCAATCACCGTCAGCGATCTTGTCGCGGATCAGCGCATCGCGCGTGTCGTTGTCGGGAATGCGGAGCAGCGCCTCGGCAAGGCACATCAGTGCCACGCCTTCCTGGCTGGAGAGCGCATATTCCTGGACCAGCCCTTCGACGCCACTGCCCTTGTGATTGACGCGCAGCGCGGTGACGAGGGCGGTGGCCGTCGCGGCGATGGCGGCACGCACATCCTCCGGCAGCGTGGCCGCATCAATCAGGGGCGCCATCGCCTCCGCTTCCTCCCGGCGGTAAGCGGCGGTGATCGTCTCCCGAAGCGGCGTGGGCTTGCGAACGGGAGGCGCAAAAGCGGCAAATGGGGGCTGGCTGGTCATCCCGCGAGCATAGCGAAAAGACCGAAGACATATCGACTTTTGAATGACGGTTATCTAGCCAAAGTGACTTATCTTCAGCGCCGTGATAGCCAGACCAGATGACAAATGATCCCGACAAGGTCGAACTGGACGATCACGACCGGCGCATCGTCGCTGCTCTGGTGGAGGATGGGCGGATGACCGTCACTGATCTCGCGGCGGCGGTCGGCCTGTCCAAGACGCCCTGCCAGGTGCGGCTGCGGCGCTTGCAGGCGAGCGGCGTCATTCGCGGCTTCCGGGCGATCGTCGATCCGGCAAAGCTCGGCATGGACCATGTCGCCTTTACGGAGGTGAAGCTCAGCGACACGCGGGAAGCCGCCCTCAACCAGTTCAATGCAGCGGTCCGGCGCATCCCCGAAGTCGAGGAATGTCATATGCTGGCGAGCAATTTCGACTATCTGCTGAAAGTGCGGACCGCCGACATCCGCCGTTACCGCGCAGTGCTGGGCGAAAAGATCAGCGCCCTGCCCCATGTCGCCAGCACATCGACATTCGTGGCGATGGAGACGGTGCTGGAAGCCGGGAGCCGGCGGACGCGGGGCGGGAAATAGGGTCAGTCGAAAAGGCCGAGCGGGATCGCATCGCCCATCGCCTTGTACCCCGCCGGCGAAGGATGGAGGCCATCGCCGACATCATAGGCCTTTAGCAGCCGGTCGGGACGCGCGGGATCGCGCATCGCCCGATCGAAATCGATCACCGCGTCGAAATGTCCGGGCATCCTGATCCAGGCGTTCACCGCCTGCCGGTCCGCCTCGTTCTGCGCGTCGGGATGATAATAATCATTATCGCCATAGGGCAGGATCGTCGCACCGATCACCTTGATCCCCTTGCCATGCGCCCTGGCGACGATCTGCCGGTACGCACCGATGATGCGCGCTACATGGGCCTGATGCGCTTCCCTGCTCACCGGCGCGTCGCGCGTCAGCGTGCCAAGGTCGTTGACCCCTTCGAGCAGGATGAGGTGCGTGACGCCCGGTTGCGCCAGCACGTCGCGGTCCAGCCGCGCAAGCGCGCTGGGCCCGAGGCCGTCGTCCAGCAGACGGTTGCCGCCGATCCCCTGATTGACCACGGCGATGTTCCGGCGCTTCGGATCCGCCTGCAGCCGCTCCGCCAGCCGGTCCGTCCAGCGATCATTGCCGTTGGTCGTGGAACCGCGCCCGTCCGTGATGGAATCGCCCAGCGCGACGATCGTGCGGGCGGGCGCGCATCGGTCCACCTCCAGCGCGGCGAGGTGGAACCAGTGGTCGAAATGCGCCGCGCCGTCCATCGTCCCGTCCGCCAGATGATCGCCCGGAAGATGCCAGGAGGTCGCGCGCGAACCGGGATGGGATGTCTGTTCCGGCTCCCCGTCGTAGCGGATGGAAATGGCGATCGTCTCCAGCGCCTTTACCGGCAGCGCGACCGGATCGGAGAGATAGTCCGCGCCCGGCGGGACGATCACCGTCGCGCGGCTGTCGAAGCGCAGCGCGGTGACGCTGGCCGGGTCGATGGCGGGCGAAGCGCTGCCCAGCGCCCGCGCGATGCTGGCCCCCGCGATCCGCAAGGGCTGGGTGCCAGCGAGATTGGAAATGCGCACGCGCAGCTGCTCCCCCGATATGGAGGGGCGGACGATCTGACGGAGCGTCTGGTCCTTGAGCGTGCCGGGCGGCAGGACCGCGTCGTTGACGGGCTCATATTGCGCCGAGGCCCAGGCGGCGACCTGGACGGTTGCGCAATCCTTCGCCTGCGCGGGCGTCGCGGCGATGAGGGCCAAGGGCAGGAAGATCAGCGATCGCATTTCAGCTCCCGAGCGGAAAAGGGCTTTAAAAAGGCTCAGCCCGAACGGCGAAAATTGTCCAGCGATTAAGAAAAAGGGGCCGGCGCTGCCGCCGGCCCCATAGTTGTCCTTGGGGGAGGATCAGAAGTTCGCCCGGATACCGGCCAGAACCTGTCGGCCGGGATAGTAGATGGAATAAGGGGCGTTATCGTAGGCAAAGATGCTCCGGATCGGCTCATTCGTGATGTTGAGCACATCCAGCGTCAGGCGCATCGCCTTGTTCATGAAGGGGAGCTGATAACCAGCCGACAGGTCGAGCTGACCGCGCGAATCGCTGCCCAGATAGGCGTTGGAAATGCCGTTCTGATTGTAGCCGCTGGTGATCGTCTTGTCGTTCCAGACATAGTTCAGGCTGACCGACAGGGCGTCGGTTTCGTAGAAGCCCTGAAGATTGTAGGACCATTTCGGAACGCCGGTCGCGACCAGCTTGTTGCCCTGGGCGTCGACCGAGTTGGACGACTGCTTGATGTAAGTGCCGTTGACCGAAAAGCCGATCCCCTTCACCAGGAAATCGAGCGGCTGCACCCAGGTCGCCTCCAGCCCGCGCAGGCGCAGCGACTGCAGATTGATCGGGCGGTTGACGTTGACCGGGAGATTCTCGATCGCAACGCCGGTCCGGGCCGCACGGTCACGCAGCGCGTTCTGCTGCGTCGACTGAAGATTGTCGAACGGGATATTCAGCGAACCGAAGCTCGCCTGGCTGACCTGCGTCAGGGTGAAGCCGTTGATATCCTTCTGGAACGCGGCAAGGCCGACATAGCCGATGCCGCCGGTGTAGAATTCACCGCCAAGGTCGTAATTGTTCGACGTGTAGGGCTTGAGGTTCGGGTTGCCCGCGCTTGCTTCCAGAGCCGACGGATCGGAGAAGGTCAGACCCGGCAGGATCTGCCCTGCTTCCGGCCGCGTCATGGTGCGCGAGGCGGAGAAACGCAGCTTGACATTGTCCGCCGCGCTCCAAGTCACGTTGAGCGCTGGCAGGAAATTTTCGTAGGTCGAATTGGCTTCGATATCCACGATCGTGTTGCCGACCTGGCTCGGGCCGAGAACATTCTGCCGGGTGCGGGCATAGCGCATCCCGGCATTCACATCGAGGTCGCGGCCAAGCAGGGTCGTCCGTCCGTTCACCTCGAAATAGGCGCCCCAGACCTTTTCGTCGACATCGCCCGTGGCGCCACCGGTGACAGCGCCGCGCGCTTCGGGGGCATTGTCGCGGAACTGCGCGTAGTTGGTGGCGTCGATGATCTTCTGGAAATCAGGCACGACGAACGCTGTGTAGCCAACCGGGCCATTGGCGAGATGGCCGAAATTGCTGACCGGGAACGGCATCAGATATTGCGGCACCTGCGCGTTGGTGATCGACCCGGTCAGGCCGGCGCAGGTCGCGCCGCACACCGTCGCCTGATAGGCGGAACTGTTGTCATAGGCGCGCACGACCCGCTTGGCGCGGTCATAGGCTGCGCCAAGCTTCACATTCAGGAAGTCGTCGCCATAAGTCAGGTCCAGATGCGCGCCCTGCGTTTCGGTGCGGCGGCGAACATTCTGCACATTCTGGCGATACCATTGCCATCCGGCCTGCGGGCTGTTCAGATCGATGTTGGTCGTGATCTGCGGATAATAGCCGTTCGAATTGTCATAATAGACATCGACGCCCGACTGCGGCGTGGTCTGGAACGCCCAGGTCGGCTGCTCGCGGAAGAAGCGGCTCTTGGACATGTTGAGGTTGGCGACGATCTTTAGCTTGTCGGTGGGTTCCCATGTCATGCTGGGGCTGACGTTCCAGAAATGGGTCGTCTGCTTGAAGATGCTGGATTCGAGGAAGAAGGACGAGTTCGCGAAGGTGCCGCTGGTGACGACATTATTCTCGTCCACGGTCAGGTCGATCGGGATCATGCCGCCGGTCGACTGCGGGGTCGAACCCGGTCCCGAGTTGCGGACCTGCCAGTTCATGTTGACCTTGGTATAGTCGCGGGTCGACTTCGCCCAAATGCCGTCGATGGCGAAATGCAGCGTGTCGCTGGGACGCCATTCCATCGAGGCGAGCGCCGAAATCCGCGAACGGTCGCCTTCGGTCAGCGAATTGCGGCCAAGGCGCGGGATGATCGCACGGCTCAGCTGATCGCGCGTCAGGCCAGACGTCGCGACGACGTCCACCGGCTGTCCGGCGACCAGACCATGACCTGTGTTGCGCGGGACCACGGATGCATAGGCGAAATTATTGCCGCCCGGATCGCCAACGCCCAGATTGCCGTCGGTCCAGCCGATGGTTTCGAACCCGTCGACTCGCGTCTTGGTCTTCACGCCCGCAACGCCCAGCAGGATGCCGAACGTGTCGGTGGTATGGCTGGCCACGATCGCGCCGCGCGGGCCGACCTTGTCATTGGTGTCGGAATATTGCCCCTGCGCGACGACCGTAACGTGGGTGCCGGGCTTGTCGAACGGACGGGCGTTCTGAAGGTTGACCGTGCCGGCAATGCCGCCTTCGATCGTATGCGCCGATGCCGACTTCGCAAGGTCGAGGCGGGTGAAGAGTTCGGACGGGAAGAAGTCGAGATCGACTTCGCGATTGCCGCCGCCACCGCCGGTGGTGCCACCGTCCGACGCGACCGCGATCTGCGATCCGTTCAGCAGCACCTTCGAGAAGCTGGGGCCAAGGCCGCGGATCGCGACCTGCGTGCCTTCGCCGGTAATGTCGCGGTTCAGGCGGACGCCCGGCATGCGGTTCAGCGTTTCGGCAAGGTTGGTGGCGGGCAGCTTGCCGATGTCTTCGGCGAAGATCGAGTCACCGAAAGCGACGGCATTCTTCTTGGCGTTGGTGGCACTTTGCAGCGATCCGCGAATGCCGGTCACGACGATCTCGGCGACGTCATCGGCAGGCGCGGCCTGCGGCGCAGCGTCCTGCGGGGCCGCGGCATCCTGCGCGAAGGCGACGGACGCCAGGCCCAGCGACCCGACTGCGGAAGCTGCGAAAAGCGCAGCACGAAAAGCGTGGATATGAGCAGACATAGGAAACCCTCTCCGAACCTAGCGCCTATGACCTGTTTGCAAGCCAACTGTTAGCGCTATCAGTGCAACCTAATAGCGCGCGACACGGCCCTGTCAACATGAGCCAAACATAAATGGTAACGTTACAGCTTTCTGTGATCGGAATGTCGCAGTTGCCGGAGGGCGGCCAGCGCGCCTTCTTCTTCCAGCACGATCAGCCAGCGCGTGAGCGACTGGCGCAGATGCTCGTTTCCGGCGAGGTCTGTGGGAACGATCGCAGCAAAGCCAAGCATCGCATCGACTCGCTCCGAAGCCATGTCCGCGTGGGACAGCCGTTCCGCCATCTCGCCCGCCAGCGGATCATCCACCTGATGGGCCGCTCCGTCATCGTCCAATCCCGCCTGCCATCGGATCCACGCCGCCACCGCCAGCGACAAGGCGTCGATCCCCCGCCCCTGGCCGAGCCGAGCGGCGATCGGCGCGAGCAAGCGCTGCGGCAGCTTCTGCGACCCGTCCATGGCGATCTGCCGCGTCCGGTGGGCGAGCGTCGGATTGTCGAACCGCGCCATCAGCGCGCAGCGATAGGCTGCCACGTCCAGACCCGGCGGCGGCGACAATGTCGTTTCGGTCTCGTCCCACAGAGCCTTCACGAAATGGCGCGCGTCCGGCAGCGCCAGAACCTCATGCACATGATCGATCCCGGCCAGCCCGCCCAGATAGGCGATGCCGCTATGCGCGCCATTGAGCAGGCGCAACTTCGCCTCCTCCCAGGGCGCCACATCGTCGGTCAACTGGACGCCCTCGCCGAAATCCGGGCGCGGGCCGCAGAACCGATCCTCGATCACCCACTGGCGGAACGGCTCTGTCTTGACCATCGCCAGATCCTCCACGCCAAGCCGCGCGGAAAGCGATGCGATGTCGTTGGGCGTGGTGGCGGGAACGATACGGTCCACCATCGTCTGGGGGAAGGCCCCTTCCGCTGCGATCCAGTCAGCCAGCGCCGCATCGTGGCGCCGGGCGAGCGCGATCACGGCGTCCCGCAACCGCGCGCCGTTGTGCGGCAGATTGTCGCAACTGATGGCGGTGAAGGGCGGCAGCCCGGCGGCGCGACGACGCGCCAGCGCGGCAACGATATAGCCGGGCGCGGTCTGCGGCCGTTGGAGCGAGAGGAGATCGGCCGCCAGCTGCGCGTCCTCTTCCATCAATCCGCCGGTCGCGAGGTCGAGCTTGTAGCCCTTTTCGGTGATGGTCAGGGTGACGATATGCGTGTCGGCCGATGCCATCGCCTCGATCAGCGCGATCGGTTCCTCCGGCGCGACGATCACCCGTTGCACCGCGCCGACGATGCGCGCCTGCTCGGCCGATCCGTCACGCACCAGCATCGTATAAAGGCCGTCCTGCGGCGCCATCTGGTCGCGCACGGCCGGGGAGCGAAGCGAGGCGCCGACGATGCCCCAGCGCATGTCGCCCCCGTTCAGCGCGTCGTCGAAGAATATCGCCTGATGCGCGCGGTGGAACGCGCCGATGCCGATATGCACGACCCCACGGCTGACGGCGGCACGATCATAGGCCGGGCGGATGACGTCGCCCGGCAAATCCGCCAGCGTGGCGGACGACAGTCTGTTCACAGCTTGTAGGCCTTTTTCACCAGGTCGTAGGCAAGTTCGCGGGCGACCTCATGCGCCTCATCCTCGTCCAGCCGATGTTCAGCGACCAGTTGCGCCAGCCAGGCGCAATCCATGCGGCGGGCGACGTCATGACGCGCCGGGATCGACAGAAACGCACGGGTGTCGTCGTTGAAGCCCACCGTATTGTAGAAGCCGGCGGTCTCCGTCATCCGTTCGCGGAAGCGGCGCATCCCTTCGGGACTATCATGGAACCACCAGGGCGGCCCCAGCCGCAGCGCCGGATAATGTCCGGCGAGCGGGGCAAGCTCCCGCGAATAGACGTCCTCGTCCAGCGTGAAGAGGATGAGCGTCAGACGGGGATCGTTGCCGTAAAGGTCGAGCAAGGGCTTGAGCGCCCGGACGAATTCGCCCGCCGCCGGGATGTCGGCGCCCTTGTCGCGGCCGAAACGCGCGCGAAGGGCGTCATTATGGCTGCGGTGGACGCCCGGATGCAATTGCATCACCATGCCGTCCTCGATCGACATGCGCGCCATCTGCACCAGCATATGGCCGCGGAAAAGCTCCGCGTCCTTCGCGTCCACCGGGCCGGCCGTCACCCGATTGAACAGCGCCTGCGCCTCTTGCGACGAAAGATTGGCGGTGAAGGCGCTGGGGTGCCCATGGTCGGTCGATGTCGCGCCCGCTTCCCGAAAAGCGGCGCGCCGCTTTTCATGCGCGCGCAGATAGCCGGCATAGCTGCGATCCTCGCCCGCCATCGCGCAGAAGCGCTCGACATTGTCGATGAAGCGCGGATCGTCCGGGTCCAGCACCGGGTCCGGGCGATAGGCGGTGATGACCCGGCCGCCCCAGCCCGACGCGCGGATGGCGCGATGATGGTCGAGCGGGTCGAGCGGCCCCTCCGTCGTCGCGATCACCTCTATGTTATAGCGTTCGAACAGCGCGCGTGGGCGGAAGGCGTCCGTCTTGAGCGCCGCGTCGATGACGTCGTAATAATGGCCGGCCGTCGTCGCATCCAGCCGCACGTCGATGCCGAACGCCTCGACAAAGACCCAGTCCAGCCACATGCGCGAAGGCGTGCCCCGGAACAGATGGTAGTGCGCGGCGAAGCGATGCCAGATGGCGCGCGGATCCGTCTCGGTCGGGCTGCCATCGATCGTGGGCACGCCCAGTTCCTCCAGCTTTACCCCCTGGCTGTAGAGCATGCGGAACACATAATGGTCCGGCACGATCAGCAGGTCGGCGGGGTTCGCAAAGGGCTGGTCATAGGCGAACCAGCGCGGATCGGTGTGGCCGTGCGGGCTGACGATGGGCAGGTTCCTGACCGTCTCGTAGAGCGAACGGGCGATGGCGCGAGTTGCGGGATCGGATGGCAGGAGACGATCGGGATGAAGACGCAAGGGTCGTGTCATGCGGCGCTTTCGGAAGGGATGATCGCCACCGGCTGATAGCGGGGCAGAAGAAGGTGAATGACCGCCAGCGCGACCAGATAGGCGACGGACGCGACGGCGAAGATGGGGCCGTAACTGCCGATGGTTTCCAGGATGACGCCGGCGAATTTCGCCATCAGCATTCCGCCGACAGCACCCGCAAGGCCACCCAGGCCGACGACCGACCCCGCCATCGAGCGCGGAAACACATCGCCGGGCAAGGCGTAGAGATTGGCGGAAAAGCCCTGATGCCCTGCACAGGCAAGGCCGATCAGTCCCACCGCGACCCACATGGACGGCGAATGGGCCGCAAAGGCGATGGGTAGGGCGCATGAGGCAGCCAGCAGCATCGCGCTCTTGCGCGCGCGGTTGACGCTCCAGCCGCGGCCCATCAGGCGCGACGATGTCCATCCGCCCGCGACCGATCCTATATCGGCCAGCAGATAGACGGCGATCAGCGGCGGACCGAAGTCCAGCATCTTGACGCCATATTGCTTGTTGAAGAAATCGGGCAGCCAGAAGAGGAAGGTCCACCACACCGGATCGATCAGGAACCGCCCCATCATATAGGCCCAGGTCTGGCGGTGGCGGAACAGGGTGGCCCATTTGACCGGGCGCTGCCCCTCCACCGGATCGGTCTCGATCCAGGCCAGTTCTTGCCGCGAAAGCCCCTTCTTCTCGCGCGGGCGGCGGTAGAAGCTGAGCCAGGCGGCGAGCCAGGCGACGGTCAGCAGGCCGGTCAGGATGAAGGCCCAGCGCCAGCCGAGCGACACCGCGATGACCGGCACGATCAGCGGCGTCAGGATCGCCCCGACATTCGACCCGGCATTGAAGATGCCGATGGCGAAGGCGCGTTCCTTCTTGGGGAACCATTCATTGGTCGCGGCGATGGCGGCGGGAAACGTCCCCGCCTCCCCGATGGCGAGCGGAATGCGCGCAAGCAACATCCCCGCCGTCGAGGTGAAGAAGATATGCGCGACATGGCCAATGGTCCACAGCGTCACCGCGAGCGCATAGCCCGCGCGCGCGCCGATCCGGTCGATCAGCCGGCCGAAAACGACATAGGCGACGCCATATCCCGCCTGAAACCAGATGGCGAGGTCGGCATAACCGCTTTCGCTCCAGCCGTAACGCGCCTGAAGATCGGGCTTCAGCGTCGGCAGCACCAGCCGGTCGATATAGCTCAGCACCACGGCCGCGAACAAAAGGCCGCAGACGATCCAGCGGACCTTGCCTGAGGGTTTGGGAATCGCCTGCGTCATCGCGATCACCAATTGTACATCGTACCGTCTTCCAGCCGGTTCACCGGCAGGAAGGCGCGGCTATATTCATATTTGGCGGCCAGTTCCTCGTCGATGTCGACGCCAAGGCCCGGCGCGTCGCCCGGATGCATCATGCCGTTGGCGAAGGTGTAGGCATGCGGGAAAACCGCGTCCGTTTCCTCGGTATGGCGCATATATTCCTGCACCCCGAAATTGGGGACGCTAAGGTCGAAATGCAGCGCGGCGGCCATGCAGACCGGCGACAGGTCGGTCGCGCCATGGCATCCGGTGCGAATCTGGTAGAGGTCCGCCAGCGCGGCGATCCGGCGCAGGTGGGTAATGCCGCCGGCATGGACCACGGTCGCGCGGATATAGTCGATCAACTGGTTCTGGATCAGGTCCTTGGCGTCCCAGATCGTGTTGAAAATCTCGCCCACCGCCAGCGGCGACGTGGTGTGCTGGCGGATCAGCCTGAACGCTTCCTGATTTTCGGCCGGGGTCGCGTCCTCCAGCCAGAAGGGACGATATTGCTCCAGGTCCTTGCCCAGCCGCCCCGCCTCGATCGGCGTCAGGCGGTGATGGATGTCGTGCAGCAGGTGGACGTCCCAGCCCAGCGCCTCGCGCGCGGCTTTGAACAGTTCGGGCACCACGCGCATATATTTGGGGGTGTTCCACACATTCTCGGTCGGCAGGTCGGCGTCTGCGGGCTCGTAGAAATATTTGTCCTTGCTGACGCCATAGGTGGACGCCATGCCCGGCACGCCGCACTGGATGCGGATCGCCTTGTAACCCTGCGCCTGATATTCCAGTGCCGCGTTGATCGTGTCCTCGATCGTGGTGCCGTTGGCATGGCCATAGACCATCACGCCTTCGCGGCTCGCCCCGCCCAGCAGCTGATAGACCGGCAGGCCCGCAATCTTGCCCTTGATGTCCCAGAGCGCGGTGTCGACCGCCGCGATCGCCGACATGGTGACAGGGCCGCGACGCCAATAGGCGCCCTTGTAGAGATATTGCCAGATATCCTCGATCCGGTGCGCATCCCGGCCGATCAGGCACGGAATGACATGGTCGGTCAGATAGCTGGCGACCGATAATTCTCGCCCGTTCAGCGTCGCGTCGCCCAGGCCGTACACGCCCGCGTCCGTGATGATCTTGAGCGTGACGAAATTGCGGCCGGGGCAGGTGACGATAACCTTGGCATCAATGATCTTGGGCATTTGGGCAGTCCTGTTCAGATGATTTCAAGCGCGATGGTCTGTAGATTTTCGCTGTCCGGCCCGACCATGATGTCGAACAGGCCCGGCTCGACCACTTCCTCCATGTCGAGGTTCCAGAGCGAGAAGGCCTGGGGGCCAAGCGCGATGCGGACGGTCCTCGTCTCGCCGGGCGCCAGGGTGATGCGTTCGAAGCCCTTCAGTTCCTTGATCGGGCGGGTCACGCTGGCAACGCGGTCGCGGATATAGAGCTGGACGACCTCGTCGCCCGCGCGCGTTCCGCTGTTGCGCACGTCCACTTCGACCGTCACGTCCCCGCCCACGCCGATGCGTGAAGAGGAAAGTCGTGGCTTTCCAAATTCGAACGTCGTGTAGCTGAGGCCATATCCGAACGGATAAAGGGGCGAGATATCCTCGAACACATAGCCGCGCCGGGCGGACGGCTTGCGGTTGTAGAAGATCGGCACCTGCCCCGCGTCGCGCGCGACGGTGACGGGCAGCTTGCCGCCCGGATTGACATCGCCGAACAGGATGTCGGCCATGGCGGTGCCGCCTTCCTGCCCCGGATACCAGCATTCGAGCAGTGCGTTCGCGCCCTCCGCCACGGTCGGGTAACTGGGCGGGCGGCCGTTGATGGCGCAGACCACGACAGGCTTGCCGGCCGCCTTCATCGCCGCGAACAGGTCATTCTGTTCACCGACCAGATCCAGGCTGGTGCGATCGCCCAGATGGTTCTTGGCAAAGCCCTCTCGGCTGGTCTGTTCGGTGTCGCCGATGGCGAGGATAACGATGTCGGCCGACCTCGCGACCTCCACCGCCTGCGCGATCAGGTCGCGATTCTTCGCCGGGTCCGCCAGCAGCACCGCGTCCGCCGAACGATCCTCGCTCTGGGTGATGAAGACGCCCTGCGCATGAACGATCTCCGCCTTGCCCTTGAGCTTGGCGGTGATGCCTTCCAGCAGCGAGACGGTCTGGCGCGGCACGCTGGAATAACCGCCAAGCCGAGCGACGGCGGCGTTGGGACCGATGACCGCGACCCGCTT
>Ga0315899_10004185_pt1 | contig 15609 bp, 13 predicted proteins | sample LakEriMetagenome_2_FD_203518 | JGI IMG/M metagenome (GOLD analysis project Ga0315899, IMG submission 203518) | Freshwater fungal communities from buoy surface, Lake Erie, Ohio, United States - Buoy 4 MA112 | ecosystem: Environmental > Aquatic > Freshwater > Lake | place: USA: Lake Erie, Ohio... | reverse complement strand
TCTTCTTTGGGAAAACCCCCTTTTCCGCGGTTTTCAGCCAGTAAATTGGAGTGCGGGCCGCGGGGGTTGGGGGGCTGGGGAAAGTTATGGCGAATCCGTTGACAGGGGGGGTGCTTCAGTTAACTTAGAAGGTCCGTGCGGATTTTTCCGTCGATCGGCCGGTGGTTCGTGCCCGGCCGAATCCTACCTTTCGAGACTCACACCAACTGCTTGATAAACACCATGAAAAGTCTCTTTCACAAGCTGACCCTCGCTGCCGGAGTTGCCGCTTCTCTGTTTGTCAGCGGAACTGCGATTGCTCAAACGCAGCAAAATTGGGTCAACGAACGCACGGACGCATTGGATAATGAATGGACTGGTTATTACATTGACCCGGCGGTGAAGGGGAACTGGAATCCGACCCTTGCTCCGCCTGGGAAATTTCCGGGACAAACCGCGACGTCCAACATCAACATGGGTAACACCACTGATTTGGCGTTTTTCGGCAATGTTCCGGGAACGAACCAAACCCCAACGATCGGGATCAATCACACGACCACCGGCGGAAGGTTGACACTCGGTGGAATCGGATTCAAGAGCACCTCAATCACCTACTCGATCGGAAATAGCTCCGTTTCCACCCCGGGTGTTTTGCAACTCAATGGAACGACCATTAACACGGCCACTGGCGAGGTTGCCGGTGGTTCGGCAGGCCGGATGATCGTGGTCGCTGACGGTGCCACCCGAGATGCGACGATTCAGGCCAACAACAACGGTGGCACGGCAGGCATGACTCTCGAACTTGGTGCTGCCAATGGTCAGTTCTATGTAACGGGCAGTCGGCAACTCAATATCGATGTGGCAGTTGGTCAGACAGCTTCCGGCTATGGCATCACCAAAACCGGCGCTGGGACGATGGTGCTTTCGCGAAACAATACGTTTAGCGGGGCGGTCACCATTTCCGGTGGCACTTTGCAGGTTGGCAATGGCGGAACAACGGGCGACTTCGGCACCACCGCCGCGACGGTCAACAACAGCGGCGTCCTTGCTGTCAATCGCACAAACACCTTCACGATTGCCAACGTGATCGCCGGGACCGGAACAGTTTCCAATCTGGGAAGCGGCACGACGATTCTCACTGGCAACAACAGCTACGGCACGACCAACATTTCGGCAGGAACGATTCAGGTCGGCAACGGGTCGACCTCCGGTACGCTCGGCTCCGGCAACGTGACCAACAACGGAACGTTGACCTTCAACCGTTCCGATAACGTGACCGTTGGCAACACGGTCAACGGGACCGGCCAGCTCAACAAGAATAACTCCAATGTGCTCACCTTGACTGCCAATCACGGGTTCACCGGCGCAGTGAACATCAACGGCGGAAGTTTGCAACTCGGTAACGGCGGAACGACTGGTTCGTTTGCGGCTGGTGGCAATATCAATGTGGCTGCTGGAGCTACCCTCGCCGTTAATCGCAGCGACATCACCTCGCTCTCCGCCGTAACCGGCAATCGCAGCATCGTCGTCGCTGGCAATTTCAAGCAAGCCGGCCCCGGCAGTCTGCAGTTGAATGCGGCATTGTCCGTGAACGGTGCGACCACCGTTGACGCTGGTTCCTTGATTGTCAACAACACCTTGACGACCAGCGGTGGCCTCACGGTCGCCGCCAGCGCCCTGCTGGGTGGCTCGGGTACTATCGTCGGCAATGTCGACATGAGTGCGGGTGGCACATTGACCCCGGGAATCACCACAGGCACGTTGTCGGTCACTGGCAACTTGCTCCTCGGGTCGAGTACGATCCTGAATTATGAATTGAACGAAAACGACCAAACGGTCGGCGGTGGAATCAACGACCTGGTTGCCATCAATGGCAATCTGACTCTGGATGGGACCCTCAACGTCACCGGGATTCCTTCCAACGTTTTTGCCAACACCCAAAAGACTTGGACCTTGTTCACCTACACCGGTGTGCTGACCAACAACGGCTTGGTCCTGGGCTCGCTTCCCACTGGGCAAAACGGCTGGTTCATCGATGTCTCGAATGCCGGCAAGGTCAATCTGACTGCGGTTCCCGAACCGTCGAGCGCTCTCCTGTTCACCGGCTTGTTTGCTGGTGCCGCAGTGCTCCGTCGCCGCCGCTCGGTCTAGAGCCATAGTTGCTCGCACCGTCAACAATCTTTAGAAAGACAGGTCTCCATTTCGGGGACCTGTCTTTTTTTGTACGGAGTGCTCGCCAGTGATTTTCAAAGTCGACCTGGTGCGAGAGAAGCGGTCGACCCGGTTCTTGACTCGGACCCAGCCTGAAAGGCTCAATCCAGCCCATCCTCTTCAGTGGTTAGTCCTTCTGGTTCTGTCCTTCAGTGCAGATTTATTCGCAGCCGCGGACGAACAGCCAAACCGAATCGATTCCGGTCCAAGCCAGGCTCGTCCCCATATCATCGTTTTCCTGATTGATGACCTCGGCGTCATGGATACGTCGGTTCCATTCCTGGTCGATGCCCAGGGACAACCGGTGAAACACCCCTTGAACGAGTTCTATCGCACGCCCCACTTGGAACGCCTGGCAGGGCAGGGGACCCGCTTCAGCCAGTTCTACGCCATGAGCGTCTGCTCACCGACTCGCGTCTCGCTGCTCACCGGCCAGACCTCCGCCCGTCATCGCACCACCCAGTGGATTGACCCAGCGCAGCGCAACGCCGGCCGCTTCGATCCGGTGGACTGGAACTGGGCGGGGCTCAAACCCGATTCGGTGACACTTCCCCGACTGCTCCAACAGGCCGGCTACCGCACCATCCACTGCGGCAAAGGTCATTTCGGTCCTTTCGATTCCCTCGGCTCCGACCCGACTCAGCTGGGCTTTGATCTCAACATCGGTGGCTCAGCGGCAGGCCAACCCGGCAGTTACTACGGCAAAGAGAACTTCGGAAACATTCCGGGGCCGCGCGAGCGCTGGGGCGTCCCTTCCCTGCAAGCTTATCACGGACAGGACCTGTTTCTCACCGAAGCCCTCACCCGCGAGTTTAACCGGTCTCTCCGCGAGGCCGTCGCCAACCAGTCGCCCTTCTTCGGCTACTTTGCCCACTACGCCGTGCACGCTCCGTTTCAGCCCGACTCCCGGTTTATCGATCACTACCCCGGAGTTTCCAAACAACTCGCTGCATTCGGCGCTTTGGTGGAGGGTGTCGATCACTCCCTGGGCCAGGTTCTGGCCCAGCTCGAGGAATCCGGGGTCGCCGAACAGACGCTCATCGTGTTCGTCGGTGATAACGGCAGCGATTCGCCGCGTGGCGATCAGAATGCCATCAGCTGCGCTGCCCCACTCCGCGGTAAGAAAGGAACACACTACGAGGGGGGAATACGGGTGCCCTGCCTGATCGCCTGGGCCAAGCCCCAGCCCGATCACCCGCTGCAAAAACAGTGGCCGATTGCTCAGGGGAAGATTCTTGAACAGGTGACCGCAATTTACGACCTCACACCGACTTTACTGCAGCTCGCCACCGGCTCTTCTGCTGGCCTGCCCCAGCCGACCGATGGGCGGAGCCTTTGGCCTGAGTTGGCGGGAACGGCACCACAACGCGATGCGGACTTTTTGATGCACTTTCCCCATGAGCATCGCAGCAGCTATTTTTCGGCCTTCCGCCGTGGTGACTGGAAGCTGGTCTACCACTGGCTTCGTCCAGAGTCGGAACGTTTTGAGTTGTATGACCTCGCGGTAGACCCGGCCGAGTCGACCAATTTGGTCGAACGAGAGGGTAGGCAACTAGAGGCCATGGCCAAGGCACTCCAGCATGCATTGCTCCAAGCCGATGCCCAGCCGCCTCTGACCGAAGATCGGGCAATCCCTCTCGAGTTTCAATTGCCGCGGAAAAGGTAGGGCTGTCAGCTTGATCTGCTCGGCCGCGTGAACCGCTCTCACCGAGTGCTCCGGCTTAACCGCAGCTCAGTTCGGCCAGCCAACGTTCCTTCTCGCTTTCGGTCAAGTCTCGCCAATCCCGATCCTCCAAGCCGGCAATGATCGCCCAGAACAAGTTCAGGCTGACCTCCGGATGCTTACGCCGAACAAGCTGAAAGGCTCCAACCGGTCCCGCGCGGCGAATGTCAGAGATTGAACGCATCCCGGCGTCGACCAACCAAGCGGCGCTGGCGGGGCCGAGATTGCGAAGGTTTGAGGGTGGTTGATCGAGCGCAGCCTCGTCGGCTGCACACCCCACGTCGGCAAATTTCGCCTCCAATTCCAGCAAATGCCGACCGGTTGCCGTATGCACAATCACGGCCCGATTTCGTCCAGCGCTCTGAATTTGCCGCACCCCATGCCCAAACCCCTTGAGCCGTCGCTTTGTCTGGGATGAACCCAGATTCACATACAGTCGCGCACCTTTAGGCTCACCCATAAAATACAGCCAACCAGATCGTTGGCTCCTCGGAAGTGGTCCATTCCACCCGGTGTCGGCAACCGGCCGGCAAGTCGAGCGCATCGCCCGGACGTAATTCGTGGAGTTGCCCAGCGACATTCAACCGCGCCTGACCGCGCAGCACCACCACCCATTCATGCTCCGCTTGTTCGTACCAGAACCCGGCCGGAGAGGCTTGACCCCGTGAGACTATCCGCTCGATCCGAGTCCCTCCACGTGCGAGCAACGTCTGAACTTGCTCGCTGAGAGTCGCGTCGGGCAATTCAGTAAACAGGTTCATCAGGCTCTCCAAGCTGCGGTGGTCTCGTCCAACTGTTATTCTAGGAACGATTGCTTCCCGCGACAAAATGCTGGACCCGTTCCAATCGCCATCCGGAGCAAACCGAGGTCTTTTCCAAGCTGAATCGCTGCACCTGACGTTAGCCTGAGTTTCCCAGAGTACATCCAAGAGACAACGATGAATTTGCGAGACTGTTTCCTTGGGATTGCGACGGCATTCCTCCTGATGGCCAATCTGCCTGCCGAAGATTTGCGCATCCACGTAGCCCCGCAGGGAGACGACCGAAACGACGGTTCCCAGGTTCGCCCGCTCGCCTCCTTGCAGGCTGCCCAGCAGCGGGTTCGGGAACAGGTCGCAGCGGGCTATCCAGGGCGAGTGGAAGTAGTCATCTCAGAGGGGGTCTGGAGGCTGTCCCAGACTTGGCAATTCGACCAGCGAGATGCTTCTCGACAAACTCCTGTCACCTATCGGGCGGAATCGACTGGCGAGGTGAAAATCTGCGGCGGACAGGAATTAACCGATTGGCAGAAGGAAGGTGAGTTCTGGATTGCCAAGCTGCCGGAGATAACTCCCTCTCAGGGGCCCCTGCGTCGGCTAAGCATCGAGGGCCGCCTCGCACCCCGTGCGACCGAGCCAGATGAGGACTGGTACCGCGTGGTCCGCGCCGGACCTGATCGCCGCACCGCTTTTTACTATGCCTTAGAGGGGTTTGTGCAACCCAACCGACCCCTCGGCACAGAACTGGTCTTCCTCCACGATTGGTCAATCACCCGGGTCGCGCTGAAGCAGATCGATCTGGCTGAGCAGCAACTTGCGTTCCGGCACGCGATCGGTGGTGACCTCGATTTTTTTGCTATCGATGGCTTTGAACCGCATGCACGCTATCGACTGGAAAATGATCGAGCATTCGCCGACCAGCCGGGCGAGTGGTATCACGATCTTGCGACCCAGCAGTTGGCAATCCGAGCCGATCCGGGAGCTCTCAAACCTCCCCACGTCGTCTTGCCTCAGGTTGCGACCCTGCTTCAGGTCCGCGGAACGGCAGCCGAGCCGGTGCGCGGGCTCGCGTTTTGCGGCCTGACCTTGTCTGAGACAGCCTGTACTCTTCCGGCTACCGGGGGAGCGGAAGTGCAGGCCGGCTTCTTTCAGCCGCGCGGCGAGGGGGCCACGGCCGGAGATTGGCTGAATCGACTCGCACCCGCTGTGGAGCTTGCTTTCACCGAAGACTGTCTGCTGCAGGGATGTCGGTTTGAGCAGCTTGGGGGAGGAGGAATTTATATTCACCAGCAGTCTCATCGAAACCGGATCGAGGCCTGCGTCTTTCGTGAACTCGGTGGTGGAGCCGCGATGCTGGGAGACCCTGACCCGCCGCGCAATTCCGCAGGCGATCAATTGATCTGCCGGGATAACGAGCTACGGCAATCGAGCATCTCGCAGTGTGGCCAAATTCTCCACGGTTCGGTCGGCGTCTGGATCGGTCTCGCGGCCGGTACCAAAATCGAAAATAACGAGATCAGCCAATTGCCCTACACTGGGGTCTCAGTCGGCTGGCAGTGGAACCCGGAACCAACCGGCTGCCGGGATAATCTGGTCGCGGGCAACCGAATCCATCATGTCATGCAGCTTCTATCCGATGGCGGAGCGATCTATACGCTCGGACGCCAGCCCGGGACCGTGCTCCGGGACAACCAGATTCACGACGTGCCCCTCAATGCCGGTAGAGCCGAGAGCAACGGAATCTTCATGGACGAGGGAAGTTCCCTGATCCTCGTCACGGGCAACGAAATTTCGAATACAGCCCGAGCTCCCATTCGATTTCATAAGGCCCGGGAACTGACGGTTCAGAATAATCGGCTCCACTTGGCCCCGGAGGTTCAGCCCTTTACTTTCAATGCCACGGACCCAGCCTCGATTGTGACTGAACCCAACATCATTACGGGCGATCGTTAAGAGGCCATGTCTTCGCCCAGTCATGATCCCCCTGAGATGGAGGAACTGCTCGCAAAGGAATTCTTTGCAAAGGAACTTCTTGTAATTACTAAGGCCACTTAGGCCATCTGTGGCCTGCTCGAATCAGCCCGCAGTTGACTCGCCGATTTTGGAACTTCCGCTTTCCTGCATGAAGTCACTGGCCGTGACACCCATCGAAAGGTAGATGCTCATCATCGCATCGACCGTGATATTGGCTGCGACTACCTGGTCGGCGGGCACCAGCAGCATCGCTCCACCAAAGGGTACTGGGGCCGTCGGAATCATGACAATCTGATAATCGCGGCCATTGACCAGGAATTTTTTCGGTGAGACGAGAAAGGCCAAAACCGTAGGGCCCTCGCGACTGCCAAAGAAACAGTAAACGGCCGACATCCCTTTGATTGCTTCCTTGTTATTGGTGTCGAGCATTTCGACCACCTGCTTGCTGGTGCGGTAAATGCTCCCCACCAACGGCACTTTCCCGAACAGCCGCTCCAACAGGCCGCTGAAAAAGGACTTGGCGCCTAACTCAACCACCATCCCCAGGCTTAACACGACCAGCAACACGACGATCCAGCCGACGATATAGCTGGGCGTTGAGTTGGGGAGTACCGACACGCCAATTTGCTTCAATAGCCCGCCCAGCCACGTCGAGGGCCCAATCGCCATCGAGACATAGCTGGAGACCCAGCCAACGATCGCCACCGTCACCACCAGCGGAAGAATGGCAAAGACGCCCGCAAAAAAATAACGCGCCAAATGAGTCCAGGTGTCGTTAAGAAATCGCTTCATGGCTTGCTCGCATCGAAGAAAAATGACCGGCCTAATTGTAACCAGCCACCAGATAATTGCTCAGCCCGCTTCGTCTTATCCCTTGGAGAGGCAGTGGCTACCCATCTACCGAGGTGATATTCTTGCATCGCCTTCAGGTCTTCGTTCACCGGTAAATCAAAGATGCCCATTCGCTCAACGTTTTCACCGATATTCACCAGCCAGACGCTTAAGCTCGTCGGTCTTCAGGCTCTGGCTGTCGCCGTTTATGCCTGCCTACCCCTGTGGCTGGAGTTGAGGAATACAGCCGATACCCTCCTGACACTTCCATCCAATATCCACGCCGCCCTCGGGATTATTCTAGGCTGGCTTCTGACGTTTCGCTCGAATGTGTCCTACGCCCGCTGGTGGGAGGCCCGCACGCTCTGGGGTGGGCTGGTCAATACCTGCAGAAATCTCAGTGTGCAACTCAGTGATTATGTCAAGATCAGCGAGCCGGCGAGAGGCCTTTGTCGTCGCGTCTTGATTGGTTTCCCCTTTGCGCTCCGCGACCAGCTCCGCGGACAAGCCAGCCTGCAGCGCGTTCCCGGGTTTGCTGCGACCCGCGACCAACCAACGCATCTCCCCAGCTACCTGGCCGCACAGCTTTACGAACAGTTTCGGATCTTGAAACGGGAAAATGTAATCGACGGCAATGATCTGATCGTCCTCGATCGCGAGGCCAGTCGCTTGCTCGATATCTGTGGCGGCTGCGAGCGAATACAGAACACCCGGCTGATTGGTTCCTACCGCACATTTGCTCGCCAGTGCGTGGTGCTTTACCTCGGCACGTTTCCCTGGGGAATGGTGCACGATTACGGCTGGTGGGCGATTCCACTAACTGCTGTCATCGCCTATTTCATGATCGGAATGGAAACGGTTGCCGAGAATGTCGAACTCCCTTTTGGCTATGACGAAGACGATCTCGACCTCGACCGGTTATGCGAAGTGATTCGCGAGTCCGTCACGGAGATCTTTGAACGGAGAGTCGGGCAGGGAACTGGCGTCAGCTAGTCATAGTCAACTGGTCGAGTAGCCGAGGTCCCGCCTTGCCTGGCCGCTGTGCCCAAGACTGCCGGACTTCCGCGCCCAGCCCGCGGGCAACGCGCTCTTTTCCGTGCCGATACAAAGATCAGTCCTTCCTGAACCCCGCGTCCAGCCGCTGCTGAAATGAACCGACCGGCGCCAGTTCGCTTTCCAGTTCGCCTTCCGGCAGGCACTTGGTGACCCAGCACTCGCCATCCGAAACCCAATAGATGGCGTCCTGGTGAAACTCCCGGCCCAATTCCCGAGCCAAGTCCAGCGGCATCTTCACCGCCCAGCCTTCCTCGGCATGTCCATCTTCTGGCGAGTAACCGGTGATTCGCCAATGCCAAAATCCGAACCCCTGCAGGCGGGTCTGAAGTCGCTGATCCGCTGCTTGATTTTTGGCCGCACTCCAACGCTCACCGGTCGTTGCCCAAGCGGTGATGATCGCGAACGAAACGGGCCAGGCAGGTGGTAGTGCGGGGCAGCGAAAGCGGACCAGAAAGTATGCTGGGTGGTAGGTTCGCTGTGACATTGGCCGATCTGGAGAAGAGTTCTCTGGCGGTGGCAGAAATGGGATTTCAAAATTGCGGTGGGAGCGACCAGCCCAGCGATGGTATAATTTAGTCGCGGGGCCACGCGCATGCTTGCCCCCCCACCAGTTTTTTCGGAGCTCTGAGATGCGACCCCAACCCAGCCGTCGTGAAGCCTTGCAGAACGGAGGACTTTCCTTCGGCGCTGCTGCCTTGTTTGGTCTCCCCCTGTCTATGGTCCCGCCGCCGCGATTGAGTCTGCGCGAGTTTCAGGAACAGCTGGTGAAGACGCCAATACAAGCTGAGGGGCCGTTTTACCCCAACCCGTTGCCACTCGATACCGATAACGATCTGCTGATCATCAATGAGAAGATCACACCCGCCGTTGGCGAAATCACCCACCTCACGGGCAAGGTGCTAGACATCAATGGCCGCCCCATTCGAAATGCGCTTGTCGAAATCTGGCAAGTCGACAGCAAAGGTGTTTACCTTCACAAGGACAGCGACAACTACGCCCAGCGGGATTCGAATTTCCAGGGTTATGGCCGGTTTACAACAACTCCCTCGGGTGAGTATTACTTTCGAACGATCAAACCGGTTTCATACCCCGGAAGGACTCCCCATATCCATGTCAAAGTCACCAAGGACGGCAAGCAGCTGTTGACTACCCAGTGCTTCATCAAGGGGCACCCGCAAAACGAGCGCGATGAGGTTCTCCAGGACATTCAAGATCCAGCAGCTCGAGACTCGGTGATCGTTGACTTCGCGCCGCTCGCTGATTCGAAAATCGGTGAACTCGCCGCGCATTTTCAGATGGTTGCCGGATTGTAAGCGGCGCCAACGGCCCGCTGCTCGCTTCTCTATCCCCGGCTCAAAAAGTGCCGGGGAAGCGAACGGTCAGAGGGAACGCCGCGGTGGCGCAAGCAGATTTGATACAAGCAGGCCGCCAACAATCGAGATCGCTATCAACACGGTGCCAAACGCAAACTCCAATCCAGCCAAGCCCTCCTGCTCGATGAATGCCGTCAGGCTGCGATAGCCCAAGCTGCCGGGGACCAGGAGCAGGATGCCGGGCATCGTGGCAACCAGCGCGGGGCGATCGAGCCAACGCGCGTAAAGATTCCCGGCGAGGCCAATCACCAGAGCCCCAACCAAGGCGCCGAATTCACTTCCTTTCCAGCCGGCGGCAGTCGCGCTGCTGATGAATCCGGCCCAAGCTACCACCACGATGATCGACCACTCGCTGCGCCTGGCCTGAAACAAAATGGCCAGCAGGAATGGGCTGATGAAAAGCGCGACAAAATAAGCCCAACCCGGCAGTCGAATCGAGTTCACCTCTGCTGGCCGAAGCTCTGCTCCCAACCGCCACGCCATCGCCACGCCGCAAGCCAGTGCCAGGAAAACAACCGCCGCCCAGGCAAGCCGAGCCACTCCGGATGAAAAATGCCGATTGGCCAACTCGGTCATCGCCACTGTGAAATTCAATCCCGGAACGAGAATGATCAGCGAACCGAGCGTCGCAATTCTGTCATCGAAGGCTGGAATGACCGCGGACAGAGCCAGTGCGATGGCAGCACAAAAGAATCCGGCCGTTACTTCGAGGAGATTTTCCTGGGGTGCAATGCGCCGAAGCCAGATTCCCCACGCCTGAATCACGCCTCCCATCAGGGTGGCAAACAGCACCTCGCGAATTCCTGCTCCCAGAAATACGGTGACGCAGCCGGAAACGACCGCAGCGGAAAGCAGAATCAGCCATAGCGGGTAGCGCGCACCCTGCTGGGAGATTGCGGTCAACCGCGCCGAAGTTTCTGCCAAGCTCGCCTTGCCATCCTCAAGATACTCGAGCGCCTCGTCGACTTCGTACAATTTGCCAAGATCGGTATCACCCGGTTCAATCCGCTTCAGCACCGTCCGCTGACTTCCGCTCTCGAAAGACAAAAGCAGCGAGGTTGGGGTGTACAAAACATCCACCGGCTCCTCAATCACTCGGGCCAAACGGCCAATGACCCGCTCCAGTCGATGCGAGGGCGCCCCCAGTTGATGCAGAAGCGTAGCCGTCTGCACAAGAAATTTCTGTTGCGGAAGCAGGTCTGAAAAGTCTGAAGGACTCAAGCAATGGGTTCCAGTCCGGGGGCCGTGTTCAATTCCGCCTCTGGTTGTAGCGGGTTAACCGTCAGCCAGGTAGCTCAAAAGGGACAATCACCCGACCGGTTTCCTCGAGCCCGAACTCGGCTACATCTTTGCCAGTGGAACATCGTTATCGGGGCGGCGGAAGGCAGCACCCAGACCCAACGCCGCCGCCAACAGGGCTACAGGCAGTGTGGCCAACAGCAGGATTTCATAGCGCGGGGGATTCGGCTCAATCGCGCCGATAAACAGGCCCCCCAGCAACCAACTCGAGAGCAGCGGCAATATTCGCCCGGGCTCCAACTTCGCTCGGGCGACTGGCAACATGGCCGACAGCACCACGCCGAACAGGGCCGCGGCCGTAATCAATAACCAGCGGGCATTGGTCAAACTGAACCCCGCCCCAATCCAAGCCGCGCCCACGAGCGCGGCAACACCAAAACATGACAGGATGAAGTGCGGGCGCGATGCTCGCCCCAGCCAATCAACGGCCATGATCAAAGCCACTGTCGCCAGCCCCAGACCAACCATCAAATAAACCCGCTGCTCAGCCAAATCGCTCCAAGTCGGTACCAAGAGATAACCAGCCAGCGCTCCACAGGTCAACGCCCAGAAAAGCCGCTCTAGCCAGTGACTGCCCGCCCGAAAGCCCGCAACTCCAGCCAGCCAGCACCAAACCGCGATCGCCGGAAGCCAATGCCAGTGTCGCTCGGGTTGGTGAAGGTTTTTTCCGAGCAGGAAAAAGCCGCCGAGCAAACAGGCACAAAGGATGGCAGTTGCCGCCCCCACTGGTTGCCATCGAACCGGGAGTCGCCCTGCGATCAGCATCCCGACCAGGGCAAGCAGGGCCGGTATTGCCAGACAGTATCCGAGATATTCCTGAACCATCACCAACTCCCGATTTTCACGACCGTTCAAAAAGAAAAGGGGCGGATGACGCCTGCGCCACCACACCCCATCGAGGCCTTTACTTGACCTTGCAAAAACGAAGCGGCGTAGGCGGGAAGCCAGTTCCCGACTCAACCGCCAGTGAGCCTACTTGGACAACACGCTTTTGGGGTCGGTCTTCTCCCCCAACACAAAGGAAACGGCGACATCCTTGCTCACCTTCTCCGTCATCTTGTCCATACCAAACTTGGCCCGATCAATCGTCACTTCACCGACCAGGGTGAACCCGGCCGAACTCATCGACAAGGTGACGGGAATCTTCACTTCTTCCGTGCCCTTCATCAAGCTCAGCTTGCCCGTCAGAGTCCCTTTGCCATCAGCGCCAATTTCGACTTTGCTGCTCACGAACTTGGCAGTCGGATATTCGCGGGCATCAAAGAAGTCGCCGCTCTTGAGATGCTGAGTCAAATTGCTGTTGAACGTGTACAGCGAGTCAACCTTCATTTCGATGTTCACGCCGGTCAGCGTCTTGCCGTCGGCGCTGAAACTGGCCTCGCCGGAAAATTCCCCAAATCCGCAGGTCCGCGGATCGGGTTTGTCCCCAGTGTGAATCCCGACGAACATCACTTTGGAATTGGCCGGGGTCAGTTTTGCTTTGCCGCCATTGACTCCAATCGGAGTTAACTCTCCCGCTCGATGGACCGCCTCTGTATTTGCGGCTGCCCCGGGGCCCTCAGTCGCACCGCACTGACCAACTGTAGTCGCCAACGCGACGATGACCGTGCAAACCAGATTAAAACCGAGTTTCAACTGCATGACTTACCTCAATTCTGTTCACGAACAAAAACTCTTTGCTCCGCCCGCTCCCGATGATATCAGATAACGGAAAAGCGAAGTTCTTTCGGCAAAACCTCTACGTCTGAGGTCAGCCTGTGGTTCAATGAAAGCTCCCGTTACCAGCCCGATCGGCCAAAGCCGGACCCACTGCCCCCGCTCCCGCCTCCCCAACTGCCGCCTCCCGAACTGCCCCTTCCCGAACTCGATCCGGATGACCAGCCCCCGCCGCCCGATGACCAACTGCCCCCGCCTGAGGACCAGCCTCCGCCGCTTCCCGTGAAGACGCCTCCGCCAAAGCCACCCCAGAAGTCGTCGTTGGACCGTCGCCGCCGCTGCGCCTCGCGAGCCTGAATCTCCCGCCGCTTCTTGGCCACCATCCGCTCCGCGACGGCAATCGCCTCGCTTGCCAAGGCAATCGCCGCCTGACTGTATTCCTGCGTTTGCTGGTAATCACCTTGCGCCAAGGCAGCGCGAGCCCGCTCCAACTCCTCGACCCCGGGTTGATTCACGACGCGCACCCCGTAAGAGCCGCTCCAACTCGCCGCATTGTAAACCTGCTGCGAAGCTTGCTGGAAATCCTCGACACTGTGCCGAGCCAGCTCCAACTCATTCCGCAATTCGCCAATCACAACCCCCAGTTCAGCCGTCTGCCGGGAGGCGTCTGCGTGAATCGCCGCCCAATCGCTGTGCGCAACACTTAATTCCTGAGCTGTCGCCGCAACTTGCTTGCCCAGTTGCTCAATCTGGCGTTGACAACGGGTCACTGTCGCACTGTCCGGAATCTGATCATTCCGAGAACGCTCCACCAGCTGGATCGCCAATTCCAACTCTCGACGGGCTCCGGCGACCGCCCGACCAGCTTCCGCATAAGCCTCGGTATCGGCCCGCAATTTTCCCTGCAACTCATCCAGTTGCAGCTCAATGGCATGGAGCGATTCGGCATCCTGAAGCGGATCCCGCAATTGCCCTGTTGTACGCGGTGCTCCGCCCAGAAGCCCAGCGGTCGACTGCTGCAATCGTCCCACTTCAGCTTTCGTCGCCGCAACCACGCGCTGGTCGGCAGACAGCGAGGAAAGCTGAGCCATTCTGGCGGTCAGGCTCTCCGCCAATTGCTGATTCTGCTCGCCAGCGGCAGTCAGTCCGTTGAGGTGCTGGGCAATTCCGCCCAGCCGGGCCTCGATGACACCGAGTTCTTCCTCAGCCAGATGCACCAGGTTAGCCGCTTCCAGCAATTGACCGTTGCGAAAAACATTCTCTGCCTTTCCCAGTGCCTGGATGGCATCGGCATGAAGCTCGAGGCAACTCGTTTGGCAGGCAGTCACACTCCGGGCCGCAGCCTCCGCGGGCCGGGCTGACTCGTTGGCTTGTGACTGTTCCGATTCGCCCTGCCAGCGGAAGTCTAGCGCTGAGACTGCATACCGCGAACGCGCGGCGGCGATCTGCCGCTCGCTTTCCCGCAGCCGTCCCTCCACCTCAGTTGCCCGCTCGCGAACTTTGCCGACATGGCTCTTGAAATTCTCCAGCACCGCAAGCGAATCTTTAACCAACTGCTCGGCTCGCTCCGCCTCGACGGCAATTGTGTTCAGGGCTTCTTCCGCGGCCCCGACTTTGCCGTAATCCAACGCCGATTTGGCGGCGGTCATTTGCTTGCGAGCGGCTTCGAGCCGCAAGTCAGGGTTGTAGCTCGCCTCTGCCAGCACAGCCGCTGGAGCCAAGCCAAGAGCGGATGCTACCCGTTGGCGACTGCCCAATATGGTCTCCGCCAACTTGCCCAGGCTGTTCGCCGTTTCCTTGTCCAGCTGCCTCGCCAGCTGCAGCCCGCGCGAGACTTGCGGACCGAGCCCGCTGAGCTCGCTGGTGAACCGCTGAGTCTCCTCGCTAATCGCCCGCACACCCGCCGTAGTCACGAGCTGGTTTGCAGTTGCGCTGAGCTGACCCAGCTTCTGCTGTAACCAACCAGTCCGCAGTCCAAGCGACTCGAGTTCCTGCTTCGCCGTCCGCAGTTCAGGCCAGACCTGCTTCCGCGCCGTGTCAATCGAATCGACAATCGCCCGCACATCCGCCGCCCGCTGGCGGGCATCGACCAGCAGCTCTTCCCGCGCTCGCAGGGGATCGGTCGTCGCCAGCGACTCGGCTTCGTCCTGGGCTGCCTGTAAACCGGGCAGTAACTTCCCAAACAAGTCCGGCATCGCAAACAGTCCGTCGGCCTGGGCTGCGCTGGAGTTGACCTGCTCAAGTTTGGTCAAGGCATCAATTTCTCCCTGGAATGCCCGCACATCGTTCACGGTCGCTTCAGTCGCCTCGCGAAATCGCGACACTCCTGCTTGCAGCTGCTCCGCCAGGCGCTCCGCGATGCCAGTGAATTCTGCGAACCCAATCCAGCCGATCGGCCTGACCTGATCAAACTCTTCCATGCCTGCCGGGAGCTTGAGCGACTGGCCGCTGAGCGTGTTCAGGCAGTGCTCAAAGGGCGCGGCACTGATCAGGTTGGAGAACTGGGCAAAGGGATTGAATGGATGCAAGGTGCCATCGGCCGTCTTCAAGACCCGCCGCGCCTCGTCCACCATCGACTTCAGCTGATGGTGCTGCTCCAGCAACTGTTGGCCCAAGGCGAGGGTCTGGCCGGTGAAACCCCGCTTTGCGAGAGCTTGCGGATTGCCCAGGACTTTCGCCGCCTCATCCAAGGTGGGCTGAAATCGCGAGAGGTGTTCCTGCACGTACCGGTCAGTCTTTTCAAACGTCT
>Ga0315899_10004183_pt1 | contig 15613 bp, 13 predicted proteins | sample LakEriMetagenome_2_FD_203518 | JGI IMG/M metagenome (GOLD analysis project Ga0315899, IMG submission 203518) | Freshwater fungal communities from buoy surface, Lake Erie, Ohio, United States - Buoy 4 MA112 | ecosystem: Environmental > Aquatic > Freshwater > Lake | place: USA: Lake Erie, Ohio... | reverse complement strand
ATAAGGTTGCGCAGTTGTAGTATAGGTGTCTGGACAGAAGGTGCCCGACCCACCAGCCACGCCTTCCAGCTCTGCATCGCTGAGTTCTGAGGTCTGGGAAGCCTGGTACCTTATCCACTCTGCCTTGCTGACATCAAACCCTGCTTCTTTTGCCAAGGCTAAGGCGGCATCAAGGTCTGCAGCGCCCTGAAGCTTTTCCCTGAGGCCAGCATCATCCTTAAGTTTGGCAACCAGTGCTGTGAGTTGATGTTCTGACATGAATTCAAGAATAATCATTTTCAACCATAGCGTATCTCCAGCAGCTATCACTACTTCCTCACAAAGTGCCGCCTACGTCATTGACGCGCCACCTTCGTCGTAGATACAGGGCACGCAGAGGTGGTGGGACCCAACCTTGGCCATGGCCTTGGCAGTGCTCTCTCGGGATCGGAGGTGTTGAAGGAGCGTCTGCCGGGCTGCCGGGTGGTGAAGGCCTACCCCACCCTCAGCGTCAAACCGGCCATGTTTTTCTGCGGCAACGACCCGGCCGCCAAAACCACCGTGGGCCAGCTGATCCGCGAGCTGGGCTGGCAGCCCCTCGATGTGGGGGGCCTGGAGCAGGCTCTCCACCTGGAGCACATGACCCTGCTCTGGGTGCGCATGGTGCGCGTGAACGGCCACTCCCCCCCCCACATGGTGTGGGCCGTGTGACAGCGTTGAAGGATGGCGGAAGATCAGATGGCCTCTGGCAAGCGAGCATTGGGCACCATGGCCCCGCGACGGCGGCGGCCCGTGGGCGGCGCGGCTCTGCTGGCGGCGTTGGGCGCGGTGGTGGGAGTGATAGTGGGCGCGAGCCCGCGGCAGGGGATCGCCCAGGAGGTGTTGGGGGGCGTGTTGCCCGCCGGGGCGGGGGCGGAGATTCTGCAGGTGCACAACAGCGCCCGCGCTGTGCTCGGCGTGGCGCCCTTGCGGTGGGATGACGCCCTGGCCGCCACAGCCCTGCAATGCGCCAAGCGCCTGGCGGCGAGCGGGCAATTTCGCCACTGCCGCACCGGCGAAAACCTCTGGATGGGCTCCACCGGCAGCTTCAGCCCCACCCAGATGGCGGAGCTCTGGGCCGCCGAACGCCGCGACTTCCAAGCCGGCACCTTCCCCAACGTGAGTCGCAGCGGCAACTGGCAAGACGTGGGCCACTACACCCAGATGGTGTGGCGCACCACCACCACCTTGGGTTGTGCGGCGGCCGCTGGAGCCGATGGCCTCACCCGGCTGGTGTGCCATTACGCCCCACCGGGCAACATCCTCGGGCGGCCGGTGTTTTAGCGCTGGCTAAGCCCGCAAACTCCAAGCCAGTGGCTGCCCCAAACTTTCGCCGGCGAAGAAGTCACGCCCCCAGGCCTCATCATGCTGATTCCAGACCCAATGGGGTTCCTGCAGCCGACGGGCGAACAGGCGCAGTTGCTCCACGCTGATTGCATAGCCCCTCTGGGCGGCGAGATCGACAATCTCTTGAGGCGACTGCACGGATTGCAAGAGTTTCTGAGCTTCTGTACTGAAGCTGGCCCACGCCGTAAACAGATAAAAGTGATCAGAAGCCATCACGATTGCTGGTAAACACCTCAGCAAATTAGGGGTAAGCTGCGGGCTGTTCAGTGAAATGCTTAACACCAGGATGGCTCTCAAACCACATCATCTTGTGATTGTGTTCTGAGGGCAAAGTTCCTGGCGGCACCGTTCTCCCATACCCCATTGGCCGCCCCCCCAGGTGGCAGGCTCCCTCGATGACCTCTTCCCCTTTCCCCTCCCCCGCGCCCGCCTACGCCCGGCCCCGCTGGTGGGTGCACGGCGATCTCGATGGCTTCCTTGGCCTGGGGCTGGACAATCTGATCCAGATCCTGTTGATCATCGCCCTCTGCCGGGGCGTGCTCGGCTATCCCGATGCCCTGATCTTTGGCGTGATCCTTCCCGCCACGGGCCTCAGCCTGGTGGTGGGCAACCTGGCCTATGCCATCCAGGCCTACAAGCTGGATCAGGCCGAGGGGGGCGCCCGCCGCACGGCCCTGCCCTACGGCATCAACACCGTGAGCCTCTTCGCCTACGTGTTTCTGGTGATGCTGCCCGTGAAGCTCAGCGCCCTCGGCGCCGGCGCCAACGCCGAGACGGCTGTGCGTCTCTCCTGGCAGGCCGGTCTGCTGGCCTGTTTGGGTTCGGGCCTGATCGAATCAGCCGGGGCCTTCGGTGCCGCTGCCTTGCGCCGCTGGTTGCCCCGCGCCGCCCTGCTGGCCACCCTGGCGGGCATCGCCCTGGGTTACATCGCCCTGGGCTTCTTCTTGCGCACCTATGCCCAGCCCGTGGTGGGCCTGGCCGTGCTCGCCGTGATCCTGGTGGCTTACTACGGCAAGATCCGTCTGCCCATCCCTGGGGGCCTGTTGGCCGTGATCGTGGGCACCCTGCTGGCCTGGAGCACTGGCGTGCTGCGGGTGGATGGGGCCACCTGGCAAACCAACCTGGCGTCGGTGGGTTTCCACCTCCCGGTGCCCCAGATCGGTGCCCTCTGGGAGGGCCGCTCCCAGCTGCTGCCCTGGCTCGGGGTCACCATCCCGATGGGCCTGTTCAACGTGCTCGGCTCCTTGCAAAACCTCGAAAGCGCCGAAGCCGCCGGCGATGCCTACCCCGAACGCCCATCCCTGCTGATCAATGGCATCGGCACCGCCGTGGCGGCCCTGCTCGGCTCCTGCTTTCCCACCACCATCTACATCGGCCATCCGGGCTGGAAAGCGATGGGCGCTCGCATCGGCTACTCCTGGCTCAATGGCCTGGTGATGGGCCTGGGCTGCCTTTTCGGGCTCTTTGGCCTGGTGGGGCAGATCGTGCCGATTGAAGCGGGCATGGCGATCGTGCTCTACATCGCCTTGGTGATCGCCGCCCAGGCGTTTCAGGTGACCCCCGCCCGCCATGCGCCCGCCGTCGCCCTGGGCCTGATGCCCGGCCTGGCCGGCTGGGGCGCCCTGCTGCTCAAGGCCGGCCTGCGGGCCGGTGGCGCCGGCACCCCAGCCACACCCTTCTCCCCCGCCCTGATCGACAGCTTGAAGCAGGCCGATGTGTGGGCCGCCGGCGCCTTTGCCCTGGAGCAGGGCCAAATCGTGGCCGCCATGCTTCTGGCCGCCATGCTCGTGTATGTGATTGATCAGCGCTTCCGCGCCGCTGCCCTCTGCGCCCTGATCGCGGCCCTCTCCTCCTGGGTGGGTCTGCTGCATGCCTGGCGCTTCACCCCGGCCGACACCGTCTTCCACCTGGGTTGGGGCACGGGCGCCCCCTGGGCTCTGGGCTATCTGGCGATGGCGGTGGTGTTTCTGTTGGGGTGGTGGAGCCGGCTCAGGGGAGCACCTCCGCCCACTGGCGCATCCAGCCCAGCCCAGGCACGGCTGCGAAATGGCCGTCCAGGCTGAACAACAGCGCGGCCGAGACGCTCGCGGCTTCCTCCAGGATCCAGGTCTCCGCCAACGTGATCAGCTCCGAGCCCTTGCCCGTCTCCAACGCCCCCTTGCTCCATCTGCGTGCATTGGCTCGTGGCGTCTCCCGACCATTGCGCCCTACTCTGGCAATTAGTCGCGACTTTTTGCCAGAGTGCTGGAAGATGGTCGCATGCGGCGCTATTTGGAGCCGCAACTGATTCGGGATCTGGGGCGCAAGGCGGTGGTGCTGACCGGCGCCCGGCAGGTGGGCAAGACCACCCTGGCCCGACAGCTCATGGAGCGTTACCCGCAGGCCCAATATCTCAATTGGGACGTGCCCCGGGACCGGGCTGTTCTGAATCGACAGTCGTGGAATCCTCGGGCTGGGCTGCTTGTGCTCGATGAAATTCACAAGATGCCCGAGTGGAAAGCCTGGCTGAAGGGCGTGATTGACGCCAAGCCGCGCCATCAGGAGCTCCTCGTCACTGGAAGCGCCCGCATGGAAACGTTTCGCCAATCTGGTGAATCCCTCGCTGGCCGCTATCTGCATCTGCATCTCGACCCCATTTCCGTGCGCGAGTGGAGTGCCCATACGGGTGCGACGCCTGAGGAGGCCCTCGAGCACCTCGTCGAACGGGGTGGGTTTCCTGAGCCGTGCCTGGCCGACCATCCAGACGACGCCCAGCGTTGGCGCTGCCAATACGCCACCGACCTCATCCGGGAGGATGTGCTCGAATTTTCTCGCCTGCAGGAGATCAACACCATGCGGGTGTTTTTTGAGCTGTTGCGTGAACGGGTTGGCTCCCCCCTGTCGCTGGCCTCGCTGGCCCGTGATCTGGCGGTCTCCCCCACCTCGCTTCGGCGCTATCTCGACATCCTCCAGGCCCTGGTTGTGGTGATCGTGGTGCAGCCCTGGCACCACAACATTGCCCGTTCTCTGCTGCGGCAACCCAAGGTCTATTTCACCGACACCGGACTGGTGAAGGGCGACGCTGGGCTGCGCTTTGAAAATGCTGTCGCCGTGATGCTCCACAAGCAGGCCCACTTCATCGGCGATACGCGCGGCCGCCAGGTTGCGTTGCACACGATTCGCACCAAAGATGGCGCCGAGGTGGACTTCTGCCTGAGCCTGGATGGAGAGCTCACCACCTTGGTGGAATGCAAACTCGCCGACGTCTCACCCCATCGAGCCTTGACCCGCTTTGCAGCGCAGTTTCCTGACGCTGAAGCGGTGCAGCTCGTGCGCGATGCCAGGCAGGTGGAGGCCCGCGGGCCGATCACCATCGTGCCAGCCGCCCAGTGGTTGGCCCAGTTGGAGGTGTGAAGGGGCTGCTCCGTTGGATATCCCAACCTGGTGTGGCGCTATGGGGCCATTTCGCCAATCACGACGTGCCATCCGCTTGGGCAAGGCCTACGGGGATAACGGCCAGCTGCAACGTGCCCTGTCGCCCTTGTTGGAATCCATCTCCAGGCTCCGGCCGCTCAGCCAGGCCGATCCCTCCCGCCGCGCCGACCTCTCCCGCTCGCTGACCAGCCTCGGCTTTCCGCGCCTTCAGACGGGCCAACCCGATCAGGCGCGGCCGCTGCTGGAGGAAGCGTTGGGCCTCCTTCAGCCCCTTGCCGCCCAAAACCCAGAGCTGCGCGACGCTTTGATCCGCACCCAAGCCAACCTGAGGAACAGCTTGACCGAGTTGGAGCGGCTGCGGCGTTGATGCAGACAGCGCCCAGAAGCTGCCATGGGCCGCAAGCATCAAACTCGCTGGGAGATTCACAAGATGATTGGATAAAAATTCCTAACTTGATTGCCTGGCTGATGCATGGTGCAAGGGACGATGATCCCCTGTCGACCATCGAAAGCATGAGGCAAGTGTTGATCATGCTCGGACTGGCCTACTTGCATGAGATCCCCGTGCATGCGAAGCGGCTGGAAGCGTCCAGCCCCAGCGGGGCCCAGATTGGCTTGGCAAGCCTGTTGAAAGGAGTATGGCAGATGCCGGGGGTGGCCGGGTTGGTTCTGGGACTTGTTGCTGGTTCTATCTATTTTGTGTTCAGACAAAAGCAACGCCAGGAAAAAGTCGTTGCTCCTCATCCCGACGACTCATATTTCAGAGAAGTTATTGAAAGTGAGTTGCAGCGGCGTCAAGCCGATTATGTCCTGGAAAAAGATTCTGTTGTTGTGAGGTCTAAAGCTGATTCTGCGATGTTGCCCATCTTGCCTATCCAGGAGATTTGTTACGGCCAGTCCCAGGAGAAATGGCCGTCAGAGATTCAAGCCTATTTTGCAGCGGCGTTGAGTGAAAACCCCATTCATTTTGGTCCACTTTCAGAGATTTTGGCGTTCAAGGAACAGCTAGATCCATTCGACCCTAGGCTTCCTCTGCTTCGTTACCATGAGCTGCGTGAAATTGAGAAGCGTCAATGGGTGAGTGATCCGATTGATGTTTCAAGGCTGAGCCCTGAAACCACGCAGGAGATGAAAACAATCCTGGCTTCTGGTCTGTCTTTTTCCAGTCGAGATACGCAGGATTTTGCAAGAAGAATTTTCCCCGGCCCTCCTGACGAACGCTTGGAATTGCTTTGCCAACTTTACAAACGGGTTAATGCTGAAGAGAGGTCTTATATTCGTTCGCTGATTGACCCTGGCATGGGTTGGCAGCTGCAGGCCTTTGCAAGGCGCTCAGCTGTCTTTGGTAGAAGAAAATCTGAATGGCGGCACATCATGAATGGTTTCATTGCGTTGGCGATAGAGGACCTTGCGGCGGGGGACGCACGCGATGATTTGGTGACGCTTGCCCTTCTTTATCACTGTGCTGATGCGATCGAGGTCAATCCAGTGCTGCTCATGCAGCAGATCACGGATCTGGCCAGCCCTCCCATCGCCAGTTTGTTCGCTGATTTCATTCAAAGGGATGATCTTCATCAGATCCATCTAGAGATGGGCTGGCGCGAAGTGAAAGGGCCTTATGGAATTGGCTATGTCTTGGCCTTGGCGTGATTGCAGGCTGCCAAGCTTGAGCAGTGCCCCCTCCCCTACCCCACGAGCACCCGCTCCCCCTGATGCCGCCTGCGCTCGGCCTGCACTTGCAGTTCGTCGCTGTCCGCCTCTTCAAGGGGCAGATCAAACCAGAAGGTGGTGCCCACCCCCAGCTCGCTCACCATCTGCACCGCGCAGCCGTGCTTCTCCAAAATGCCGCGCACGATCGAGAGACCCAGCCCCGTGCCCACCTCGGTGTGCACGGCGTTTTCCACCCGGTAGAAGCGCTCGAAGATGCGCTCTTGATCGGCTTGGCTGATGCCCGCTCCGGTATCAGAGATCTCGATGCGCACCTTCGGAAGGGGGGAACTCAAGGGGCAGCTGGGCGCCTCGACAGGACCGGTGGTCGGATCAATGGTGCAGTGGTCTGGCCAGGGGTAGGCGCGCAGGGTTAGCTGCCCGCCCGGGGGCGTGAACTTCAGGCCGTTGCCCACCAGGTTGTCGAACACCTGCAGGAGCAGATCCCAATTGCCGCGAACCCTCGGCAGCTGCGCTTCGCTCTCCAGCTCCAGCGCCACCCCCTTCTCCTGGGCATTGAGCCGGTAGGTGCGCAGCGTTTGCTCCATCGCCACCTCCACATCCACCGGCTCCAATTGCCACTCCCGATCCGATTCCAGGCGCGAGAGATCGAGCACGTCATTGACGAGTCGGGTCAGCCGATCGGTTTCGGCGTTGGCGATGCCCAGAAACTCCTTCTTTTGCTCTTCGCTCAGTTGATCGCCCAGGTCGTAGAGCGTTTCCACATAGCTCTTGATGTTGAACAGCGGCGTGCGCAGCTCGTGCGACACATTGCTGATGAAACGGCTCTGGGCCGCATTGAGTTCCACCTCCCGGGTGAGATCCTGCACCGTCATGGCGATGCCCTTCAGGCTTTCGCCGCTGGCATCGCGCACCGCCTGCAGCACGATCCGCAGCGTGCGCGCTGGATCGCCCACGCTGCAGCGCAAATCCGAAGACTCCTTTTCGCCGATGATCAAGCTCGTGAGCGGGCTGTGCAGCTCCATCGCCAGCCGCTCCGGCAGCTCACTCTCCAGATCGTTTCCCTCAAGATTCCGGCCCTCCCAGCGAAACAGCCGGCGAGAGGTGGGATTGGCCAGCACGATGCGCCCCTCCTCATCGAGCAACACCGCCCCATCGGCCATCGTGGCGATCAGGGATTGCTGCTTCACCTGGGCGGCGGTGAGCTCCTCGATGTTGGCCTCGTTGTAGGCCTCCAGTTGGGAGGCCATGGTGTTGAAGCCCTCCAGCAATTCCCCCAACTCCCCGCCCACCGGCAGGGCCAGACGGGTTTGGAAATTGCCGCCCGCGATCGAGCGCACCCCTCGCAGCAGCTCCTTCACCGGCTGGGTGATCGTGAGGGCATTGAACACCGAGCCGAGAATCACCAACACCCAGATCGAGATGAACACCGCCACCGTCACCTCGCGGGTGAGAGCAGCGCTGGCCAAGAGGGTTTCGTTGGGGTTGATCCCCAGCGCCACCACCCCCAGATACTTGCCTTCATCGAGCAGGGGCACAAACACGTCTGTCACCTGCCCATCGGGGGTGAGGTGTTGGCGGATCAGGGGATTGTCAGGACGTTGGGGGAGATCGGCGGGCAGCTCCAGCCGCCGGCTGAGCAGCTCATTGGCTGGTGCCGAGCCATCCCCGCCCTCGCCCATCGGGATGCCCAGATAGATGGCGCCATCCGCATCGGCGAACACGATGTAGCGCAGGCTGCGGCTGGTTTGCCAAAACCGCTCCGCCACGGTCGCCAACTCTTTCGCCGGTCCCTGGCTCACCAAGGGCTTCACGTTGGCCGCCAGCAGCAGGCCCAAATCCCGCGCATAGCGCGTGTCGCTCATGCGGGCATCCTTCTGGATGCCATTGAGGGCAAAAAACGTGATGCCCGTCATCAGCAGGCTCACCACCAGGGTGGCCACCGCCAACAGCTTGGTTTGCAAGCTGAATTCCGCCCACCAGCGGGCCAGCCGCTCCTGCCAGGGTCGTGGCGTGCTCATCGGCTCTGCCCCCTCACCTGATGGCCGATGTCGCGTCGAAACTGCATGCCTTCGAAATGCACCTGGGCCAGGCCCTCGTAGGCCAGGGCAAAGGCCCCATCGAAATCCTCCGCCTGGGCCACCATCGCCAGCACGCGGCCGCCGCTGGTTTCGCAGCCGCCATCGCTGCGGCGGCGTGTGCCCGCATGGAATAGCTGCCGCTGCGGATGGGCCGCGGGGCGTCCCTCCAGCGCATCGCCGCTGCGCACCGCTCCCGGGTAGCCCGCCGCCGCGGCGATCACACAGGCGCTGCAGCCGGGCTGGATGGTGAGCTCCGGGGCCCAATCCAGCCGGCCGTTGGCGCAGGCCAGCAACACCTGCGCCAGCTCCGGACCCAGGAGGGGCATCAGCGTTTCGCACTCCGGATCGCCGAAGCGGCAGTTGAATTCGATCACCTGCGGGCCGCTGGCGGTGAGCATCAGGCCGGCGTAGATCACCCCCCTGTAGTCGATGCCCCGGGCTCGCAAGGCCGCCAGGGTGGGCTCAATCACGCGCCGCTGCGCCTCCTCCAGGGCCGCGCCAGCCAGCAGCGGCGCCGGTGCATAGGCCCCCATGCCGCCGGTGTTGGGGCCCGTGTCGCCCTCGCCGATGCGCTTGTGGTCTTGGGCGGGGGGGAGCAGCACCAGCCGCTCCCCGTCGGTGAGGGCGAACACCGACACTTCAGGCCCTGTGATGCGCTCTTCCAACACCACCGTGGCGCCCGCCGCCCCGAACCGCCCGTCAAAGGCCTCCCGAATCGCTTGCCGGCAGGTGTCCAGATCCTCGGGCACGGTCACCCCCTTGCCCGAGGCCAGCCCATCGGCCTTCACCACCAGGGGCCGGCCCTGCCGCTCCAGCACCGCCAGGGCCTCCTCCACAGAGCTCGTGCACCAGTGCCCTGCCGTGGGCACGCCCGCCTCCACCATCAGCGCCTTGGCCCACTGCTTGCTCGCTTCCAGCTGGGCCCCGTCGGCGCCAGGGCCAAACACCGCCAGGCCAGCCGCCCGCAGTTGGTCCGCCAATCCCGCCGCCAGAGGGGCCTCCGGCCCCACCACCACCAGATCCACGCCGAGGCGGCGAGCCGCCTCCAGCAGCCCGGCGGCGTCGGTTTCGGCCACCGCCAGCTGGCCGCAACCGGCCAGCTCCGCCGTGCCCCCATTGCCAGGGGCCACCCACACCTGCTCCACCCCATGGCTGCGGCCCAGGCCCCAAGCCAGGGCGTTTTCCCTGGCGCCTCCACCCACCACCAATATCCGGGTTGGCGCCATGGGCGAACGCTCAGGGGGCCTGGCAGGGGCGGGATCGGCGGGGCTGTCAGAGGCAGGGGCCGGTGACACCATCGGGCGGGAGTGGCAGAGGGTGAAAGGGTTGGGGGATGCCGCCGACTGGAAGGCTGCGGCGGGGCGGTGGCTGCTGGAGAGGCGGCTGGAGGGGCGGTTCGGCGTGAACCTCTGCCGATAGGTTGGGCGGAGCGCAGCCTCGTTTGTGGCCACCCTGCCATTCTCCGCCCCAGCGATCGCCGCCGTGAGACCCGCCGTGCGGCTGGCGCAGCGGCTGTCGCCGAGGGGAGCGCAGGTGCAGGAGGTGGCGCGGGGTGTGGGGATGGGCTTCGGGCTTGCTCTGGCGGTGTTGCCTCTGGTGCCACGCGGCGCCATGGCTCAGGCCCAGAGGCAGGGAGGCTCCGCGCGCCCCCTGCAGGGCGCCCCGGCGGCCGGGCGACCCCAATCCCAGCGCCTCACGGGCGACAGCCCCCCTGCCAACCCCCCAGCTGCCTCGCCGGCTGCTCTCGCCAGTCCGCCGCCGCCCCTGAGCGAAGCCGCCTTTGCTGCCTTGCTCCAGCAGGACAACCTCGATCAGCTCAACCAGGCCTGCACCCAAGTCCTCCAGGAGGACAATCCCACCCGTCTTCGGCAACTGCAAGAACGGCTCATGGTGGTGCGTCCCGCGCCCCAGCCCCTGCCCGTGGTGCTCGCCAACGCGGAGGTGCTGCTCACGTGCCGTGCGCCCCATGGAGCGCTCACCGTGCTCAATCGCTTCGGGCCCGGGCCCGGGGCGGGCCGAGTGCAGTGGCTCTTGCTGCAGTGGCGGGCGGCCACCGCCACACTCGATCACCGCCGGGCTGCCCTCGCCCTCCATCGGCTCACCTCCGGCAGCGATGCTCGCTTGAGCCAGCTCACCCTGCCCATCCGTCGTCGGGAGGATGGCAGCGTGGTGACTCGCTCCGCGGTGGAGGTGTTGGCTGGTCATTTGGAAGCCCGTGGCTTCAGCGAAGCGGCTGGCCAGTTGCTGCTCTGGCACCCCGTCGCCGGCGCTGTCGGTGCCGACCGGTTGGGCCGCGCCGTGGCCCTCCTTCAGGAGCTGCCTGTGGAGGAGCGCGAAGCCATTTTGGAGCGTGCCTTGGATCAGGCCGCCGCCGTTGGTGCCTGGAGCCTGGTGGGTGACCTGCTCGATGCCCAGGCCGCCCTGCCGAGCAGCCGCGCCGTAGCGCGGCGCCTGCGGTTGAGTCCCCGCCTCGATGATGCCTATGGCGAGTGGTTGCTCCGTCGCGCCGATCCCTCCGCCCAGGTGCGGGCCCGGCAGCTGGAGGAGCAGCTCCGCTCTCCCCAGGCCCCCGGCGGCCATGCCTACCCCTCCCCCCAACCCCCTCCTGCCCCTCCCTCGCCGCCCTCGCCATGAGCTTTCCCTTCCAGCTGGGTGCCCTGCTCCATGAGGGCAAGGCCAAGCGGGTCTATGCCACCGACCGCCCCGATGTGCTGGCGGTGGAATTCAAGGACGACGCCACGGCGTTCAATGCGGCCAAGAAGGCTTCCCTGGCCGGCAAGGGGGTGATGAATTGCCGCATCTCTGCCCTCCTGTTTGAACATCTCGCCTCCCGCGGCATCCCCAGCCATTACCTTGGCTTGCTCCAGCCGGGATGGATGGCCGTGCGGCCTGTGGCCATCGTTCCCTTGGAAGTGGTGATGCGCAATGTGGCGGCCGGATCCCTGTGCCGCCAGCTGCCCGTGGCCGCCGGCACCCGCCTGGATCCACCCCTGCTGGATTTTTACTACAAGGATGATGCCCTTGGCGATCCCCTCCTCACGGAAGCGCGCCTGGAGCGGCTGGCCCTTGTCACCCCTGCGGAACGGGAGTCGATCGAGGTGTTGGCCCGTCAGATCAACGCAGAACTCTTGACCCTGCTGGCTGGGGTGGGCCTGGAGCTGGTGGATTTCAAGATCGAGCTGGGCCATGCTCCCGAGGGCCAGTTGCTGTTGGCCGACGAGATCAGCCCTGACACCTGCAGGCTCTGGGATCGGGCCACCAGCGACACGCAGGACCGCATTTTGGACAAGGATCGATTCCGACAGGATCTTGGCGGCGTTGTCGAGGCCTACGGGGAGGTCCTCAAACGGGTCGAAGGGGTCTGTGCTGAACCGGGGTTTTATCGGTAAGGTCTGCCGGAATTGCGGCCTGGCCGCGCAGCAGAGGATTCATGCCTGGCGATCGCCCCCGAACGACGCCCTCCACGCCGTCCCGATCGCCCGGGGTAGCCGCCGCCCTCCCCCTCCTCTCCCTGGCCCTGTTGGGACAGGGGAGCGCCTTGGCGGGAGAGGCCTCTCCGACCGTCGCGCCAGGGCTAGAGCCCCCTCAGACGATTGCGCTGGCCTCCTCTGCTCCCCAAGTACCGGCCCTCCCCCTGGAGGCCATTCCAGGGATGGAGGCTCGTGGCACCACGCCTGCATCGCTGCCTGTGGCTCCGCCGCCCCCTCTAGAGCCCACCCTGATGGCCCAGGCCAGCCGCACCCTCACTCCGGCTGGTGCGGCGCCGCCGTCCAATGAGCCTCCCGGCGCGATCACCCTTCCCCCCGACGGCTCCCAGGCTCCCCCCACCAGCGATGCCGCACCGCCCCTGAGCGAACCCTTCGGCTCCCCCTCTCCCAATACCGTCCAACCCACTCCGGCGGCCCCCGAGGGCCAAGCCACCCCTCCGGTGGCCCAGCCCCAACCGACTCCCAGCAATGAGCCGCGGGTGTTGGTCAGTGAAGTGGTGATCAAAGGCCTGGACGGACACCCGGAGAAGGAACGGATCGAGCGGGCCGCCTACGCCGCCATGACGGTCATCCCCGGAACGGAGGTGACCCGCAGCGACCTGAAGAAGGATCTGGCCGCGATCTACGCCACCGGCTGGTTTTCCGATGTGCGCATGGAACCCGTAGATTCCGCCCTCGGGGTGCGCCTGGTGGTGAAGGTGGTGCCCAATCCCGTGCTCACCAAGGTGACCTTGGATCCGTCGGATGCCAAGGTGCCCAGCTCTGTGGTGCAGGACACCTTCGCGGCGGATTACGGCAAGACCATCAATCTCACCACCCTGAAGACTCGCATTGAAGACCTTCAGAAGTGGTATGCCGATCAGGGCTACTCCTTGGCCCGGGTGACCGGCCCCAGCCGGGTGAGTCCGGATGGAGAACTGGTGCTGGCTGTGCGGCAAGGCATCGTCGATGGGGTGGAGGTGCAGTTTCTCAACAAGGAAGGCTCCGCCACCAACGACAAGGGCCAGCCGATCCGCGGCAAGACCAAATCCTGGGTGATCACCAGAGAGATCTCGATGAAGCCGGGGGAGATCTTCAATCGACGCAATCTCGAAGATGACATCAAGCGCCTCTATGGCACCGGTCTGTTCAGCGACGTGAAAGTCACCCTGCGGCCCATGCCCTCCGAACCGGGCCGCATCACCATCGTTCTCGGCATTGTGGAGCAATCCACCGGCTCCCTCTCCGGCGGCCTCGGCTACAGCCAGAGCCAGGGGGTGTTTGGCCAGGTGCAGGTGCAGGACAGCAACTTCCTCGGCCGGGCCTGGGATGTGGCGACCAGCTTCACCTACGGCCAGTTTGGTGGGTTGGCGGATGTGACCTTCACCGACCCGTGGATCAAGGGAGATCCCTTCCGCACCGCCCTGCGCGTCAAGGGTTTCATCAGCCGCGATGTTCCCCAGATCTTCCAAAGCCAAGACAACGGCAGCATCTACACCGCCTCGGATTTCTATCAGGCTCCCTCCTCAAAGTACGCCTACAACATCAACAACAACAACAACCCCAACGGCAAGGTTTTTGGCAGTGTGCAAGAGGCGGAAGAAGCCAATCCAAACGTCAGTTGGTACGACTTTGACGGCAACTCTGTGGTGATCCAGCGTGTGGGCGGCAACGTCCAGGTGGTGCGCCCTCTCAATGGTGGTAATCCCTTCAAGCGCGCCAAGTGGAATGTGATTGCTGGCTTCAGCGCCCAGGAAGTCACTCCCATGAACTACTCCGGGGCCAATATGCCTTATGGGGTGTCGACCAATGCCTTCTTAGATCAACAATATGGTGCAAAAACAGATCCAGATGGCATCATCTGCATCGCCTACAACTGCGCCCAGCACAACCAGTTGGTTGGCGTGAGGCTCGCCGCCACGATGAACACGCTCAACGACCCGCGCAATCCCACGAAGGGCAATTTCTTGAGCCTGGGCACCGAGCAATTTGTTTCCGTTGGGCCCGATTCACCCACCTTCAACCGTTTGCGGGCGGGCTTCACCCACTACATCCCGGTGAATTGGCTCAAGTTTTACAAAGGCTGCCGCGCTAAGCCCGGCGAAACCCCGGATTGCAAGCAGGCCCTCGCTTTCCAGGTCACCGCGGGCACCAACATCGGCAGCCTTCCCACCTACGAGGCCTTTTGCCTTGGGGGGGGCAATTCGGTGCGCGGCTATTACGATTGCGATCTCGGCGTGGGCCGCAGCTTTGGGGAAGCCACGATCGAATATCGCTTTCCGCTCTTCAGCATCGTGAGTGGAGAGCTGTTTGTGGACGGGGGCTCGGCCTTCGGCACCCAGAAAAACGTGCCTGGTCAACCGGGCGAATTGCTGGACAAACCCGGGCAGGGCTTCTCCGTGGGTACGGGTCTGATTGTCACCACGCCGGTGGGTCCCCTGCGGCTGGAGGTGGCCAGCCAGGATTTCACCGGCGACTGGCGCTTCAACCTTGGCGTGGGCTGGAAGTTCTAGTGAGCATTTGGCCTTCGGATTACGGCACGGCCTACACCCTGGCTGCACCTGTCGAGCGCCATGGGGTGGGCCTTCACAGTGGCGCCAGCTGCCGCGTGCGTCTCTCCCCCTCCAGCCGCGAGGGGTATTGGGTGGGCTGGCTGCAGGCCCCTTCGGAGGGTCTGCAGCGCCTCTCCCCCTCCCAGGTGAGCGACACCCGGTTGTGCACGGCCCTGAAGCTGGGGCAACGCCAGCTCGCCACCGTGGAACATCTGCTGGCTGCTCTGGCTGGCACGGGGATCAGCCAGGCGGAGATCTGGGTGGAAGGCCAGGAGATCCCTTTGCTCGATGGTTCCGCATTGCCCTGGGTGGAAGCCATTGCTGAGGTGGGCCTGGCGCCCCTGGGGCCCCGCCAGCTGCGCCCCCTCGCCGCCGTGCTCACCCGCCACCAGGGGGACAGCTTCGCCATTGCCCTGCCTGCCGATCAGCCCCGATTGGCCGCGGCCGTCGCCTATCCCCAGGCCGCCATCGGCCGTCAGTTTTTCAGCCTTGAGCTCACGCCTGCGGCCTTTGTGGCTGAACTGGCCCCAGCGCGCACCTTCGGCTTTCTGGAGCAAGTGGAGCAGCTGCGGGCGCTGGGCCTGATCCAGGGTGGTGCCCTCGACAACGCCTTGGTGTGCGATGGCGAGCGCTGGCTCAACCCCCCCCTGCGGTTTGCGGATGAACCGGTGCGCCATAAGCTCTTGGACCTGTTGGGAGATCTGGCCCTTGTCGGTCTCCCCCAAGCCCAGGTGTTTGCCTACCGGGGTTCCCACGGGCTGCACACAGCCCTGGCGGCCGCCCTGGAGGCAGCGCCTGACAAGGCCAATCCCCTCTCCTCGGTGTGCCCGTGACCGTCTCCCCCCCCCTGCCCCCCTCGGCCTCGGTGGTCGCTCCGCCCCTTCCAGAGACGGCCCCCACCAGTCCCGTGCTCACCAGCGAACAGATCCAGGGGTTGCTGCCCCATCGCTATCCCTTCGCCTTGGTGGATCGGGTGATTGAACATGTGCCAGGTAAGCGGGCGGTGGCCATCAAAAATGTCACCCTGAACGAACCCCAGTTCCAGGGGCATTTCCCGGGCCGCCCC